>Ga0187863_10001894_pt1 | contig 16361 bp, 13 predicted proteins | sample June2016WEW_11_1_FD_132975 | JGI IMG/M metagenome (GOLD analysis project Ga0187863, IMG submission 132975) | Peatland microbial communities from SPRUCE experiment site at the Marcell Experimental Forest, Minnesota, USA - June2016WEW_11_10 | ecosystem: Environmental > Terrestrial > Soil >... | reverse complement strand
GCCGCCTTGATCAAATCCACCGAGGTAATGATCGTCCGGCCGTGATCGACTCACGAAAGCCCGGCCTTTCCCCGACGCTACCCTCCTTTATCGTCTTGTGTCGATCCCACATAACTTATTCATGCATATTAAGACATATAGAGGCTGGCGGCCGTTCTGCGCTACAAAATAGCAGCCCCATTCCTCGATAGATCCTTCGGCAACAGCTTCCTGCGAACTGGCCTGAGCGTTTGCTTAGATTTTCTGGTTCTCCCGTTTGTCGCCCCTGTAAGGGGCGGCTGTGAGAAGAAAAGCATTTGCATCAGCAACGCTTCCTCTAACTGGCAGCGCCGCCCGTTTCACACAAGTATCTCCATTCAAAACAGATATGCCGAGGCTGGATTCGCGGGGACCATGAAAGGGGCCAGGTGTCGCTCCATGGGCCGGGACGACTCAGTTGTTTCGTTTCGGAGCAATAGCGGTCGCGACAGAGTGGAAGCGACTAGACAAACTAGTGAACGGGTTCGGCCGTCAGAATCTCTCGGAGCTTTGAGGCGAGCGTTTCCAGAGTGAAAGGCTTTTGAAGCAACACGGCATCGGTTTCCAAAATTCCATGGTGCACGATCGCGCGGTCGGTATAGCCGGTCATATAGAGCACTTTGATTCCCGGACGTATCTGCATGACGCGCTCGGCGAGTTCGCGCCCTCCGATCCCGGGCATGACAACGTCGGTGACGAGCACGTCGATCGGTCCGGCATGCATCGCCGCAAGCTCCAAGGCGGAGTGACCGTCTTCGGCTTCGATGACTCGATAGCCACTTGTCTCAAGGTATTCCCGCGCCAGTTCCCGGACGCCTTTTTCATCTTCCACCAGAAGCACCATTTCCGAAGAACCGCGAGGAAGCGCTCGCGTTTCGGAAGGCTCCCGTACGATGGAACCAGTGTCCTCCTCCTCGATTCTAGGCAGGTAAATCTTGAAGGTCGCTCCGTGGCCCGGCTCGCTGTAGACCCAGACATAGCCACCGCTCTGTTTCACGATTCCGTAAACGGTCGCGAGACCCAACCCAGTGCCCTTCCCTTTTTCCTTCGTGGTGAAAAATGGCTCAAAGATATGCGCCTGCGTCGCAGCGTCCATGCCCATTCCACTATCGGTGACCGCCAACATCACGTATCTGCCTGGCGCGAGAACCTGCGGGACGCGCGTGAAAGAAGCGTCCAATTCCACATTCGCGGTTTCGATCGTGATGCGTCCCCCACCCGGCATCGCGTCGCGCGCATTCACAGCCAGGTTCAGAATGACCTGCTCGATCTGGCTTCGATCGGCTTTGACGAGCCCCAAATCCCTTTGCGAGTTCGTTTCGAGGTGGATATCCTCACCAATCAGGCGGCGCAAGATTTTCTCCATGTCCACGACAACCGCGTGTATGTTGAGCACTTTGGGCGCGAGTATCTGCTTGCGGCTGAAGGCCAGCAACTGCTGCGTCAGGGAGGCCGCGCGCTGGGACGCCATTTGAATCTGTTCGGCGTTCCGGCGCAAGGGATCGCCGGCCGGCAGGCGTTCGGTGAGCAGGTCCGCGTAGCCTTGAATCACCATCAGCAAATTGTTGAAGTCGTGTGCGATTCCCCCCGCCAGACGCCCCACGGCCTCCATCTTCTGCGCCTGGCGGAATCTCTCCTCCAATTCTTTGCGATCGGTGATATCGAGCGCCATGCAAATCGCTCCGAGGACCTCTCCATCCGCGCCTCGCAGGGGTTCCACATGGCAGGCATACGAACCGTTCTTCCATTCGACGTGAAACGTGACGGGCTCTCCCGCAACTGCGCGACGGTGGGCGGCAAAGGGCACAAATGTCGGATCCGACGTTTCGAAATAATCCTGCAGCGACAAGCCCACAATTTGGTTGGGCCTAAGCCCCAGGCGCGCAAGGCCTGCTCCGAGCGCGGAAGTGAAGCGGAGATCCTTATCCACGGTCCAGAGCACGGCCGGCAATTGCTCGATCAGGACACGCAGCCGGGCTTCGCTCTCCCGGGTTCGTCCTTCGGCGCGCTTTCGTTCGATCGCAAAGGCAATCTGATCTCCCACGGAGGAGAGAAACTCGAGATCCCGCTGCGTGTACGCATTCTCTCGCTGGTAGTTCTGAACGACCAATACTCCGATCGTTCCTGCCGTAGCGCGCAGTGGCACGCCTAGCCAAGATGCAGGCGGGCTTGCAGACGACTCGACTTCTTCCTGCGCCGCCAGTTCATAAAAGACTCTCGGCGGGATCAGCATCGGGCGAGCGGCCCGATAGACGTACGCCGCGCAACTCCGCCAGACCATTTGGGGAGGTGGAGTCGGCTGTGTCTGGTCGACAAAGAATGGAAAGCTAAACACCCCCGTCGAAGGCTCATAGAGCGCGACGAAGCAGTTGTCCGCAGACAACACGCTTTGCAGCGCCAGGCGCACGCGGCAAAGGAGTTCCCCGAGATTGTCCGTGACGCTCACTGCCTGCACGATTTCGGTGATGACTTGCCGTTCGCTCTCGGAACGCTTGCGATCGGTGATGTCCTCCACGGTTCCTTCATAGCCACTGACCTTGCCGGAAGCATCCACCACGGCACGGGCATTCTCGGAAATCCAGATTTTCGTGCCGTCCTTTTTGAAAACCTCCGATTCGAAGGCTTCTACAACGCCCGCGCGCTCGATGATTCGCTTGAATTCTTCGCGGCGCCTTGTCTGCACATACAACGTATGGCCGATGTTCTGAATTCTCGCGATCATTTCCGCAGGCGACCCATATCCGTACATGCGAGCAAGAGCGGGGTTTGCCGTCAGGTACCGGCCATTGACGGTCGACTGAAAGATGCCTTCCACGGCATTCTCAAAGAGACTCTGAAACCGCTCTTCGGCCCGGCGTTGCGCGTGTTCGGCGGTGGCGCGTTCGCTGATATCCTCGTAAATTCCCACGCTGCCGATTGTTTCGCCGTTGCGGACCAGCGGAATAGCCAACGTCTGCACGTCCACGAGGTGCCCGTCCCGGCGTTTGCGCTTCGTTTTTGTCCGGATTGTTTCGCCGGCCATGACGCGCGCGATGATATTGGCTGACTCGCTCACTCGGTCGGGCGGCGCTAAAAACGATTGGGGCTCTCGTCCGGCAACTTCTGGAAGGCCGTAGCCGAAAAGTTTTTCAAACGCGGGATTGCACATCTGGATGCGGCGCTGGGCGTCCAGAATCATGACTGCCAAGGGTAGATTCAGCAGCAAGGCTTGCAAATAGACTCCGTGCTCAGCAGCCTTTTGTTCGGCACTGTGCCGGGGTGTGACATCCTGAACGATCGCCAATAACCCCTTGCGCCCCGCGAATGGAATGCCCTGGGTCGTCACCTCTGCGTCGAACAAATCTCCGCTTTTCTTGCGATGGCGCCAGTGTTCCCGCACCACACCGGTGTCATGCACCTCTCGCACACCCTTCAAAAAACGCGGGACGTCTTCAGGTGGGCATAGTTCCGTGGTCGGCATCCTCAGGAACTCGTCGCGGGTGTATCCGTACTGTTCGGCTGCCGCGGCATTGGCCTCGAGGAATTTCAAACTCTCGCGGTCAAAGACGAACATGGGCAGGGGATTATTGAAAAATAATAGCTCGCAGCCCGAGCCCGCCGCCCGCGAAGCTCCGAAAATCTCGGCTGCCCGCGACTTTCCCCGCACCTTGGCAGAACCGTTCACACCGGCCCCGAGGTGCGAAGAGCGTTTTCGTTTGGGAGAGATTGGGGCGGTCTTGTGCCTCATGGCCCTCAGGATGTTCTGAATTGGGGAGCGTACAGATGCCCCATTTTCCCACTCTTCTTGTTACCAATAGCAGTCTAGCAACCAGGTCCACAATGGTACGTTGGTACTAAGGTGGCACATTCGAGGGCACTTACAGCCTAAAATGGCCCCGGAGATGCCCGAACATGCCTTTTTGTTGAAGCAGGCAGCAGCCTACATCAGCCTACATGGCCTACATTGGCCTACATAGTCTGGATAGCGCCCCGCTCGTTGCTTCTGTAAGATGGAGCCGAAGGAATTGCCAAGGAATCTGGGCCGCCTATGACCAAGGAAACAGAGAGCAACGTAAGCGCAACCGGGACCATTCGCGATCCGCTCCAAAATGAGATCGAAAATATTGTCCGTTCTGAGCATTCGGATCCTTTCCAGGTTCTGGGGCCTCACTGGACGAAGCGTGAAGGCCCCCCCACGGTCACCATCCGCGCCTTCCACCCCGGTGCCGTAGAGGTAGCCATTCTCGCCAAGGGTACCCAGTATCCCGGCACGAGAATTCACCCGGAAGGGCTGTTTGAGGCGGTCCTGGCCCCCGATATCTTGTCGGCTCGGGAGGATGGGTCGATCCCACCGCACTCGTATCGGCTACGCTTCACCTTCGCCGACGGCAACATCTGGGAATCCTACGATCCCTATGCCTTCCCCCCTTTGTTGACCGACTATGACCTCTACCTTTCCGGTGAAGGCACGCACTATCTGAAATATGAAAAATTGGGCGCGCATGTGCGCCAGGTGGAAGGCGTACGTGGTGTTGCGTTCGGCGTCTGGGCTCCCAACGCCAAGAGGGTGAGCGTCGTTGGAGACTTCAATCGCTGGGACGGCCGTGTAGATCCGATGCGGAGCCGCGGGGCTTCGGGAATCTGGGAACTTTTTGTCCCCTGCCTCGACGAAGGCAGCCTTTACAAATTTGAGATTCTATCGACAGCGGGAGGCCATCTGGGATTGAAGTCCGACCCGTATGCCTTCGCTGGGGAGTTGCGCCCCAATACCGCGTCGGTTGTCTTCGACATCGATCAGTATCAGTGGCAGGACTCGGGATGGCTAGAAGCGCGTGCCTCGCGTGACTGGCTGCATTCTCCGATGTCCATTTATGAGGTCCACGCCGGTTCCTGGCGGCGCAAGGCGGAGACCGATCATCGCTGGCTGAGCTATCGCGAGCTGGCGAATGAACTAATCCCTTACGTCAGAGCGATGGGCTTTACGCACGTCGAGCTGCTGCCCATCATGGAGCATCCTTTTGACGCTTCCTGGGGCTATCAAACGGTCGGCTATTACGGCGTCACCAGCCGGTTCGGCACACCTTCTGATTTCATGTACTTGGTCGACCGCTGCCATCAGGAAGGCCTCGGCGTCATTCTCGATTGGACTCCCGCGCATTTTCCGCGGGACGCTCACGGGCTGGCGTTTTTTGACGGCACCCATCTCTACGAGCATGCCGACCCTCGCCGCGGGGAGCACCCCGACTGGGGAACGCTGGTCTTCAACTACGGCCGCAATGAAGTGCAGAATTTCCTGCTCTCGAACGCCCTATTTTGGATCGACAAATACCATATCGACGGGCTGCGGGTCGATGCGGTCGCCTCCATGCTCTATCTCGACTACTCTCGACGGGCGGGAGAATGGATCCCCAACGCCCTGGGCGGGCGCGAGAACCTAGAGGCGATCGCTTTCATCAAGCGCCTCAACGAGGTCCTGCACACCCGCCATCCCGGGGCGCTCATGATCGCCGAGGAATCCACCGCGTGGCCGGCCGTTTCCCGTCCCGTTTACATCGGCGGGTTAGGATTCGATTTGAAGTGGAACATGGGGTGGATGAACGACACGCTTAAATACATGGCCCTGGACCCCATATTCCGGCAGCACCATCATGGCGAGCTTACGTTCTCGTTGCTGTATGCGTTCCATGAGAATTTCGTCCTGCCGCTCTCGCACGACGAAGTGGTTCACGGAAAACGATCTCTGCTTGAGAAGATGCCGGGAGACAACTGGCAGAAGTTTGCGAACCTACGGCTTCTGTTCGGCTACATGTTTGCGCACCCCGGGAAGAAGCTGAACTTCATGGGAAGCGAACTCGGGCAGCGAGGCGAATTCTGGGAAGCAAGCGCGGTGGAATGGTCCCTCGAGAAATCACCGTGGCACCGCGGGATTCAGCGTCTCATGGCGGATTTAAACCGCCTCCACCGGACCGAACGGGCACTCTACGAAGTCGATTTCGAGTGGTCGGGATTCGAGTGGATTGACGCCAATGATGCTGCCTCGAGCGTCTTGACGTTCATGCGGCGCGCAAAGAACCCGGATGACTTTGTGGTTGCCGTTTGCAATTTCACGCCTGTGACCCGCGAAGAATACCGCGTCGGCGTTCCCCGCCCCGGCTTCTACCGTGAAATCCTCAATACCGATTCCCAATATTACGAGGGCGCGAATATCGGCAATGCCGGCGGTGTGCAAGCCGAGCCAATTCCCTGGAACGATCGCCCCTATTCGATCAAGGTGCGACTCCCCGCCCTGTCCGCCATGTACTTCAAGTCCTAACAAATCCGCATCGTTTTTCGGTCGTTTCCGATTAGCGATCAGGCCTCGGGCGACTGTATGGGAGCCGACCAGCATGTTCGATAAAGGGTATCCTTCGCGTCATCGAGCTTCCTTAAACCGCTGGCTCCAGAGCCATTTCCTCTGGAAAATGGAATGGGGAGGAAGGATTGCCGTCAAGTCGCGTTCTCGTGATCGGACTCCTGCTGGGAGCGTTTGCCTTCGGATGGCTTCAGTGGCGAGAGTTCTCGCGACAGCGGCTTGCAGAAAGTAGCTCACCGGTGATCAACAAGTTGCCGATCGCTTTCGCGAACCGCACGTTTGATCCGGCCGCGCCTCCAACCGAAATGCCGCCCCTCGCTCGCGGGGAGAGCGCGGAATGCGATTCCAATTTCCTGTCCAACGCCAGCGTCAGGGGGGAGCCTCGACAAACGGAGGCTACACAGGCGACCCTTACTGTCACGCAGGTCAGGATGACGCTGCAGCTCACAATCACCATCTGGGTGCCCCGCGGGGTAACCCCACGCGTGATCGAGCATGAGGATGGCCATCGCCAGATCTCAGAATATTACTACCGGACCGCAGACAAGCTTGCCGAGCGCATAGCCGCAGCATACATCGGGAAACAGGTGGAAATTACGGGCACGGATTTGAACGCAGCATCGAGCACAATGCTCCAACAATTGGCCACCGAGATTACCAACCAATACGATCGCGAACTAGACGCGGAAAGGGCGCAGCTGCTCTACGACGACCTCACTGACCACAGTCGGAATGAAGTTGCCGTGAAGGACGCGGTTGCTACAGCCCTGAGGGACGTGGGTACCGCGTCAACCGAGCGGGCTACCAATCCGGGCAATTAGCCGCGCACATCGACAGGCAAACTCTCAGATCGAACGGACATTCGGCAATCGTCTCTGTCCCCGACACCGTAAGTTCACTTGAAATTTGACCGCGGGGTGTACAATCCCCTGTTTCGAGGGTTTAGAGAGGCCGGTGGTTGACAATGGCTAACGGTGGCCAGTATTTTGTCGCGATTATCGGCGGAGCCATCTCGGGCTCCGTGTCGGCTGAGATCCTGGCAGACCGCGGGATCCGCGTCGCCGTCATTGAGCAGAACACGAGGCCTTACGGAAAAATCGAGGATGGACTGCCGCGCTGGCATGTGGAGCAGCGCAAACAGGAGTATGGCCGCATCGACGCGCGCCTCAAGAAGGCGGGCGTTTATTTCGTACCATCGACCAAGCTCGGCCGCGATATCAGCCTCCAGGAACTCTGCTCGTGGGGTTTCTCCGCCGTCATTCTGGCCAATGGCGCATGGCGCGATCGTGATCTGGGAGTTCCCGGCGCGGACCAATTTATCGACAAGGGCCTCGTTTACCAAAACCCCTTCATCTACTGGTACAACCACAAAAGTGAAGCGGGCTATTCCGGCCCGCGGTATGAAACGCCTGATGAAACCCTGGTGATCGGCGGAGGGTTAGCCTCCATCGACGTGGTCAAGGTTCTGCAGATCGAGAACTACGAGCGAGCGCTGAAAGCGCGCGGCATCAACACCGACGTGCACCAGCTTGAGAAAGGGATTCCCGCCAGCTGCAAGGCGCACGGAATCAAGCCGGAGGACTTAGGCATCAAGGGATGTCTCTTGATGTACCGCCGCCGGGAGCAGGATATGCCGTTAGCGCAGCCTCCTGACAATCCCACGCCGGAGCAAATCGCGAAGACCGAGCAGGTTCGCCTGAAAATGCTCAAGCTGGCCCGCGACAAATATCTGTTTCGCGTGCGGGACCGCAGGCTCACGACGGGCCTTGTTGTCGAGAATGGGCGGCTGGTGGGATTGAAAGTGGCCGAGACAAAGATTGAGGGACGCAAAGCGGAGCCCATTCCCGGCTCCGAGCATGAAATTCGAGCCCCGCTGGTGATCTCGTCGATCGGTTCGGTGCCCGAAAGGCTCCCCGGGATTACCATGGACGGAGAATACTACACCTTCGCCGGCGGGGATTTGCCAAGGTATACGGGTTGCGAGCACGTCTACGGAGTGGGAAACGTCGTGACCGGCCAGGGCAACATTCGCGTCTCACTGGTGCACAGCCAGAGGGTGACGACTCGGCTAATCGAAACCTATCTCGGCGTGGGTAAAGGGGACCGATCTCTTTCCGGCCTCTACAAGGCTGCAGAGTCTCAAATCGCAGGGCAGACGCAGGCCATCGAGGGAGAAATCCGAAGGATCCGGCCACTCTCAGAGAGCGCCGTCGCCGCGATCGAGCAGCGAATTCACGCGCTACAGCAACGCGCCGGCTACACCTCCGACTTCGATTCTTGGATCGCCAAAGTGACGCCTCCCGATTTGGAATAGCTTTTTGCGGCAATACAACCGCCCGGAAGAAAAATAGCGCGGCAATTTCTCGCCGCGCCTCTTTCAGTCTGAAAAGCTCCGCCGGCTCTATTGCTGGGTAGGTCCGCCCCCCATCATCATGGGATTAAACGGAACCGGGGTACCGGTAATTTTATCTTTGGCACCGCTCACCACCTTGGTCAGCACCATGGTGGAATCCTTGCCCACGTGCTTGATCAGCCCGTAGGGCGAAATTTGCTCGCTGATCCAAGATTCTCCCGAGCCATCCTTCATCCGGTAATGATGTGCCGTAAATGTGCCCGCCGGCGTCGTTACCGACTCGGTACCCAAATCCTCCGCCTGACCCCGAATATCCACGAGCTGATGGCTCTGCTGGCCCATGCGGCCCATCTGCATCGGCATTTCCATCGGTGGACGTCCGGGCATTTGCATAATCATTTTTGTGGAGGTCGAGTTTGGTCCGTCCGGCACGGTGAACATCTTCATCACCGTTTCGCCCATTTCCGGGCTCGAGACGGTGGACTCAAACCAGTAGCCATCCTTTCCATCGACCGATTCCTTGCCAACCACATCGATTTCTATCACCATGGTGTTGCCTTTTCCGCTCGACTGAATCTCATACTGGGCTCCGGAACCCACGATGGGGTTAAAAAAACCGCGCGGCTGTGCACCCCGCCCCATCATTCCGCCCATCTGAGCGCCCGACGTTCCAGCCAGGGATAGCACGAGAATACAAGTCGCCATCATGACCTTGCGATTGCTTGACATCATCCGACATTCTCCTAGTGAGGGTAGTTTGGAAGGTCGACAAATTGCTGCTATTGGGAGGCACGCTTGGCCGCCGCCAGCGGCCTATCCACCACATTTCCTGAAGCGGATCTGCCGTAGGATCTGCCCATGATGCGCTCGATGCGATACACGGGGTCGGCTCCCGATTCAAAGTGAGTGCGCATCAGCAATTCGCCAACCAGCCCAACTGCCAGTAGCTGAAGCCCAAACAGACAGAGCATCAAGGCAAGCACCATCAGCGGGCCATGCTCTGCGAACAGGTCGATCCGCCAGAACACCTTCTCGAAGAAAAGCGCCAGAAGAATCAAGGACCCGCTGAAAATTCCCAAAAGCCCCGGAGGGCCAAAAAAGTGCAAGGGCCGGGTCATATAGCGCATCAGGAATCGAATCGTAATGATGTCGAAGAAGACCCGCAGCGTCCGCGAAATCCCGTAGTGCGATTTCCCCCCGGGTCGCACGATGTTCTTGATCGGAACTTCCACCACTTTGGCGCCATTCCATGCCGCGAGCGCAGGAATGAAACGGTGCATCTCGCCGTATAGATGAATGTCCTTGATTGTGTCCCGCCGGTAGACCTTGAAGGTCGTTCCGAAGTCATGAATATCGAGGCCCGAAAGCTTCGCCATCATCCAGTTGGCAATGCGCGATGGCAACCGGCGCAGAAGGAAGTTGTCCACGCGGCGCTGGCGCCAACCGCTCACAATCTCGCAATCCTGCGCTTCGAATGCGTCCAGCATCACCGGGATGTCCGCCGGATCATGCTGCAGATCGCCATCCATGGAAATGATCACGTCGCCCGTCGCGTAGTCGAATCCGGCCGCGAGCGCAGTGGTCTGTCCGTAGTTCCGTTTCAATCGAAGAACGGTCACTCGTGAATCCAATTCGGCAATCTCTGCGAGCCGTTGCGGGGTGGCATCCTTGCTTTGGTCGTCTACATACACAAACTCGACCGGCTCGTAGCGGCCGGTCATCACATCGCTCAATTTACGGTGCAACTCGAGCACGCTCTCCTGCTCATCGTGGAACGGCACAACGACCGAGTACTTTGGCGCCATTATATCCATCTCACGCATTTTCCTAGTTTAACCCGCAATAGCTGATTAACTGAATCCCTTCTTTTTCAACCGTGCGCTTCACGTCAGCATCCAACAGTCCGTCCAGTTCCAACTGCCGCTGCCCCTGAAGACGCGATCCCGTCCTTGCCAGGTCCCCGTCGCAGACACCCGGATGCATCATGATTTCGGTGGTTCCTTGGGGCAGCAGCTCGATCATCTGACGCAACGCTTCGGGTCCGAGTTCGCCGGTCCGCGCGAGCCCCAGGAAATGGTCGGGGGATACTAAGCCGCATCGCTTGGAAATCCCCCGGAACCGTCGGCCGATCACGCGAACGACCCCCGCGGGTACCAGGCGCGTGGAAAGCCCCACGCCCTTCCACGAGTCTCGCAGATTCTCGATGGGATTGCGCACACGCTTAATGCCGTAATCGCGCGCGACTTTTCCGACTGCTTCCATCACCACCGGATGCACGTGCGTGTGCTTGTGCGTATCCACGTGGGTCGGCTCGATTCCCGTGCGCCGGATTTTCTCTATTTGCGCACGCAGTTCGCGTTCAATTTCAGACGGCCTTACGGCTCCCAAGCTCACTCTCGCCACCAAAAGCGCAACCGACGATGGCAGATTCCCGCCGGGGTCCACTAGCGAGGAAATCTCTGCCGCTGGAGTGACCGCTCTGCCCCCTACCAGGACCAGATGACACCCTACGCCTAATTCTGGATTCGCCAGAGCCAGAGCGACCGCGTGATCGAACGCCCGACCCGTGGCCATGAGTGTTGCGCTTGTAAGAATTCCCCCTTGGTGTGCGCGGATGATTCCCTGATTTACGCCGCATGTCAAGCCCAAGTCGTCTGCATTTACAATCAGCTGTTTCATTTTGAATGGAATTCTTCTGGCAGGCCAAAATGATATCACGCCTGCAGGTCCCTGCGGCAGCGCGAGAACTGAGCTGTCTCCCAGTGGCTTCCAGCGGAACTTGAAGGAATGCATTCAGTTTGGCAGCCGCTCTGGAATGGCCAAAGCAATTCACGCGCCACACCTCCTTCAATCGCGCCTGGAATTGTGAACAGTCCATGAAAGTTTTCAACAGTTTTGTTGAAAACCGTGTGGAAATGCGGCGCGGACAAACAAAAAAGGCCCATTCATACGAGGCCTAATCCTGTTTGCACAAGTTGTGGTGCAAGTTGCGGCGCTGAAAAAATATTTTGAGTGATTGAAATTCCGTCTGCAAAGGTGACCTCGGTGGAGAAGCAAACTGTGAAAGATTTAGAGAATGACCAACGATTAGTACCAGCGATGGGGTGGTTCGAGGTTGATTTCGATGGAATCTTCGTCTTTGTCCACAACGTCGTACCACTTGCCGTAGGTGTGCCAGCCTTGGGCAATCACTTGAATCAGAATTTTTCCTTGGGGGACAGCGGGGACTCTCGCCGAACCCTCCCCGTTTGTCTTCAGGTCGAGCTCGGCAAGCCTGTCTTTGCGAATCAAGTTCCCTGGCACGTCGTATCGGACGTACACGCTCGCATCGGCAACCGGCTTACCGTTGCTGCCCCTCACTTGAATCGTCAGTTTCACACTCGGCCGCTCCTCCGGTTTCTTGCTCTTTGGATTGGGCTGGTCGGGCGAAGTCGAAAGAGAGTCATTTGTTTCCTGCGTCTGTCCCGCGGCTGGACAGAGCGTTCCCATCAATACGAGAGCACCGCCGATCCACCGGCTGGCTAAGCGCCAAATTGTATCGGAAGGCTTCACGGTATCTACTTTTACTCCATATGCTTCTGAGTCTCAAGAAAGGAATCTTGCGGCAGGGCGCGCGTTGCTGTGGTCCACGCGAAACCGCAGCGCTCGGCACGGCTGATTTTCGTCGCGTTCGTCTTCCGAGACGCGTAACCTTGCCTGTCGCCGCACGTTTCAAAACGGTAGAATCGCTTCTAGCGCAGACGTCGCTCTAAAAAAAGGAGGCTGCTTCATGGGCTTTTCAACCGACGCAATTCACGTGGGCCAGGAACCGGATCCTTTGACCGGTGCGGTCGTCGCGCCAATCTATCAGACTTCGACCTATGTCTGCGAAAGCCTCGGCAAGACCAAGGGCTACGACTACGCGCGAACCACCCATCCCAACCGCATGGCGCTCGAGCGCACCGTGGCCAAGCTGGAAGGAGGCAAGTCTGCCTATGTGTTTACCTCTGGCATGGCCGCAATCGACGCCGTGTTCCGCCTGCTCCGGCCCGGCAACCACACGGTGCTACCCAGAGCGCTTTACGGCGGCACTTTTCGTCTAGCCTCGCAGCTGCTCGCCGACTTCGGGCTGCAATTCAGCTACGTGGACACATCCAACCTGGATGAAGTGGAGCAGGCAATCAAACCATCCACGCGAATGATTTACGTCGAGACGCCCTCGAATCCGACAATGATCGTCACCGATCTCGCTGCTGTTGCCGCGCTCGCGCGAAACCGGAACCTGACTTTGGTTGTGGACAACACGTTCTTGAGTCCCTACCTGCAGCAGCCCATTGCCCTGGGCGCGCACATCGTCATCCATTCGATGACCAAGTACCTCAACGGCCACAGCGATTGCATCGGGGGAGCCGTGGTGCTCACACGCTCGGAGGATGCCGAGAAAGTTTATTTCCTGCAGCGCGCGGCCGGTGCCGGCCTGGCACCCATGGATTGCTTCCTCATTTCGCGCGGAATTAAAACGCTGGCCGTGCGGATGGATCGCCACGACTCCAACGGAATGACCGTTGCGAAATTTCTCGAGGCTCATCGCAAAGTGGAACGCGTCCTCTATCCAGGACTTTCCTCGCATCCACAGCACGAACTCGCCAAGCGGCAGCAGCGCGGCTTTGGGGCAATGATCACGTTCGATCTGGGTTCACTGGATGCCGCGCGGACACTGCTCAATCATCTACATCTCTGCTCCCTGGCCGAAAGTCTCGGAGGCGTGGAAATGCTGATTTCGCACCCGGCGTCGATGACGCATTCTTCCATGCCGCCCGAAGTGCGCAAAGAAAACGGAATCACCGATGGAATGGTCCGCCTCTCGGCAGGTATCGAAGACATCGAAGACCTGATCGCCGATCTCGATCAGGCACTCGCGAAAGTGTGAAGCCTATCCATTGTTTCCGATGGGCTTCACTTCTGGGAAGTGTCGAACCGACTCCGCCAGCCACGCAAGGTAATCCCGCGAGCCTCTGTCGACCGGCAAAGCGATGATCTCGGGCACATCGTAGCTGTGCAGGCTTTTCACGGATTTCTCAAGCGCCGCGAATCGGGGCTGCGAGGTCTTGATCATGAGCAGGAACTCCCTGGCGGTATCCACCTTCCCCTTCCAGCGATAAATCGATTCCACCGGCGTCGGCAGCACGTTCACGCAGGCGGCGAGCCGCGCCTCCACCAAGGCGCGGCCGATCCGCCTTCCCTCCTTCAGGGAGACACATGTAACCAGCACCACAATTTTGTCTGTCATCGCTTGAATGTACTCTTGAGAAAAATTGGCTGCATTCGATTCTTGCTTAATTGCACGTCGCGCGACAAGATACAATGCTTCACATGGCGAGCCAAGCAATCCATTTCGGAACGTCCGGCTGGCGCGGAATCATTGCCGATGATTTTACATTCCCGCGCGTGCGGATCGCTTCCGCAGCCATCGCGGCCCATGTGCTTGCTCACAGAAAAAAGCCGACCTTGATCGTTGGCCACGATACTCGCTTCTTCTCGGAGGAATTTGCCCGCACTTCGGCCTCGGTGCTGCGTTCGAGCGGATGCCACGTTCTTCTCTGCGGCGAGGCGACGCCTACCCCTGCGATGGCTCACGCCATCATCCACAACAAGCTCGATGGCGGAGTCAACATCACGGCCAGCCGCAATCCCGCCAGCTACAACGGCTTGAAATTCTCTGGTCCCGAAGGTGGCCCGGCACTGCCGGAGGTCACCAAGGACATCGAAAAGCGCGCCGCCGCACTGGCAGATGACCCGGCGCCCCACCAGGAAAGCGAGGGTGACTTCAACGCGATTGATCCGCGCGCGCCCTACTTTGACCAGCTCCATAAAATGATCCGCTTCGATGTCCTGAACAGGGCCAGGGGTCGCTTCGTCTGCGACGCCATGCATGGGTGCGGCGCAGGCTGGCTCGACCGGATTCTTACCGAAAGCGGTATCACCGCGACCGCCATTCGCACCAAGCGCGACGTTCTTTTCGACGGCAGCGGTCCCGACCCCTCTGAGGAAAATCTCGCGCCCCTGAAGGAGGCCCTGCTCGGGGACAAGGCCCTGGCAGGTCTGGCCACCGACGGCGATGCCGACCGCTTTGGTATCCTCGACCGCGACGGCTCTTTCATCTCTCCCCATCACATCCTGGGCCTGCTTTTCGACTATCTGCTCGAAACACGCGGCCACAAACTCGGCGCCTCCCGTAGCGTCGCCACCACTCATTTGCTCGATGCAGTGGCCAAGCTTCACGGTGTTCAAGCGTACGAAACGCTGGTGGGGATCAACTACGCTGGCCCGCTGCTGCGGGAAGACAAGATCGTCATGGGCGGTGAGCAAAGCTCCGGCCTTACGGTTCGCGGCCACGTTCCAGAGAAAGATGGCATTCTCGCCTGCCTGCTCGTCGGCGAAATGATCGCCGCCCGCCAGTCGTCGCTTACCGATCAGCGCAGCGACCTATTTCGACGCATCGGACGCGAATACTGGCCCGTCCGGGTAAGCCTACACCTTGACGAAGATGCCCAGGCAAGCCTTCCCGAACGCCTCAGCGCTGATTTCAAGGAATTCGCGGGACGCCACGTTGCTTCCGTGAATCGCAGGGACGGACTCAAGCTCATTTTCGACAATGACGAATGGATTCTGATGCGCCCGTCGGGTACCGAACCTCTGATTCGCGTGTATACCGAGGCGGGTTCTCTCGACGAATCTGAGAAGCTTGCCGAGCAGGGGCGCGCTTGGATCACGCAGTGAAGAACCAGCCGTTGAGCTCCTCGAGCCAAGCGGACGGGTTTCTGCGGCGAAATCTCAGCTGGATTTTGGCCGGCGCTTTCGCTTTGCTCTTGCTTCAGGATATTTTTGGCACGCACGGCTTAATCGCCATGCGCCGGTCGCAGCAGGAGGCGGCGCAGGTGCAGCGGGAAATCAGCAGACTCGACGAAGAGAATCGCTTACTGCAGCACAGCGTAGAGTCCCTCAAATCCGATCCCGCCGCCATCGAGCGCATCGCCCGCGAAGAAATGGGCCTGGCGAAACCGGGGGAATACATTTTCAAGATCGCGCCCAGATCCGAAAGCACTGCCGTTGCGGGTAACTCCACGGTTTCCCCCACGCAGAAGCCCTAAGCTTCTGTCGCGGGACGCGGCGTTCCGCGCAACCACGCGAAAAGCTCGGCGCCTTGCTTCTTCCAGCGCGTTCGCGCCATCGATAGCAGCACCATCGCCACAAATACAACCAGAAGGCCCACAGACGCGGCCCGAATTGTCTGGGATCCCTTTGGCAGGATCGAAAAACGTCCGTAGACCAATTCAATATGGACCCAGTAGACAAGCAGCGATGTCCGCCCCATCTGAATCAGCGGGCTGAACCCCCGCTGGCCCGCGCCCCAGCGGCACCAGGCATACCCGATAGACGTCAACACGGACAGAATCGCCACCCGCGCGAGAACGTAATCAGGACCGCTGTGCCAATAATCGTAAACGGCGTACAGGTGCACCGGCAGCGCGTCGAGCCACGCGGAAAGGTAGTACATGGCTACACCTCCCGCGCCGAGTAGACTTGCGGCAATCCCGGGATTTCCCGATGACCAGTCGCTGAACAATAGAAAGCCAACTGCCAGCCCCGCCAGAGCGAATGCCGCCCATGGGAAAATCG
>Ga0187863_10001893_pt1 | contig 16366 bp, 11 predicted proteins | sample June2016WEW_11_1_FD_132975 | JGI IMG/M metagenome (GOLD analysis project Ga0187863, IMG submission 132975) | Peatland microbial communities from SPRUCE experiment site at the Marcell Experimental Forest, Minnesota, USA - June2016WEW_11_10 | ecosystem: Environmental > Terrestrial > Soil >... | reverse complement strand
TGTCGTCGATTACGCGGTGGCGAGCCAGAGCACGGGCTACGGCCCGTTGCGCGAGTTCCTGGCCGGCGGGCGTTGCGACATCGGCGCGCATCTTCATCCCTGGGTCAACCCGCCTTATGTCGAAGAGGTGGGCGATCGTCTCTCTTATCCCGGCAACCTCGCGCCCGAGCTAGAAAGCGAGAAGCTCCGCGCGCTGACCGGGGCGATCGAGCGCAATCTCGGCGTCAAGCCCCTGGTCTATCGCGCCGGGCGCTACGGGATCGGGCCGCACAGCCTCGCCTTGATCGACCGCCTGGGATACGAGGTCGATGTCAGCGTGCTGCCGCGCATCGATCTTTCGTCCCGTTTCGGCCCGGATTTCTCGGGTTTCGGCAACCATCCCTTCCGGTTCGGCAAAGGCGGGCGCGGCCTCGGCATTCCGCTCACCATCGGCCTGACCGGCTGGCTCGGGGAGCGCGGGAATTCGCTTTATCGCTGGATCGACACGGAAGCCGGCAACCGGCTGCGGCTCAAGGCGCTGGCCTCCCGATTCCGTCTCATCGAGCGCATCCAGCTCTCGCCCGAGGGCTACAGCCTGTCCGAGCAGATCCGCCTGGTCCGGCGCCGATTGGCGCAAGGCCAGCGCATCTTCAATTTGAGTTATCACAGCCCGTCGCTGATGCCGGGCGGCGCGCCCTATGTGCGCAACGTCGGCGATCTGGCGCGCTTCCTCGAATCGCTCGAGGGCTTTTTCGATTTCTTCGCCAACGAGGCCAAGGGCCGCTTCTCGACGCCGCTCGAGATCAAAAATCTCCTCGACGCGCGCCGCGAACCGCTCCGGAGCTGAAAACCGTATTCGTCAGTTCAGCTTGCCCGGGGCGAGGCCGTGCAGCATGTCGGTTGCCTGCTGCTTGCCGTCGAACGCCGCCGGATTGGCGACCGCCTTCTCCAGCAGCTGGCGGGCGCCGGCGTTGTTGCCCGTCTTGCTGAGCGCCACGGCGAGGTGATACTCGATGGCCGGGTCGTCGGGCATGGCATAGTTCGCCATGCGCAACGGCGGTATCGCGTGGTTGACGTCGCCCGAGGACAACAACACCCAGCCATAGGTGTCGGCCACCGAGGGCGCGAGCGGCGCCAGGCGGTAGGCCTGCCGCGCCATGTCGAGCGCGCGGCTGTCGCCGCGGCGCTGATAGAGCCAGGCCAGGTTGTTGAGCACGACGATGTCGTCCGGCGTCTTGTCTCGAATGGTCTGGAAGACCGCTTCGGCCGAGGCGAAATCGCCGGTGCTGAGATAAAGATCGGCCAGCGCGTGCATCGCCGCCAGGCTGCCGGGGTTGTGGTCGGTCCAGGCCCTGAGCAGCGTCACGCTCTTGGCGGGGTCGCCCGCATTCGCCGTCAGGATCGCGAGCTGTACCGTTGCCGCCTCGGAGGGGTGCTGTTGTATGGCATCGGTCAGGAGCGCCACGGCGTCGGCGAATTTGCCGTCGCGCCCCAACGCCGCCGCGGTCCATTGCGCCGGCAGGGTCGGGCCGTCGCCGGTCGAGATCAGCGCCTTGCCGGCGGTCATCGCCGCCGCCTTGCCGCCGATCTTGTATTCGGTTTCGATCAACCCTTCCTTGTAGCCGGGAACGCCGGGAGCGAGCGCGACCGCGCGCCGCAGCGCGTCGCGCGCCGCCGTCCAATTGCCGGCGAAAGCGAGCACGCCGGCATAGCGGTCGTAGATCGCGGCATTGGTGGGCGCCACTTCGATGGCGCGGCGATAAGTCGCCAGCGCGCCGGCGTTGTCCTTGGTGGCGATCTGGATGCGTCCCATCATGTCCAACACCTCGATGGAGTTGGGGAATTGCTGGACCATCGGGCGCATGGTGTCGATCGCCTTTTGCCAATCCTTCTGCTCGGCGCGGATGGTGGCGATCTTCAGGCCGGGAGCCGGATTCTTGGGATCGATCGCGCCGGCGCGCTGCAATACCGTCACCGCCTCGTCGTAGCGCTGCATCGCGATCAGCACATTGGCCATGGTCATGCGCATGCCGACATTGCCGTCGTCGCGGGCGATCATGGCGCGATATGTGCTCAGCGCATCCTCCGGCCGGCCTTCGCCGAGATAGACCTGGGCGAGGTTGACGCCGGCGACGGTGAATTCCGGATGCTCGCTGTAGATGCCGGCGAAGATGCGCTCGGCGCCGACCAGGTCGGATTGCGCCACGCGCACCAGTCCCAGCAGATTGCGCACCACCAGATCGTTCGGGCGCTGCTTCGCCAGGTTCTCGGCCGTCTTGGCCGCGTCGTCGATGCGGTGCGCGCGCAAATCGGAAACCACCAGCGCGGGCCCGGCGACTTCGGCGCCGCCGGTGGTCTGGAACACGTGTTCGAGCTGTTGCAGCGCCAGATCGGTTTGGCCGAGCGTGAAACGCGACACCGCCAATTCGGTGTCGATGTGCAGATTGTTCGAGTCGAGCGAGGAAGCGCGGTTGATGGCGCCCGACGCCTTGGCGTTGTCCCCGGAAGCGACATAGGCGTCGGCCAGGATCGCCCAGGCCGACGCATCGTTGGGATAGGCCTGGGTCAACGGTTCGAGCAGGGATACGGCCTTGGCCGGCTGGCCTTGGCGCAGATCGATTTGGGCCAAAAGCCGGGTCGCCAGCGGGTTGTTGGGCACGCGCGCGGTGAAGCGCGTCAGATTGGCTTCGGCCTGCGCCAGCTGGTTTTGCGAGTACTCGACCACGCCGGTGAGCAGGATGGCCGCCGGGAAATTGCCGAGCGGGACCGAGAACTTCTCCAGGACGTCGCCGGCCTTGGCGAAATTGCCCTGGCGCGCGTAAAGCAGCGCCAGAAGATAGGCCGCCTCGGGACTGTTCGGGCTCTCGGCCGCGGCGGCGTGGATGTCCTGCTGCGCCGCATCGAGGCTGTTCTTGGCGATCTCGATATTGGCCCGGCCGAGCAGCGCCGGAACGCTCTGCTTCTCGCGCGCGAGAATGTCGTTGTAACGCGCGAGCGCGCCGTCGTAATCGCCGCGCTGACGCAGGAATTCCGCCTTCATGGTGAGCGCGCGGTCGTTGTGCGGATCGAGCGCCAGCGCCTCGTCCACCTTGCCCTCGGCGGGGGCGGATTGGTTTTGCGCCATCAGCAGGCGCGCCGTGCCCAGCTTCGGGTCGATGGCGCGGGGATCGAGCCGCTCGGCGTCGCGCAACGCGGACTCGGCGTCGCCCATCTGGTGCAATCCCAGATAGGCCAGGCCGCGCGCCAGGCGCACCGCGCTTTCGGCCGCGGCCGGACGGTTGCCGGACGGCACTTGCTTGAGCACCTGGCCGAACTTGCCTTGGCGCAGCAGGACTTGGCCCAGGAGCGGCGCGCTCTTGGCCTCGTCGGCGTTCTGGGCGATGGCGCTCTGGATTTCGGCCTCGGCGGCCGGGATGTTGCCGAGATCGAGATAGATCTGCGTCAGGCGCAGATGGATGTCGGGGTTTTGCGGCTGGTTGCGCGCGGCATTGCGCAATTCGATGGCCGCGCCCTTGAGGTTGCCCTGGTCGATGAGATTTTGCGCCGAATCGGCATAGGCGTCGGCGAAGCCCTGCTGCGGCCAAACGGCGAGCGCGAGCAGCACGGGCAGGGCGCGGATGAAAAGGCGGGTGGATTTGGCCATCGTGGTTCTCCGGAAACTCAGGAATTCACTTCGAGGCCGAGGCCTTCGAGCAGGCCGTAGAGCGTCGGCCGGCTGATGCCCAAGAGCTTCGAGGCGCGCGACAGATTGCCGCCGCTTTGCGCCAGCGCCATCTGGATGACGCCGCGTTCGGCGCGCGCCCGCGCCTCGCGCAGATCGAGCGAGCCGAAAGGCAGCTCGGCCGGGGCGAGTTCGAGGTCCGAAGCCGAGATCGCGGCGCCTTCGGCCATCACCACCGCCCGTTTCACGCGGTTTTCCAGCTCGCGCACGTTGCCGCGCCACGGATGGACGGCGATGGCGGTGAGCGCATCGGAGGCGAAGCTCTTGATCTTGCGGTCGAACTGCTCGTTGAACTTCTTCAGGAAGAAATTGGCGAGCAGCACCGGGTCGCCTTCGCGCTCGCGCAGGGGCGGCACGCTCACCCGCACCTCGTTGAGGCGGTAATAGAGATCCTCGCGGAAGCGTCCGGTGCCGATGAGATGGTCGAGATCCTGATTGGTGGCGCAGACGATGCGCACGTCGACCTGGATCGGACGGTGGCCGCCGACGCGTTCCACCACCTGGTCTTGCAGGAACCGCAGCAGCTTCACCTGCATCGGCAGCGGCACGTCGCCGATCTCGTCGAGGAACAAGGTGCCGCCGTTGGCGCCCTCGATCTTGCCGATGGTCTGCTTGATCGCGCCCGTGAAGGCGCCTTTCTCGTGGCCGAACAGCTCGCTTTCCAGGAGGGTCTCGGGGATCGCCGCGCAATTGATGGCGACGAACGGCATCTTGGCGCGCGAACTCAGGCGGTGGACCGCCTGGGCCAGCACTTCCTTGCCGGTGCCGCTTTCGCCCAGGAGCAATACCGCGACGTCGGTGGGCGCGATCTTCTCGATGGTGCGCAGAACGCGGGTCATCTGCGGGCTGGCCGCGACGATACCGTCGACCGGCGAGCGCGGCGACAACTCCTGCAAGCGGCGGTTCTCGGCCTCGAGCGCGTGGAGCCGCGCTGCCCGCGCGATCATCAGCTTGAGGACGTCGAGATCGACCGGCTTCTGGTGGAAGTCGTAGGCGCCGAGCTGGACGGCGCGCAACGCCACCTCGCGGCTTTCGTTGCCGGTGGCGACGATGATCTTGGTCTCGGGCGCCATGGCCAGCATGGCCTCGAGCGCGGCCATGCCCTCGGATGCTTGGTCGGCATCGGGCGGCAGGCCCAAATCGAGCACCACCACCGCCGGACGCACGCGCCGGAATTCGGCGATCGCGTTCTCGCGGTTGCCCGCCAAGGCGATTTCGAAATCGGCCAGCGCCCATTTGTATTGGCGCGACAGGCCTTCGTCGTCCTCGACCAGGAGAATTTGGATTTTGCTGTCTTTCATGAGGTTACGCCGCGGTTGAGACGGCTCCTTCGCTCGCTAGGGGCAGTACGATGCGCATGGTGGTGCCAGCGCCGGGGGATGAAACGACTTCGATCTCGCCGCCCGCCGCGCGAATCAATTCGCGCGCCTGATAGGCGCCGATGCCGTGGCCGCCCGCCTTGGTGGTGCGGAGCGGACGGAACAGATCGTTCTGGATGAATTCGGGCGTCATGCCGGGCCCCTGGTCCGCGATCTCGATGACGAGTTTCCCCGCTTCGGCCGCGCTCTTCATGATCACGGCTTGACCCGGGCGCGAGGCCTCGACGGCGTTGCTGACGAGATGGGTGAGCGCCGAGCGCAGCGTCGAGGCCGCGATGCGGACGGAGCCCGTGCCGCGGGTTTCGGCCCGGACGGATATCCCCGGGCCGGAGAGATCGCGCGCCACCTCGGCGATCATAGTGGCGGGATCGGATGCCTCGGTTTCGGCATTGCCCGCCTTCAGCTGCGACAAGAGCTTGTTCATGCGCTCGGCCGAGCATTCGATGGTGCGGAAAACGTCGGCGCGGAATTCGGGGTCGTCGCCGTGGGCCCGCGCGTTTTCGGCGATCAGCCGCAGCTGGCCCGCCAGGTTCTTGATGTCGTGGCCGACGAAGGCGAAACGCTTGCCGTATTGCTCGAGGCCGCGCGCATCGGCCAGCGCCTGCGCCGCGCGTTCCTCGCAGATATAACTCGCCGCCTGGCGCGCCACCGCGCGCAGCAGCTCGAAGCTTTCCCAGTTGAGGTCCAAGGGCGCGCGCGGCCGGGTCAGCGTGATGAAGCCGATCAAGCGCCCGCAATGCGCCAGCGGCACCGCCAGCCAGAAATCCGCCGAGGCGCGCCAGTTGGCGGGGCCCTTCTCCTGCGTCATTTCCTGGATCCAGGCTCCGCCGCGGAATCCGGCGACGAGGGCGCCGTCCGGGGCTTCGCGCGCGTCCGCCGCCAGCCGCAAATCGAAGCCCGCCGCCGGGCGATAGCCGGCTTGGCCGTCGATCAGCCACAACGCGCCGCGCGGGCTGTCGACGATGTTGGCCACCGCCTCGATCACGCGGCGCTTCAAATCCTCGCCTTCGCCGCGCGCGGACAGGGTCTCGATGAAGTTCATCCACTCGAGGCGGTAGTCGTAGCGCAGCGAGAAGAAATTCCGCGACACCAGGTATTTGAGCCGCGCCTGGATGCCGCCCGAGGACAACACCAACGCCAGCACCAGGATCGCGCCGAACAGCGAAATCACCTGCGCCGCCGGGCCCCACTCGCCGCCCATCTCGTGCACCGCCGCGCCCAACGCCGCGACCGCGAGCAGGAATCCGCCGCTCACCACCAGGGTGAAGGTGTGAAACACCACGCGGCGCGAGATGTGGATGTCGATGCGCCAGTCGCGGTTGCGCGCGAGGGTGAGCGCCAGGAACGGCGCGCTCAAGGCCGTCGCCGCCAGCCGCGCCTCGGCGAAGAGCGGATTGACGTGCCCGGTCAAGAGCGCGTTCGAATAGAGGAACAGCTGATAGGCGAAGAAGCCGCCGATGGCGATGCACAAAGGCGCCACGTTCCACAGCCGCTTCTGCTCGGTGTTGCGGTAGAGGTTCTCGACCAGCAGCAGCCCGGCCACCGCCAGCCCTTCGCGCGCCAGGATCTGCGGGATGGCGAGCTCGCCCGCCCCGGCCCAATGCACCAGATCGTCGGCGATGACCGAGAGACAAGCCAAGGCTCCGCCCCAGATCGCGGCCCGCCAGAATGCCAGTCGTTTGGCGTCGCCCGGTTGCGGGCGCAGCAGCATCGCCAACAGCGCGAGCCAGATCAGGCCCTGCACGGTCTCCAAGAGCGGCACGAAATCGCCGAAGGTTTCGCCGCCGAAGCCGGTGAAGACCGCCCACAACGCCGTCGCGGCCGACGCGGCCAGCACGAAGCGGCCCTCGCGCGAGGGCTTGCCGCGCGCCAGCGTGAACAGGAACAGCGCCGCGAAGGCGCCGGCGCAGATAGGTGCCGTGACCGGGGCGAGGCCCATGATTCTAGCGCGCCCCCTCGTGGAACAGGATGACCCGGACGGTCTGGATCAGGATCACGATGTCGAGAAACAGGGTGCGGTTCTTCACGTAATAGAGGTCGTAGGCGAGCTTCAAACGCGCGTCGTCGAGCGAGGCGCCATAGGCGCAATTGACCTGGGCCCAGCCGGTGATGCCCGGCTTCACCGCGTGGCGTTCCTCGTAGAACGGAATGTCCCGGGCCAGTTGCGCCACGAAGAACGGCCGCTCGGGGCGTGGGCCGACGAAGCTCATCTGGCCGCGGAACACGTTCCAGAGCTGCGGCAGCTCGTCGATGCGGTATTTGCGGATGATCGCGCCGATGCGGGTCACGCGCGGGTCGGCCTGGGTGGCCCATTGCGGCGCGCCGCCGATTTCGGCGTCCGGACGCATGCTGCGGAACTTCAAGAGCGTGAAGGGCCGGCCGTGATAACCGGTGCGTTCCTGGCGGTAGAGCACCGGGCCGGGGCTTTCGAGCCGGATGGCGACGGCGGTGAGTGCTATGATCGGCAACGTCGCGGCCAGCAGAACGAAGCTCGCGGCGAGGTCGAAGACGCGCTTCATGACGTCGACCACCGCGCCCTGGCGGAAGCCGTCGGAGAAGATCAGCCAGCTCGGCTGCAACGCCTCGATGTCGATGCGGCCGTTTTCGCGTTCCCAGAAGGTCAGGTAATCGACCACGTTGACGCCGGCGATCTTGCAATGCAGCAGCTGGGTCACCGGCATGCCGCGGCGGTCGTCGGTCGCCACCACCACTTCCTTGACGCCCGCGGCTTTCGCGAATTTGGCGAGCGCGTGCTGGTCCTCGGTCTGGTCGAGATCGAGCGTCGAGCCCGAAACCAGGTGCACGTCGCCATGCGCGTGGACGAAGGCCTTGGGCACGAAATAGCGGTTGCGGCCGGAATTCGCCAATTCGGCGATGCGCGAGGCGCGCACGCCGGTGCCGAGCACGATGATGCGGCGGCGGAAGCTCTCGGAGCTGGAATAATGGAGGAATCCGACGCGGGTCACGATCACGCCGCCCATCCAGGCCAGGCTGCCCTTGAAGCACAAGGCGGCCCAGGAACCCAAATGGCCGCCATAGGCCTCGTTGGCGAAGAAGGCGCACAGCACCGCCGCCACCGGCAGCACCAGCGCCAGCGCCACCACGATCTTGGTGATCATCACGCGCGAATCGAGGAAGACGTCGTAGTTGTAAAGCCCGACCACGCTCATGGCGCCGATCGCCAGGCCGGTGAATCCGGCGGTGAACTGCGCCGAGGGCGAAATTAAATGCAGATGCGCCAGCGCTTCGGCCGGGGCGGGCCCGAGCGCGATCAACAGCGCCAGCGAGATCAGGAAGATTTCGCACAATCCGACCAGAAGCGCCGGAAGCGGCACGAAGTGACCGAAGATACGCAACATGTTCGCTCCCGTTCCTCTATCCAAGGACGCGAGACGGACCGGATGCGCGTTCTGCGAACCACCGACCTGTCAAAGCCGCCGACGTTAGACGGCGCCGCTGTCAAACTTGTACCCTAATGTGCAAGAATTTCCAATATATAAATTAGTATTCGTGCAAAGAATTTTGTGATTTGTGTAATAATGTGTAATAACATAGAAGAAATACCGACGCTTTGACTTGAATCTACGTAATAACAGGTTTATTTAGTCTTAACGTCATGATCAATCTGGTTAACGCCGGCGTCCGGCGCGCGGATTTACCACGATCTTCGGCCAGGCCCCGCCCGCGGCCGGCGCGTTTGACGCGGCTGGTCTTGCCAAGACTGGATCGGGGCGCGCAGGGCTTCGGCCAGTTCCGGCTTGGAAGCGGCTTCGGCCCCGGTCTATGGTTAAAAAAATCGGTTGAGGGGGAAGAGCGATGCTCGATTTCGGCTATTTCACGCTGAGCGACAATCACTACGAGAACAATCCGCGCTCGGCCAACCAGTTCGTCGCCGACATCGTCGCCGAGACGTTGCACGCCGAGACGCTCGGACTCCATTCCGCCTGGATCGGCGAGCATCACTTTAACTCCCTGGGCGTCTTGTCCTGCCCCGATCTGGTGCTGGCCCATATCGCCGCCAAGACCTCGCGCATCCGGCTTGCTCCCGCGGTCACGGTGTTGCCGTTGCACCACCCCATCCGCGTCGCCGAGCAATGGGCCTCGCTCGATCTCCTCAGCCACGGCCGGGTCGATTGGGCCGCCGGGCGCGGCTACGACCGGCGCGAATACATGCCTTTCAAGATCGATTTCGACGACAACCAGGGCATTTTCGAGGAGGGCATGGAGGTGGTGCGCCGCTTGTGGGACGCGGGCGGCAAGCGCATCTCGCATAAGGGGAAATATTACCAGTTCGAGGACGTGCGCATCACGCCGCAACCGGTGCAGCGGCCGATCCCCACCTATGTCGGCTCCTTCTCCAAGCCCTCGATCGAGCTGGCGGCAAGGCTCAACTGCGGCTTGATCGTGGCGCCCTTTGCGGCCGCCATGAGTTTCGGCGGGCTCAGGCAGGTTTCGGACCTCTATCGCGAGACTTGCGCCAAATACGGCCGCGAGCCCGGCCGGCTGATGTGCAGCTATTTCACCCATTTCTTCGACACCAAGGAACAAGAAGACGCCGCGCGCGCCCGCCAGATCCGCTACTACAAGGAATGCGTCATACCGGCCTTGCCCGGCGATCCCAAGACCGCGCCGCCGAGCTACCGCTATTTCATCGACATGGTGGAAAGGCTGCACAAGGTGAAGCCGGGCGATCTCACCGAGAATTCGGTGCTGATGGGGGGATCGCAGCAGATGATCGACACGCTCAAGAAGGTCGAAGCCGCCGGCTTCAACGAGGTGATCCTCTATTTCAACGTCGGGCTGAAACCGCACCGTCAGGTGAAGGAAGAGATGTCGCGCTTCGCCGAGCAGGTGAAGCCGCATTTCCACGAAGGCCAATAAGCCGTCCCCGCTTCGCGGAGACGGGGCCGGCGCCTAGATCAGCAACGATATCTCGGCCAGCACCTTGTCGCCCATTTCGGTGGTGGAAATCTTGGTCATGCCCGGCTGCATGATGTCGCCGGTGCGGGCGCCGCTCTCGAGCGCCGCCTCGACCGCCTTTTCCACCAAACGCGCCTCGTCCTCCATGTCGAAGGACCAGCGCAGCATCATGGCGAGCGACAGGATCGACGCCAGCGGATTGGCCGCGTTCTTGCCGGCGATGTCGGGCGCCGAGCCGTGCACCGGCTCGTAAAGCGCGCGGCGCCTGCCGCTTTTGTCCACCGCGCCCAGGCTGGCCGAAGGCAGCATGCCGAGCGAGCCGGTCAGCATCGCCGCGCAATCCGATAAAATGTCGCCGAAGAGATTGTCGGTGACGATGACGTCGAACTGTTTGGGGTTCCGCACCAGCTGCATGGCGCAGTTATCAGCATACATGTGGGAAAGCGCCACGTCCTTGTATTCCGCGTCGCCCAGCTTCTGCACCTCTTCGCGCCACAACACGCCCGATTCCATGACATTGGCCTTTTCGACCGAGCAAAGCTTCTTGCCGCGCTTGCGCGCCAGCTCGAATCCCACCCGCGCCACGCGCAGGATCTCGGCCGTGGTGTAGACCTGGGTGTTGACGCCCTTGCGGCTGCCGTCGGGCAAGGTCGAAATGCCGCGCGGCTCGCCGAAATAAATCCCGCCGGTGAGTTCCCGCACGATGATCATGTCGAGTCCTTCGACCACTTCTTTCTTCAAGGTCGAGGCGCCGACCAGCGGGCCGAACACGAAGGCCGGCCGCAGATTAGCGAACAGCTCCATGTCCTTGCGCAAGCGCAACAAGCCGCGCTCGGGCTTCAACGCGAAGGGAAGATTGTCCCATTTCGGGCCGCCCACCGCGCCCAGCAGCACGGCGTCGGCTTCCATCGCGGTCTTCATGGTCGCGTCGGTCAAGGGCAGCTTGTGCCGGTCGAGCGCCGCGCCGCCGACGAGGTCCTCTTTCACCTCGAAGCTGGCGATCTTCTTCCGGCCGAAGAGCTCGAGCACGCGCGCGGCCTGGCGCGTCACCTCCGGCCCGATCCCGTCGCCGGGCAGGAGCAGCACTTTCTTGTTCGACGGCATGATCCCCCTTATCCGGTCTTCCCCGGCGGTCTTTCCCGGCTCAAAGCCAGGGCTGGCTCTGCTTGCGCTTTTGCTCGTAGCCCGAAATCGCCTTGTCCTTTTTCAGGGTCAGGCCGATCTCGTCCAGGCCCTTGAGCAGGCAGTCCTTCTGGAACGGATCGATCTCGAAACGGATGGCCTGGCCGTCGGGCCGGGTGACGGTCTGCTTTTCGAGATCGATGGTGATGCGGGCGTTCGCCCCCTTGCGCGCGTCGTCCATCAGCTGGGCGCAAATCTCGGCCGGCAACGCGATCGGCAGCACGCCGTTCTTGAGGCAATTGGTGTGGAAGATGTCGGCGAAGCTCGGCGCGATCACGGCGCGGATGCCGAAATCCAACAGCGCCCAGGGCGCGTGCTCGCGCGACGAGCCGCAGCCGAAATTCTCGCCCGCCACCAGGATCTGCGCCTTCCGGTAGGCCGGCTGATTGAGGACGAAATCCGGCTTCTCGCTGCCGTCCGGGTTGTAGCGCAGCTCGTCGAACAAGGCCTTGCCCAGCCCGGTGCGCGCGATGGTCTTGAGGTATTGCTTGGGGATGATCTTGTCGGTGTCGACATTGATCATCGGCAAGGGCGCCGCGACGCCGGTGAGGGTGGTGAATCGGTCCATGGCGGCCCGATGGTTAGCGGAGGCGGGGCCGGAAGGCAAGGGCGGGCTCGCGCGCGCCCCCAAAAACCGGGGGCCGGGTCTTTCGACCCGGCCCCGTTTCACGAAAGAGCATCTCGATAAACCTTCAGCGGAAAAGACTCAGTGAGCCGCCATTGCCGAGAAGATCGGCTTGCCGTCCGGGGTCTTGAAATCCCGGGCCCAGGAGGCCTCGATCTGCTGAACGACGGGCGGGGGCAGCGGCACGTAGTCGAGCGCCCTTGCCTGTTCCTGCCCGTTCTTGAGGGCCCAATCGAGGAACTTGAGCACCGGCTGGTTTTGATCCGCCGTGTAATCCAGGCGCATCAGCATGTAGGTCGCCGCGGTGATCGGCCAGCTCTTGTCGCCCGGCTGATCGGTCAGGATGAGATAGAAATCCTGCACCTTGCTGAAATCGGCGTTCGCCGCCGCCGCCGTGAACGCGTCCATGGTGGGCTCGAGCGTCTTGCCCGCCTTGTTCTTCATCTTGGTGAAGGTCAGCTTGTTTTCCATGACGTAGGCGTATTCGACATAGCCGATCGAGCCGACGACCTGCTGGACCGAGGAGGCCACGCCGGCATTGCCCTTGCCGCCGACGCCGTTCGGCCACTCGACCGACACGTCCGCGCCGACCTTGTCTTGCCATTCCGGGCTGACCTTGCCGAGATAGTTGGTGAAATTGAAGGTCGTGCCCGAGCCGTCCGAACGGTGAACGGTCGTGATCGCCATGTGCGGCAGCTTGACGGCCGGGTTGAGCGCCTTGATCTGCGGGCTGTCCCAGGACGTGATCTTGCCGAGATAGATGTCGGCCAGCGTCTTGCCGTCGAGCGTCATTTCACCCGGCTTGATGCCGGGCAGGTTGACGATCGGGGTGATGGAGATGATCACCATCGGGAATTGCGCGACTTTCATCGCGGCCAGATCGTCGGGCTTCAGCGGCTTGTCGCTGTTGGCGAAGTCGACGGTTCCGGCCTGGATCTGCTTGATGCCGCCGCCCGAGCCGATGGCCTGGTAATTGACGGCGGTGCCGGTCGCCTTCTGATAGGTGTCGGCCCATTGCGACAGGACCGGATAGATCGCCGTGCCGCCGGCGCCGGACAAGTCCTTGGCCTGCGCCGATACGGTCAGCATCGCCGCCGCCGAAACCGCGGCGAGGGCGAAAAGAATTCGCTGTTTCATGAAAAGTGCCCCTTCCTGGTGAAACGTGGGCGCGCACGCGCATCGCCCCGTCGTCCGGGAACTTACGCGCGCAAAAAGTCGCAGGCGTTGCAGTTTCGTGACGGATTTTTGACGGTCGGTGGGGTCAGCTCAGTTCGCGCACATCCGCGAGTCGGCCGGTCACCGCGGCGGCGGCGGCCATGGCCGGGCTCATCAGATGGCTGCGCCCGCCGCGCCCCTGGCGGCCCTCGAAATTCCGATTCGAGGTGGAGGCGCATCTCTCTCCCGGCTCGAGCCGGTCGGCGTTCATGGCGAGACACATGGAACAGCCCGGCTCGCGCCATTCGAATCCGGCCGCGAGGAAGATGCGGTCGAGCCCTTCCGCCTCGGCCTGGCGCTTCACCAGGCCCGAGCCCGGCACCACCATGGCGGCGACGCCGGCCGCCACCTTGCGGCCCTGGGCGATCTTGGCGGCTTCGCGCAGATCCTCGATCCGCCCGTTGTTGCAGGAGCCGATGAAGACGCGCTGCACCGGCAATTCCATCAATTTGACGCCGGGCTTGAGGTCCATGTATTCGAGCGAGCGTTCCATCGCCGCGCGCTTGGCCGGATCGGCCACGCCGGCCGGGTCGGGCACGATCCCCGTGATCGGCAGCACGTCCTCGGGGCTGGTGCCCCAGGTCACTTGCGGCGCGATCTTGGATGCGTCGATCGTGATCTCTTGGTCGTAGACCGCGCCCGGGTCGGACGGGAGCGTCTTCCAGAACGCGACCGCCTGTTCCCAAGCGGCGCCCTTGGGGGCGGAAGGCCGGCCCTTCAGATAGTCGAACGTGGTTTCGTCGGGCGCGATCAATCCGGCGCGCGCGCCCGCCTCGATCGACATGTTGCACACCGTCATGCGCCCTTCCATCGACAGCTTGCGGATCGCATCGCCGGCGTATTCGACGACATGGCCGGTGCCGCCGGCGGTGCCGATCTGGCCGATGATGCCGAGGATCAGATCCTTGGCTGTCACGCCTTGCGGCAGATCGCCCTCGACCGAAACGCGCATGTTCTTGGCGCGGCGCTGGATCAAAGTCTGCGTCGCCAGCACATGTTCGACCTCGGACGTTCCGATGCCGAATGCCAACGCGCCGAAGGCGCCGTGGGTCGCGGTGTGGCTGTCGCCGCAGACGATGGTCATGCCGGGCTGGGTCATGCCCTGCTCGGGACCGATGATGTGGACGATGCCCTGGCGCAAATCGTCGATGCCGAAATAGGGAATGCCGAATTCCTTGGCGTTGCGATCCAGCGTCTCGATCTGGAGCTTCGATTCCGGATCGGATATCCCCTTGGAGCGGTCGGTGGTCGGCACGTTGTGGTCGACCACCGCGATGGTGGCCAAGGGCTGGCGCACCTTGCGCCGGCTCAGGCGCAGGCCCTCGAAGGCCTGCGGGCTGGTGACCTCATGCACCAGATGCCGGTCGATATAGAGCAGGCAGGTGCCGTCCGGCAGTTGCTCGACCAGATGGCTTTCCCAGATTTTGTCGAACAGCGTCCGCTTCCGGGCCATGGCGTTACTTCTTCGCTGGCGCCTTGGCCTTGGCGGCCTTGGCTTCGGCTTTCACTTTCGCCTTGGCTTCGGCCTTGGCTTCCGCTTTCACCCGGGCCGCGGTTTTCGGCTTGGCTTCAACCGGGGCGGCGGCTTCCCCGGCTTCGGGCGCCGGGGCCTCGTCCGCCACGGGCGAGGTCGCATCGCCGGCGATCGCCGTCAAATCGATGCCCTTGGTCGCGATCTTCTCGCGCTCGCGCTCGGTGATGCGCGCCGCCTTGCCCGCCAGCCCGCGCAGGTAATAGAGCTTGGCGCGGCGCACCATGCCGCGGCGCACCACCTCGATGGAGGCGATGCGCGGCGAATAGAGCGGGAAGACGCGCTCGACGCCTTCGCCGTAGGAAATCTTCCTGAGCGTGAAGTTGGAATTGATCCCGGCGTTCTTGCGCGCGATGCACACGCCCTCGAACGCCTGGACGCGCTCGCGCTCGCCTTCGATCACGCGCAGCATCACCTTGAGCGTGTCGCCCGGCCGGAACTCCGGCACCGCGCGGGCGGCGGTCAGTTTCTGGACCGCCTCTTTGTCGAGCATCTGCATAACGTCCATGGCACTTCTCCGGTCTTACTGTCCCCGCGAGCGGGCGAGGTATTGTTTCCACAAATCCGGGCGTCGCTCCCGCGTCGCCGCTTCCGCCTCGGCCTTGCGCCACTGGCGGACCTTCTCGTGATGGCCGGAGACGAGAACCTCCGGCACGGGCATTCCCTGCCAATCCTGCGGCCGGGTGTAGTGGGGATATTCGAGCAATCCCCCGGTGAAACTCTCTTCCTCCAGCGAAAATTCCTTGCCCACGACGCCGGGCAGGAGCCTGACGCAGGCGTCGATCAGCGCGATCGCCGCCGGCTCGCCGCCCGAAAGCACGAAATCGCCGAGGCTCAACTCCTCGATCCGGCGCGCCTCGATCACCCGCTGGTCGACGCCCTCGAAGCGTCCGCACAGCAACCGGACGCCCGGTCCCGCCGCCAGTTCCCGGACGCGCCCTTGGTCCAGCGGTTTTCCGCGCGGACTCAGCAGGAACAGCGGACCCGGAGCTTGCGTGCCGGCAATCGCCGCGTCGAGGACGTCGGGTCTGAGCACCATGCCCGGCCCGCCGCCGAAGGGCGTGTCGTCGACGGAGCGGTGTTTATCGCGCGCGAATCGGCGGATGTCCACTGTTTCCAGGCGCCAAATCCCCTTGCCGCTTGCATTGCCGGCGAGCGAAAAACCCAGCGGCCCGGGAAACATTTCCGGGAACAGGGTCAGCACGGTGGCGGTCCAGGGGGCGGTCATGCGCGCCGGGTCTTCGGCTTGGGTTGTTCCAGCAGCCCCTCGGGCGGCGCCACGGTGAGCAGCCCGCCGGACAGATCCACCTTGGGCACGGTGCGGCGGGTGAACGGCACCATCACGCTGCGGCCCTCGGCCAGCGCGATTTCCAGATTGGCGCCGCCGCCGAAATCGAACACCGCTTCCACGCGGCCCAGCATCGAGCCGTCCTCGAGCCGGGCTTCGAGCCCGACCAGATCGTGCTGGTAGAATTCCTCGGGATTGGTCGGCGGCAGGCATGAGCGCTTGACGTAAAGCTTCTCGCCCTTGAGCCGTTCGGCGGCGTTGCGGTCCTCGATCCCCTGGATGCGCGCGATCAGCGCGCCGCGCGCGGCGCCGGTCACCGCGATCTCGAAGCGCCGCGCTCCCCGCTCGTCCTCGAGCGGCCCATAGGATGCGATGTCCTTGGGATCGGCGGTGAAGCTTTTCAGCCGCACCAGTCCCTTGACGCCGTGCACGCCGGCGACGGCGCCGAGACAAATCCGCTGATCGTCTTTATCGGCCAAGATCCGTCTCCGTTCAGGCCGCCGGCTTGGCTTCGGTTTTGCCGGCT
>Ga0187863_10001892_pt1 | contig 16367 bp, 16 predicted proteins | sample June2016WEW_11_1_FD_132975 | JGI IMG/M metagenome (GOLD analysis project Ga0187863, IMG submission 132975) | Peatland microbial communities from SPRUCE experiment site at the Marcell Experimental Forest, Minnesota, USA - June2016WEW_11_10 | ecosystem: Environmental > Terrestrial > Soil >... | reverse complement strand
CTGCTGCGCGTCGTCATCGCCGATCTCTCGGCCTATGAGCGGTTCCTGATCGAGCATTTGACGCGCGTGCCGGGCGTCGCCAGCATCAAATCGAGCTTCGCCCTTAAACAAGTGAAGTATCGCACCGCGCTTCCGCTCGACATCTGATTCTCCGATCAATTCCAGCGCCGGCCGCTCTCGGAGTTTTTCACCGACGCCCCCAGGCGTGACTTGCCGGCCGCAAGAGGCTAAAGTCCGGGCCCTGGAGGAGAGCCATGACGGGGTTTTACGACAAGAAGCCGGGTCAGCAGCCGGGACCCGAACATCCGCACGATCATCCCTTGCCCGAACACGACCATCCGCATCCGCATGGCCACGAGCATGGCCACACGCACGATCACGCGCACGATAATTTCGGCCATGGCCACAATTCCGAGCGCGACGTGGTGTGGGAGCGCTGGCAGAAGAAACGCACCTTCGTGCGCGCGCTCGAAGGCACCTATAGCGACCTGGCCAAGGAGTTACTGGACCAGCCGCGGGTCTATTCCTCGAAGAACGTGCCGTGGAAAGGCGGCCCGCAGCTCTGGGGCAAGCACATCATCAGTCCGCAGGCTTCGCGGGTCACGCAGTCGATCGAGACGCATATTGAAGTCTATGCTCCGGGAGCCTACGGCCAGAAACACGGCCATCTCAACAGCGCGGTGTTCTATGTCCTGAAGGGCCGCGGCCACGACGTGCATGACGGCCGCCATATCGACTGGCGGGCGGGCGATTGCATGTTCGTCGAGAACGGCTGCGTCCACCAGCATTTCAACGACGATCCCGACAACGAAGCGATCCTGCTGGTGTTCAAGGCAAAACCGCTTTTCCTGTTCATGCATCTGCTCTATCAGAAGATCGTGTCCTTTCCGCCGGATACGCCGCCGGTGGGACACGAAGACTACGCGCCACCGACGCATCTCTAAGGGGCATCCGATGAATCCCGCCAAAGCGCCTGAAGAACGCGATGTTGCCCACAGCGGCGCCCAGACCTGCAACTTCCGCGCCGATGACATCCGCAACTCGGCCACGTTCCGCGCCGCCTACGAAACAGCCACCAACCTGGTGCGCGCCGAGGACATGCCCTTCGAGCGCTCGCCGGACGGGCTGATCAAGCACATGGTCAATGCGCGCATGAACACGCGCGAGATGTGCGTCGAGGCCTATATGCAGTTCCTGCCGCAAGCGGGCCGTTCCGGCAAGCACCGCCACATGTGGGAGGAGATCATCTTCGTCGCCGAGGGCGAAGGCTACGATTTGCACTGGGATCTCAAATTCGACTGCGTCGACAAATACGAATGGGAATGGCAAACGGAGCCCAAGAAAAATCAATGGCAGGCCGGCGACTTCATCTACGTGCCGCCGTTCTCGATCCACCAGCATTTCAATTCCGGCAAGACCGAGGCGCGCCTCGTCGTCATCAGCAACCGCATCGTCAAGGCCATGGGATTCGACTGGCTCGACCAGCTCGAACATGCGCCGGGTTTTTAGGCGCCATCGAGAATAGGAGCCGCCATGTATCGTCTCTTCATCTTCATCCTCGCCGTCGCGGTTTCGCTTTTCCAGCACGCCCCGGCCGAGGCGCATCTCTACGGCGCCTATGGCGCGGGCTTCGAGGGCGGTTTCGTCCATCCCTTTTCCGGCCTCGATCACATGCTGGCGATGGTGGCGGTGGGATTGTGGGCTGCGCAGCGTGGAGGCAAGGCGTTGTGGGTGGTGCCGGGAGCGTTCATCTTCGTGATGGTGCTGGGCGGGCTTTCCGGGTTTCTCGGACTGAAGCTGCCCTTTGTCGAAACCGGCATCGCCGCATCGCTGATGGTGCTCGGTCTGCTGATCGCCTTCGCGCTGCCCTTGCATGTGGCGGCGATGGCGGCGGTGGTCGGGCTGTTCGCGTTCTTCCACGGCCACGCGCACGGCACCGAATTGCCCGAGGCGGCGTCGCCCTTGGCCTATGCCGGCGGCTTCGTCCTTGCCACCGCTTCCCTGCATGCGTTCGGCGTCGGTACCGGATTGCTGCTGAAGCGCCCGGCGGGGCAGATCGCCGTCAGGCTGTCGGGCGCGGCGATCGCGCTGGTTGGCTTATTCTTGGTCTTCAGCGCTTGAGATCGCCGGCGGCCCAGCTTATCGCGGCGCGGGCGGGGCGACGGCGGCGTCGATCTGGCCGCTTTTGGCGAGCGCGTCGGCGATAAAGCCCGAGGCCTTCATCTCCTCGACGAATTCGCGTAGGTAGCGCGCGCCGGCCACGCGTCCCTTGGGCGTGCCCATGGCCTGCTCGATCTGCATGAAGCGGCCGGGGATGACGCGCATGCCGGGATGGGACTTGGCGAAGGCGGTGAGCGACTGCCTCACCCCGGCCACGGCTTCGAGCCGGTCCTTGAGGAAGAGATCAAACGCGTCGGCGCCGCTCGGCTCGCGGATCAGCGTGGCGTGTTTCAAGTTCCGGGAGAGGTAGAGTTCGTAGGCGCTCGCCCGCCCGACGGCGATGCGTACCCCGTCGCGATCGAAATCCGCGATGGCGCGCAAGGGAGAGTTCGACGGGACGACGTAGGTGCCCTCGATCACGACATAGGGTGCGGTGAAGTCGATGCCGGCGGCGCGGGCCGGATCGATGGCCAGGAATGCCACGTCCCAAACGCCGGCCTCGAGCGCGTCGAACACCTTGCCGGCGGCGTCGAAGGTGACGAATTCGACGGGAACGCCCAACCGCCGGGCCAACTCGCGCGCGAGATCCGGCGATACGCCGCGCGGCTTGCCGCTCGTGGGATCTTTTTGCGCGAGCACGAGATTGCCGAAATTGATCGCCGCGCGCAGCTTGCCGCTCGGCGCCAACTCGGTCACGACGTTGCGCGGAAGGTCGTTCGCCATCGCCCGGTGATATAAGACAATGCGATTTCTGGCAAGGCCGCGATTCCAGCCGGCGTTCGCGCCGAAATGGCGGTCTTTCAATCCGCGGCCGCCACCGCTAGGTTGTGGCGGCTTCGGGAAAATCCATGAGATGGAGCGCGGCATGGTGCGGAGACTCAATCGGTCACGGAAGGCTGCGAATCCGGTGGTCGCGCGGCTTGACCAGGCGGTCGACGATTTCGTCCGCCGCTGCCGTTTCTTCCACGAACCCATGACGCGCGGCCGCGCCACGATGTTCGTGTTTCAACACCGGCAGAATACGCGCTACCGCAATTCCGTCCTCAAGCTGCGCGTCGCCACCAATTGTCCGGATTGGGAGTTGCGCATGCGCATCATCGGCGCCTGCACCGAGGAAGTGATCGCCGATCACGAGCATGGCGGCGGCCGGCCGCATTGGGCCATCCTCGAAGATCTGGGATTGAAGATCGGCTTGAAACGCGACGCCATCCGTTCCGCGAAATTGCTGGCCTCGACCCAGATGGCCTGGCTGGCCTGGGAAGCGTTGATGTCCAATCGCCCATGGCTCGAAGGCATGGTGGCCAATACCTGCGCCGAGCGCGCCAATATTCCGGGCTATGGGGAGGGCATCATGCGCGCGCATGGCTGGTTCGGACTCGAGCGCCAGCGCTGGGGCAAGCTGTTCAAGCTCAAGGATGCCGATCTCGAATTCTTCGAGTTGCACGAAGCCGCCGACATCGTCCATTCCAATCTCGGCTGGAACACCATTGCCGAACATGCCGAGAAGTCGGGCATGGCCGATGCGGCGGTGCGCGCCTGCCGGATCAATCTGCTGGTCTGGGAAAGCTATCTCGACGGCATCGCCGCCGGCGGCGATGCGCTCGATCGCGGCAGGCAGCCGGTCTACATCTGACACGTTCCCGGCGTGGCCGTTAACCAAACATCTCTTCGCGGTCAAATTGACGCAAGCAGCCGGCGGTTGGGCCGACGACTCTTGTTATGCGTGTACGGCATATAAGAAATTACCCGTCTTCGGCGCTCCCGGTAGGCATTTCTTAATCGCCGATGAACAAAATGTTGCTTCCGGGAGACAAAATCCATGTCCAGCTTTATCGAAGGCGATCCGCTCCAGCGCGCGCACGCCCTCAAATTGGGCATCGCGTGCGTGGTGGGCTTCGTCGTCCTCGTCGTATGGGGGCTGGTGATCGCCTCGATCATCTCGAGCCGGGATACGGATATCCACAATGCCGAAGCCAAAGGCAGCAATTTCGCCGCCGCCTTTCAGGACGAAGTCGGGCATACGCTCGACTCGGTGGCCGGAACGATGGAACTCGTCGCTCAGGAGATTCAGAAAAGGAACGGCCATTTCGAAATCTATCAGTGGGCGCACGAGATACCGCTGATCGCCGCCGGCACCATTCAGGGCTCCGTCATTGGGCCCGACGGCAAGTTGGTTTCCTCCACTCTGGAATCGCATCCTCAACCCATCGACCTCAGCGACCGCGAGCATTTCCGCGTCCACCTCGACGGCACGTTCAAGGGCCTGTTCATCAGCAAGCCGGTGACGGGCCGCGTCTCCAAGCAGGTCACCATCCAGATTTCCCGGCGCCTCGAAGACAAGAACGGAAAATTCATCGGCGTGCTGGTGTTCTCGCTCCAGCCGGGCTATCTCACCACGCTGCACAAATCGGTGGATTTCGGCCCGCACGGCACCATCGCGCTGATCGGCCCCGACAACGTCATTCGCGCCCGCTTCAACCGAAATAGCCCTGACGGGCTGGACGGCATCGGGAGAACCATCGACGGCGACGTGCGCCTGGCGGATGCGCCTCCGGGCGGCTCGGGTTCCTATATCCATGTCAGCTCCGTCGACCAGCAGGAACGGATCTACAGCTACCGCCGCATGGTGAAATATCCGCTGGTCGTGATCGTGGGGTTGGATTACGCGGAAGAACTCGCTTCGTCGCGCGCGCACGCCTGGACGGTCATCTGGCTGGCGGCCGCCACGACCCTGCTGCTCGGCGGTCTCGCGGCCTATCTCATGCGCGAAATTGGCCGGCGGGTGGTTCATGAAATCGGGCTGGCGGACGAGCGCGCCAAGCTCCGCGCTACGAATATCGAGCTCAAAACCAGCATGGAGCGCGCCGAGGCGGCCAACCAGGCGAAATCGATGTTCCTCGCCAATATGAGCCATGAGCTGCGCACGCCCTTGAACGCCATCATCGGCTTTTCCCAGATCATCAAGGATCAGAGCCTGGGGCCGGCCGGGACTAAGCGTTACGCCGAATACGCACAGGACATCTGGACCTCCGGCGAGCATTTGCTCGAGTTGATCAACAACGTCCTCGACATCTCCAAGATCGAGGCCGGAAAATTCGAGCTTAGCGAAGAGCCGCTCGACCCGGCGGAAATCGTCCAGGCGAGCCTGATGGCGGTGCAAAACCAGATCGCGCGGAAAAAGCTCGCGCTCGAAACCCATCTGCCCGACAGGCCGGTCTACGTGCGCGCCGACGCGTTGCGGCTGCGCCAGATCCTGATCAACGTCTTGTCGAACGCGGCGAAATTCACGCCCGAAGGCGGCAAGATCACGGTCGCGATCGAGGCGGCGGATAACGGGCCGCTTTCCTTCGTGGTATCCGACACCGGCATCGGCATGTCGCCAGAGGAGATCACGGTGGCGCTCGAGACCTTCGGCCAGGTCGAGAACACGCTGGTGAAGAAATACGAGGGACTGGGCCTCGGCTTGCCGCTGGCGAAGCGCTTCATCGAGAGGCATGGCGGCAGGCTCGTGATCGATAGCGTCAAGGGCACGGGCACGACTATCCGCGTCCAATTGCCGCCCGAGCGCGTACTGCGCATGGCGGCCGAAAACCGGGCGATCGCCGCGGCCTAAATCGTTTAGGGCGCGATCATCCCGGTCCCCGGTCGCAAACGGGGAGCGTCATGAGCAACAGGGCCGGGTCGTCGGAATCGTTCTTGGCGACAAAGCCCAGATGGTGGCAGAGCTCGATCATGATCGCGTTCTCGCGCAGCACCTGGCCGTACAGCGATCCTATTCCGCGCTCCTTCGCGACTTCGATCAGCCTTGTCATCAGCAGCTGGCCGAGACCGCGATGGTGCCAATCGCTGCGCACGGCAAGCGCGAATTCGGCCTGGCGCATATCGGGATCGGCGGCGTAACGGGAGACGCCAAGCACGGCATCGCCGTCGAGCGGGGTGGCGACCAGGGCCATATCCCGGTCATAATCGATTCGTGCGAATCGCGCGGCAAGTTCGCGCGGCAGGCCCTTCATCTGGGTGAAAAAACGCAACCGGCGGTCTTCCGGCGTCAGGTGCTCGGTCATTTCGATCATCTTGTCCTCGTCATCGGGCCGGATCGGCCGGATGCGCAGGCGCGTTCCGGCGCCGATCGAAGCCAGACGTTCGTATTCTTTGGGATAAGGCCGGGTCATAACCACACGTCTTCCGCCGGAGAACCTAAGCGCTTATTCTACTGATTGTTTCGATACCTTGATCTGGCTCAATAGCAGGGTATCAAGAAACGTGCATGCTTGAAATCCTGAACTCGTATCGAGGTGAAGAAATCAATGGCCATTAGAAGCATTCTCGCCGCCGCCAGCGGCGGTAGCGCCAGCGACGGCGCCATCGAGGCCGCTTGCCGGCTCGCCAGCCGCTTCGAAGCCCATCTCGAGGGTCTCCATGTCCGCGCCGACGCGACGCAGCTGATCATGGCTGCGGGCGACGGATTCGGCATGCCGATCGCGGGCGAATTCATCGACAAGTTCAACGAGGACGTCACATCCGCCGCCAAGAAGACCAAGGCGGCGTTCGAAGCGACGGTCAAGCGTCACGGCATTCCCCTGGCGGCGCAGCCGCCAAAATCCGGCCCAACGGCGAAACCGCCCAAGGCGGGCGCCTCCGCCGCTTGGCGCGAGGAAACCGGCTACGCGCCGGCCGCGCTGACTCGCCGCGCGCGGTTTTTCGATCTCGTGGTGTTGGGCCGTTCCGATCGCGTGGTCGACGAGCCGCACAGCGACGCGATCGAGCAGACCCTCATCGGTTCGGGCCGCCCGGTTTTTCTGGCTCCGGCCAAACCGCCCGCTTCGATCGGCGAATCCGTCGCGCTCGGCTGGAACGGTTCGGCCGAAGCGGTGCGGGCGCTGGCGGCCGCGTTGCCCCTGCTGACGACGGCGCACGCCGTCATCATCATCAGCATCGGCGACGCAAGCGGGTTGGACGTGGCCGGGGTGGTGGAATATCTCGGCTGGCACGGCGTGTCCGCGCGGCATCGCCGGGTCGCGACCGTGGCAGGGGCAGGGGCGGGACAGCAGCTGCTCTCCACCGCGCGCGAGGAGAACGCCGATTTGCTGGTGATGGGCGGCTATGGCCGCGGGCCTTGGCGCGAGATGTTCTTCGGCGGCGCCACGCGCGAACTGGTCGCCGCCAGCCTGCTGCCGCTCCTGCTGGTGCACTAAGCGAAGCGGGCGGCGCGCCGCCTCACGTGAACCAGTCGGGCCGCGGAATGGCGCGATAGGCGTCGCGCAGCGCCTTGGACCAGCTTTCTTGGATCATCTTGAAATAGGCGTCTTCCTCGCCGATGCGGCGTTTGACCTCGGCCTTCATCTCGTCGCGGCGGTAGACCAGCAGATCGATCGGCATGCCCACGGTCAGGTTGCTCCGGAGCGTCGAATCCATCGATACCAGCACCAATTTCACCCCGTCGCGCGGATCGGTGTCGTATTGCAGCGCACGGTCAAGCATCGGCTTGCCGTATTTGGTTTCGCCGATTTGCAGGAAGGGCGTGTCGGGCGTCGCCTCGATGAAATTGCCGGCGGAATAGATTTGGAACATTCGCATGCCGCGGCCCTTGATCTGCCCGCCCAGAATGAGCGAGATATCGAACTTGACGTCCTGCGCCTCGAGCGTCGGCCCGTCGACGTTATAGACGCGCCGCACCGCATCGCCCACCAATTGCGCCGCGCGGAACATGGTGGACGCGGTGTAAAGCGTTTCCACCCGCTCGCCGGTGTTGATGCCTTCGTGCAGCATGTTCACCACCGCTTGCGAGATGGCGAGATTGCCCGCGGTCATCACCGCCATGAATCGTTCGCCGGGTATCTGGTAGATGTGCATCTTGGAGAAGATCGAGATGTTGTCGATCCCCGCATTGGTGCGAGTATCGGATAGCAGCACCAGCCCGTCCTTGAGATAAAGCCCGACGCAATAAGTCATCGATCCCCCCGTTGCATCCTTCCTTATAGCCTATTGATTATTGTTGTTCGTTGCCATTGCTGCCGGGCGGCGTCACGCGCACCTTCACCGAGAGATCCTCGTCCGCCTCGCCGCGCCATACGCCGCGGATCGGCGCCGCCGACCAATAATCGAGCCCGATGGCGGTGCGGATATAAGCCTCGGTCGGACGGGTGCGATTCGAGGGATCGAAGCCGATCCAACCCAGATCGCCGGCATAGGCCTCGGCCCAGGCGTGGCTCGCCTCGTATTCCTCGTTGTCCGTGCCGGTCCAGAGATATCCGCCCACATAGCGCGCCGGAATGCCGAGCGAACGCGCGGCCGAGATGAACAGATGCGCGTGGTCCTGGCATACGCCGCCGCCGGCGGCGAGCGCCTCGGCCGCGGTCGTCATGGTATCGGTGACACCGGTGCGGTAATCGACCCGCACGCGCACCGCTTCCATGAGCGCATCGAGCCGGTCGAGCAGCTTCGATCCCTTGGCGCTGTCGGCCGCGAGTTGCTCGATCTCCTTTGTCAAGGCGGTGAGCGGCGTCCAGCGCAGGAAAAACAGCGGCGGCAGGGTCTCGTGCACGCCCTTGATCGCGCCGCCGGTTTCATGGGTCTCGACCTCGCCCTCGACCGTGATGATGGCGTGGTCGTGAATCCGGTTCACGGTGTGGCAATGGGCGAGATTGCCGAAACCGTCGGTGAAGGCGGGCAGTTCATGGCGGCCCTCGCCCCGCACCCGCCAGGAATTGACCGCCAGACCGTCATGCGGCCGCGGCGTCAGGCGCAGCGTCTGGATCGCATAGGTGATCGGCTGCGAATAGCGATAAGCCGTCTCATGGCGCACCTGCAGTTTCATGGATTTTTCATGGGTTCTAGATGAGGTAAAGCTTGGTGATCTCTTCGCCGAGCAGGATCGAGCGATCGATGAACTCGGTCAAGAACTCATGCAGGCCGCCCTGGAAGATCTTCTGAATCTGGCCGTAGCGCAGCCGCGCATGGGTCTCGCCCGCCAGGCGGTGACATTCGCCGCGCTTGCCATAGGCATCGCCGATCGAATCGAGCTGGCGCGTGATCTGTTCGTGGCAGCTGAAGAGCGAGCGCGGCATTTCCGGCCGGAGGATCATCAACTCGGCGATCAGCCAGGGCTGGAGACGCTCCTGATAGACCCAATGATAGCTCCTGAGCGCCGAGACCGATTGCAGGATCGACTGCCACTGGTAATAGTCGAGCGCGCCGCCCACGCCTTCGTCCTGCGGCAGCAGCACATAGTATTTGACGTCGAGGATGCGCGCGGTGTTGTCGCTGCGTTCGATGAAAGTGCCCAGGCGCGTGAAATAGAACGCGTCGTTCCGGAGCATGGTGCTGTTATAGGCCCCGTCGAACAGCTGCGAGCGTTCCTTCACCCATTCGAGAAACGTCGACACCTGGTCGCTGGCCGCGGTCACGGAAGCGAAATCGCGCGCCTTGAGCCAGGTCTCATTGAGCGCGTTCCACATATCGACGGTGAGCGCGGTTCTGACCGCGCGCCCGTTGCGCCGCGCGGTGTCGAGACAGGACAAAATGCTCGAGGGATTGTCCGGATCGCGCACCAGGAAGTCGATCACCGCCGAAGGCGAAGCCTCGGAATATTTCTCGAAGAAGTCCTGGTCGCAGCCGGTGGCGATCAGGGTCGAGAGCCACTCGTCGCCCAGGCTGCCGAGCGATTGCGCGATGCTGGCCATGCGGTGACCCACCAGCACGATGCGGGCCACGTTCTCGGCGCGCTCGACATAGCGGGCGAGCCAGAACAGGCTATCGGCGGTTCGGCTGAGCATCGTTGCCGTTCTCGGGCAGGCTTTCCAGCACCCAGGTGTCCTTGGTGCCGCCCCCTTGGCTCGAATTCACCACCAGCGAGCCGCTCCGGAGCGCCACGCGCGTGAGGCCGCCCGGCACGATCCGGATCTCCTTGCCGCACAGCACGAAGGGCCGCAAATCGACATGGCGCGGCGCGATGCCGTTCTCGACGAAGGTGGGAACGGTCGACAATGCCAGCGTCGGCTGGGCGATGTAGTCGTGGGGATTGGCCTTGAGCTTCGCGCGGAAGCTTTCTCGTTCCGCCTGGGTGGCATGGGGCCCAACCAGCATGCCATAGCCGCCGGCGCCGCGCGCCTCCTTCACCACCAATTCGCCGAGATGATCGAGCACGTAGCCCAGATCCTTGGCGTCGGCGCAGGAATATGTCGGCACGTTGGACAGGATCGGCTCTTCGCCCAGATAAAACCGGATCATCGCCGGCACAAAGGGATAAACCGCCTTGTCATCGGCGATGCCGGCGCCCACCGCGTTGGCCAGCGTCACGTTGCCCACGCGGTAGGCGTTGAACAGGCCGGGCGTGCCGACCAATGAATCGGGCAGGAAGGTCAGCGGATCGCAGAAAATGTCGTCGATGCGGCGATAGATCACGTCCACGCGCTTCGGCCCTTCGGTGGTGCGCATGTAGACGACATTGTCCTCGACCACCAGATCCGCGCCCTCGACCAGCTCGATGCCCATCTCGTCGGCGAGGAAGGAATGCTCGTAATAGGCGCTGTTGTTGGCGCCCGGCGTCAGCAGCGCGATCACCGGCTCGCCCGGGCAATTGGGCGGCGCCACCGAGCGCAGCGTGTCGAGCAGTTCCTCGGGATAGTGCGACACCGGCGCGATGCGGTGATGCGCGCATAGGTCGGGGAAGAGCCGCATCATCGCCTCGCGGTTCTCCAGCATGTAGGAGACGCCCGAGGGCGTGCGGCAATTATCCTCGAGCACGTAGAAATCCTTCGGCCCCACCCGCACCATGTCGATGCCCGAAATATGGGTATAGACGCGCCGCGGCGTGTCGAGGCCTTGCATTTCGGCGCGGAAGCCGTCGTTGAGCAGCACCAGCTCGGGCGGCACCTTGCCGGCGCGTATGATCTCGCGCGCGTGATAGACGTCGTCGATGAAGGCGTTGAGCGCCTTTACCCGCTGCGTCAGGCCCAAGGACAGGAATTTCCATTCGTCGGGGTGGATGATGCGCGGAATGATGTCGAACGGGATCAGCCGCTCGGGATCGCCGCCGTCGTTATAGACCGCGAAGGTGATGCCGGTGCGGCGGAACAGGAACTCGGCCTCGCGCCGCTTCAGCATCAGGAAATCGCGCGGCATCTTGTCGAGCCAGGTCCTGACTTGCCGGTATTGCGGCAGGCATTCGCCCGGCAGGCCGGTCTCGTCGAAGGCCTGGGCGTAGGTTTTCGGCAAGGTCACGGCGTCTTCCACTTGCGGTTTCCCCAACGAGGGCGGTCTTGGTTTCAAGTAAAGTCTGCAAGGCCCGAGCCAAGTGGCAGCTACGGTCTACAAAATTGATTTTCCTCGCTTATTCGGAAGAAGGCCAGGGCCCGGCCGGATGGTAACGGCAAAGCATCCTGGAATATGACGGGTAATGGTGCCTAAAATATGGGCAGTATTATGACCGTCGTTGATCCGTTTTTCCAAGCGGCCCGCATTGCACGTCCAAGCGCTGGCGCGATGAAGGGAATGGGGGGCGGGGGTTTCTTCGATTCGAGCCAGATCCGGCCCCTGCGCGTATCGTTGTTGACGCTCAAGGCGAACGGCGGCATCCATTACGGGGGATCGGGGGGAGAGACATGACGCTGCGTGACGATCGCGAGGGCTTCCTGGTCGACGCGCCCGTTCGGCGCGCGCATGGATCGCGCCTCCGCCGCGGGCTGTGGGCGGCGCTGCTGGGCGGCATCGGCGGGCGGCTGCAAACCGGAAAGCTGACGGTCGAGACGCCGTCGGGCGAGCAACTGGTTTTCGGCGGCAAGTCGGCGGGGCCGACGGCGTCGCTGCAAATCCACCGCTGGCGGAGCCTGCGCCGCCTCATCCTGGGCGGCGATCTCGGCTTTGCCGAATCCTACATGGACGGAGACTGGTCGAGCCCCGATCTCGCCGCGCTGATCGAATTCGCGGTGCGAAACGAGGCGGCGCTCGGCTCGGCGATCATGGGCACGGCGCCGTTGCGGCTGCTGAACCGGCTGCGGCATCTCACCCGCGCCAATACCAGGCGCGGCAGCCGGCGCAACATCGCGCAGCATTACGATCTCGGCAACGAGTTCTATGCGCGTTGGCTCGATCCCAGCATGACCTATTCCTCGGCCATTTATTCCGGCGGGGAGACGCTGGAAGAAGCGCAGGCGGCCAAGATCGACCGCGCCATCGGGCAGCTCGGCCTCGCCGGCGGCGAGCGCGTGCTTGAGATCGGTTGCGGCTGGGGCGCCTTGGCCGAGGCCTTGGTCGGCCGTTACGGCAGCCGCGTCACCGGATTGACCTTGTCCGAAAAGCAGCGCGCCCATGCCGAGGCGCGGCTCGCCAAGGCAGGCCTCTCCGACCGCGCCGAGATTTGCTTGCGCGATTATCGCGACGAGAAGGGGCTGTTCGACCGCATCATCTCGATCGAGATGTTCGAGGCGGTGGGCGAGGCAAATTGGCCCAAATTCTTCGAGGTGGTGCGCGAGCGCCTCGCGCGCGGCGGCAGCGCGGTGCTGCAAATCATCACCATCGCCGATGAGCGTTTCGAGACCTATCGCCGCGCCGCCGATTTCATCCAGCGTTACATCTTCCCCGGCGGGATGCTGCCTTCGCCGTCGGTGTTGCGCGAGCAGATCGCGCGTGCCGGGCTCTCGCTGGCGTCGCTGGAGAATTTCGGCGCCAGCTACGCCAAGACCTTGGCGGAATGGAACCGGCGCTTTCAGCGCGCCTGGACGGATATCGCGGCGCTGGGCTTCGATGCGCGATTCAAGCGTATGTGGGAATATTACTTGGCCTATTGCGAGGCCGGATTCCGCGCCGGCACCATCGATGTCGGCCTCTATCGCATCGAAAAGCCGCTCTCCAACCTGAACTAGGATCAGGGCGCGTCAAGCCGTATCCCGCCGGGTCAGCGGGCGCCGGTGACGTCGAGCACCGCGCCCGAGACATAAGACGCCTCCGGCGAGAGCAGCCACAGGATCGCCGACGCAACTTCCTCGGGCCGGCCGGCGCGGCCCATCGGCAGCTTGGGTCCGATCTGGGCGATGCGGCCGGGCGGCTGGATCTCGGTGTCGATCACGCCGGGGCGCACGCAGTTGACGCGGATCTTCTCCGCCGCCAGCTCCTGCGCCAGGCCGAAGGTGAAGATCTCGATCGCCGCCTTGCTCGCGGCATAGGGGGTGAGTTCGCCGGCGCCGCCCAAACGCGCCTGGGCCGTGGACAAGGTGACGATGGCGCCGCCTTGGCCGCCATGCTTGGTCGACATGCGGCGCACCGCCTCGCGGCAGCACAGCAAAGTGCCGGTGACGTTGATGCCAAGCAGGGTTTCGATCCCGCGGGCTTCGACCGCGTCGATGCGGCCCAAGGGTCCCAATATGCCGGCGCTATTCACCAGCGCGGTAATACGGCCGAGTTTCTTGTCCACTTCGGCGAAAAGCCGGACCACGTCCTTTTCCTGGCTGACATCGGCGGCGAAAATTTCGGCCTTGCCGCCGCCGCCGCGGATTTGCGCCGCCACCGCTTCGGCGCGATCGCTTTTGGCCAGGTAATTGATCGCCACCGCGTAGCCGCGTTTGGCCGCGAGCAAGGCCGACGCCGCGCCGATGCCGCGTCCGCCGCCGGTGACCAACAGGATTTCGCTCATCATGTCCCCAAATCATTCGCGCCGCGTCCGGCAAGCTACCAAGATTCTTGTGATATATCATACAGTCAAGTCCGGCTCTCCATGGATGAAGGCCGCGCGCGGCGTAAGCGGGGGTAAATGTGATTCGGAAGCTATGCGCTGGAATTCTCGCCTTGGCGGTTTTCGCGGGCCTGATGCGCGGCGCTTGGGCGCAGGCCGATCCCGATCCCGCCATGAATCACGCGGATCAGGTTTCCTGGTCTCTGTTCGCCGAGGTCACGGCTCCGGCGGCGTCTCCGGGCAACCACGACGTCCGGTTCGAAACCTGGGCGTCGGATGCCGACACATTCACCGAGCCGCCGCGCTGGCCGGGTGCCACGCCAAGCGAGAAGAAATTGCACCGGGAAGTCTTGACGCCGCGAGCATCGCCGGCTCCGGGTTCCGGGCAATCCGTGGCGCCGGCGGGGCAAAACGCCAATGGCGAAGAGGTGCGCCGGAATCAGCCGGCGTTTCGGTTTATCGTCGACAATCGGCTCTATGACGAAGAAGGCCTGGCCAAGGCATTCGCCGCGGGTCAGCCGATCGACTTTCCGGTCGATGCCATCGAGGTCAAGGCGGATTGGGTGCTCGCCGAGGGGGGCGGCCGCGATGAGTCGCTTTACTACTCGAACATCGCCTCCGACCATAAAAAATACCTGCTTCTGTCCATGCACATCATTTCAAAACAGGTGCCGAATTGGACCTGGGCGACGTTCGAGCACCAGGATAATCCCGGACGGTGCGACTTTCTCGGTTGCCGGGACAGCTTCGGCGCCAAGGTGGCATGGGTTCCGCCCCAACAAGGAAAGGCGGGTCAGCGATATGCCGCTTGCGAAAAGACGCAAGCGGTTCTTGCGATTTTCCGGAAAAATAACCTTGCGGATGTTTTCCGGAATTATTGCCTCAAAGGGAGTCAAACCGACTTCGTCGATCCGACCGGCCTGCCGACCCGATTGGGAAATTCCGTCACGGAAAAAGGCTTCGTCAATACGGCCTCTTGCATCACCTGCCATGCCCGCGCCGTGTTTAACAAGCAGGGGCGGAATGTTTTTGGCACGGGCCTCATCAAGGCCTCGCTCAATCCCGTGTCCTGCCCCACCGGGGAACAGTGCAGCCCCAACGGAACGCCCCTGCCGCGATGGTTCTGGTCCAATCCGAACAGTCCGCGGCAATCGCGCTCGGCGCTGCAGGCGGATTTCGTGTGGTCGATTCCGACTTGCGTCATTCCAAAGGGCAAGTCGGCGGGGCCGTGTTCCTAATCCCGCCAATCCCGCGACGAGATCACCACGTCCCAGCCATGGCTTGAGGATTCGGTCTCAACCCAGGGCCTTGATGGCGCCTGCAATGGCCGCGCGCAGGAAAGCCTCGGTCTCGGTCCCGCGGTCCTTCGCCCCCAGGACTTGGCTTGCGGTCGCGATCGCCGCGGTGAAGTCGCGCGTATGCCAATGTCCGAGCTTCGGCAGAGGCGGCAAGGAAGACGCTTCGGGATAGGGATAGGGGCTCACATAGAAATAAGGTTCATCGTAATATTCGTCTCCCGGCGACATTCCCGCATTCACCGAGCGGGCTTTCTCGTCATGGCCCGGATCGAGCGCGATCAAGGTGGCCAGATCGAAATGGTGGGGCCAGCAGCGCACGGGCGAGACCGTGAATTTCCGGCCGATCATTTCTTCCCGAATGAATCCTAGCGAATGATCGGCATTGGAAAACCACGCCGCCAGCTCGGCCAGAACATCGCCGAGCCCGGCCGCATCATAAACCGCGCCCCCGGCAATCGCGTGTTCGGGAATTTTATAGGGAGACGGCCTATCGAGGGCGCTTGCATCGAGGCCTAGCGCGTCGAGACGTTCCCCGAGCCACTGGCGCGCTTCCGCATCGGAGCGTCCGCTCAACGAAAAGTCTTGAGCGCGCCCGCTCTCTTTGTCGAGCAATAGCAGCGTTAGATCGGCGATCTTCAAGCCCAGTCGCGATTCGCCCCTCAGGCGATGCGTCGTCAAGCCGTCGAGCTTGTCGTCCCAGCCCAGATTGGTGTGGCTGTCATCGGCTCGCGGCGGGACATAGGCGCGCGCCGCGCGGGCGAGAAACTGCACGGCGTAATGGGCCTGAAGCCGCCCCTTGCGCAAGCCGCCGCGATCGATGCCGCGGAGCGGCCGCCAGTCCAATCTGCCCATGGCGGATTCCCCTTATTCAATCTAACCTGCGGCCCGGTTGAACCGAAGTAACATGACGGTGAAGCGGTCCGGTGGCGGATTGAACGCCGTGCCGGGTTCCGATCAAATACGCCGTTCGACGGAAACGCGCTGAGAGGAGACGCATTCATGGCTCGCGAACCGGATTGGACCGATGTCGGGGCCGCCGACGAGCTCTCCAAGCAATCCTGCCGGCCGATGAAGGTGAAGCGCGCGGATATCGCGCTCTCGTTCAAGGACGGCGTGTTCGGCGCCATCGCGAACACCTGCAATCACGTCGGCGGTCCGCTCGGCGAGGGCAGCATCGATTCGGCCGGGTACATAAAATGTCCGTGGCACGGGTGGAAATTCGACCGCTGCACCGGCAAGGG
>Ga0187863_10001890_pt1 | contig 16376 bp, 11 predicted proteins | sample June2016WEW_11_1_FD_132975 | JGI IMG/M metagenome (GOLD analysis project Ga0187863, IMG submission 132975) | Peatland microbial communities from SPRUCE experiment site at the Marcell Experimental Forest, Minnesota, USA - June2016WEW_11_10 | ecosystem: Environmental > Terrestrial > Soil >... | reverse complement strand
TATTCAAACGGTGACAGCCGCGAAGGGATGCGCGCCCAGCGCCACTATGGGATAACGGGTCTTGGCGAGGGGCCGGGCTAACGTGGGGGGTTGTCGGCATGAAGATGACACCGGAGCGGGAAGCCGCCTACGCGCTGGACTTTGGCGTCTCGCGCGACGACCTGAAACCGGATGTGCAGGTCGAGTACGATCGGCAGCTGGAGGCACGCCGCAGGCAGAGTCCAGGACTCCTGACATAGGGAGAAGGATCATGCAGGGCCGGGGTGGGGCTTGACTTCGTAGCGCAGGACGAGATCGGTGCCGGGGTAGCGGGTCCTGGCCTGGGTGAGCTGGTCGCACAGCGCGGTGAGAGCGTGTGTCCGCCGGGGGGCGGTGAGCGGGTCGAGGCGGATGAGCAGCTGGTTGTCGCCGGGGATGATGTCGCCGGAGCTGACGAGGGCTTCGCGGATGAGGGCGTAGGCCTCGTCGCCGGTGCGGGCGTAGTGGCCATCGAGTGCGCGGGCGAGGGTGGTTTCGGCGTTGTAGGCGGCCATCCGGATGGCGTGGGTGATCTGCTTGATCTCGGTTTCCAGGCGGATCATGTCCGGGGTCAGGTCGCCGAGCCGGATCCGGGCGGAGATCGCTGCCGCGGCCTGCCCGGCTTCTTCCAGTTCCCGGTATGCGGCCTCGGCGGGGGCGTTGAGCTGGTTGAGGATCTGGTTGGTGATGGTGACCGGCCGGCCCGGGGCTGGGCTGCGCAGTTCGAGCAGCGCCGCTTCGCGGGCGGCCTCGGCGGCCTGGGTGAGGGCTTCGGCCCGGCGGACCTGGGCGGCAGCGGCTTTCTTCGCCGGGTTGGGGACCAGCCGGTGCGGGTCGTCGGGGGTGGCGGCGTGAGAGTCGAGGGCATCGAGGGCGAAGTGGGTGCGGGCGTAGCGGAAGTAGTTCTCCTCCCGCCACCGCGAGGTCAGCCGCCAGCACACCTGCCCGGCGTCCAGGTCGCGGCGGGTCGTGAGCGCGTGAATCTGGCGGGCGGCGCCGTGGCGGGCGGGGACGCGGCGGGTGACCTGCCGCAGGCTGACTTTCTGTCCTTTGCGCAGCCCGTCGCCGATGTCCAGCGTGACGGTGGTGTCGGCCAGGTCGTACTCATGCGCGCGCCCGCGGTCATCGGCGCAGGTGATGGTGGTGAACTCGGCTGCGGGGACGTCGGGGGCGGGGCCCTTGCGCCAGGTGAGCAGGTCGAACCCGGCTTCGGTGATGTCGGCGAACAGGGCCGGGGACCAGCCGCCCCGGTCAAAGCAGATGGTCACCTTCCTTCCCTCGCCTGCGATCTTCCGCAGGTCTGGCAGCAGGGCGCGCAGCTCGCCGGCCAGGGACTCTGACGGCCCGGCGGCGACCATGAACACTGGGCCCCCATGCTGGTCGGTGACCCAGGTCTCCATGGTGGCGGGGGCGGGGAACTTCAGCCTGGCGATGTGGGTCTTCTGCACGGTGCGGGTGCCGTAGTAGGCGCGGGCGTGCCCGTCGGCGTAGAGGAACCCCAGCGCCCCGGGCCGGGCGGCGGCGTGACGGCGGGCCAGCGCCATGATCAGGTCGCTGGCCTTGCCGGCCGCGGCGAGTTCGCCGAGCTTGCGGCGGATCGTCTTGACCTCCGGTGCCCGGTCCAGGCCGAGCACCCGGCCCAGCGCGGCGGGCGGCACCCGGGTGGCGCCTTCCGCGCGGGGCTCGCCGGCCAGGGCCAGGAACACCAGCGTCAGCAAGGTGGCGGCCAGGCCGTAGTACCCGTTGCGGAGCCGGCCGTAGACCTCCCGGGCGGCATCGAGCAGCCCGGCTGCCTCCAGGGCGGGCAGGGCCAGCAGCAGCCCGGCCAGCGGATACCGCGCCCCCGCCGTGAACACCGGCTGCGCACCCTCGCCCAGCAGCCCCCACCGGGCCAGCGCCCGCTCCCCGTCCCGGGGCACCGGGTCCGGCAGCACCGGCAGCGGCTCGCCCCGGTCCTGCGCCGGCTCGCCCTCCTGTGCGGGCGCCTGGCCCGCGTCCTCGCCGGCCCCGGCGCCGGTGGCGGCCGGCTCACCGGCACGGGAGGCGGCCACCCGGCCGAGCGCGTTGCGCACGGTGAACGTCGACACCCCGGTCGCCGCCGCGATCTGCCGCAGCGTCTTGCCAGCGGCATCCAGCCCGGCGATCCGGGCGGCCACCTGCGGCGTCAGCTTCGACGCGCCCTTCGGGCCGCGCCGGGCGGGGACCAGCCCGGCCACCCCGCCCGCTGCCAGCGCCTTGTCCCACCGCCAGATCGTGGCCGGGTCGGCCCCGAACGCCGCAGCGACCTGGCCCTGCGACGCCGCGCGCAGCCGCACCAGCTGCACCGCCGCCAGCCGCCGGCCCGCCTCATCCCCGCCGTCCCACGCGAACGTGGCCAGCCCGTGCACCATCACCAGCCCGCCGTCCGGCCCGGTGACCAGGCCAACGCCCGGCGCGATCTCCTTTGCGCCGGCGGGCAGCAGCGGCAGCACCGGCTGGGAGAGCATACGGCCCATCATCCACCCATCCGCCAGACCTTCACCTTGCAATAATTTTCTCATCTACTGGGCATACAGGACGACAGCGACACGCCAAAGGCGCAGATCAGCCTGGCAACGACACCCACGCTCCCGGCCCTATGTCAGGAGTCCTGGACTCAGGCCGGGGCGGCCTGCTGCTTGCAGGTATTCCGGCCCGGCGGGCTAGCGTATCGTGGCGTCCATGGATGCGGCGCCTGGCCCGGCGGAATGGCTGGCATGGTGGTCCTGGCCGTGGCGCGTTGCGGGTGCCGGGACCAGCTCTTCCCCCTCTTTTGCTCCGCAAGCACTTGATCAGCCGATTCTTCCCGGTTGGCTCTTCGCGAATAGCATTAACGTGACTGAGGCAAATTCCAGCTCACCTGAAACGGAACGGGAAATTGTCGCAGCGCATAGTTATGGCCAGCAGCTCGGCCGTATCATGGACGTTCTTGATGAGCTGATCAGGAAACAGCCGGCCGGGTCACTCGGTGCTCGGCCTGTCCGGGAGTTCGATGAGCTGAGGAATGATATCGAGACGATTAAAGCGCGTCAGGCTGCGAAGCGGGTCGAACAGATGATTACTGACCTAGCTGCGCTGAAGCGGCGTGATCCTGATGAGTACCAGCGCTTGGCAACGGAACTCCGGGAAGTCCTGGAAGACAGCGGAGATTGAAGGATGGCCTGCGGTGCCTGGGACGGTTCGGGTTCAAGGGGAAGCTGGTCCGGGCAGGGATGCCGATAAGTAGGACCCGAGGATATTCGGCGAGTTAACACGTGAGTTGCGGACAGGATATGCTTATCGGGCACGCCAAGCGGAGAACGCTCATCTGCCGTGATGAGAGCGGTCCGTCGGCGGCGTGACCGAACAGACTTGGAAGCTGGCGTGCAAGTGCTGTACGCTGGGCTGGCCGACATTATCGCGAGAACGGGTCTCGATCCGCGGGACGCCCATGCTGGCGCGATCGCGCGGATGTGGCAATCTATCCGATCTTCACCTTCGACGCCGCTAAATGGCAGCAACCCTCTGCCGATCTTGATGAGCCTCTGCATATCGTCGAAATCTCCGACCCAGCTGAGCGCAGCCCGAAGAATAATACGTGTACTCCGTAATGGCACATTGCACTTACTCTCATGCCCCAGATACAGGTATGGGTCCAGGCGGATGTACTCGTCTGGTTGCGGCCTGGGTGGCCGGGATAGCATTCAGCTCGGACAGGACCCTGCTCACCACTGCCAGCGAGGAGCAGGCTGCCCGGTTGTGGGATGGGGCCACTAACGTGTGCCGATGCGCACCACACCGGCGCACCGGTGTGGTGCGGGGGTGGCGTTCAGCCCGGACGGGACCATCCTGGCTACCACCAGCGAGACCACGCGGCTGTGGGCCGGACCTAGCGGACCTGTGCCGCTCGAGTACTCGATTGGGTGGTGCACGCCGCCTGACGCCCCGACAAACCGCAGGCCAGCACCCGAATTCCTATTTCGAGCGGGACAGGATCACGCCTGGGAGGCGGGTGAGCCCCTCAGCGGCCCGCTCGGCCTCGGCAACCTGTGCCTGCGCGGGTTCCCGCGCGGCCCCGGCCGCCTGCTCGACGGCAGCCTTCGCAGCGATCAGGACAGCGCACCTGAATGTTTTCCTCGCGGGACACTGTTGCCTCACTCACGTAAGACATAGCCTATGAAATGGATCAATCCGGCCTCAGCCGGAGGTGGTGAACGATGAGCGAGATGAGCTCTCACTGGCCGGATCCGTTCCCCGTGGTTGAGGGCAGCGCTATCGGAATCATCCCGAATCCCATGTCCGGGAGGGATATTCGACGGATCATCTCGCAGGCATCGGTGTTCCCCAACACCGAGAAGGCCAGCATGGTCCTGCGGATCCTGCGCACTGTGGGGACGCTCGGGGTCGAGCGTGTGCTGCTGTCAACCGATACCTTCGGAATTGCCGCGGGCGTGCACCGCGAGATCAAGCGAATGTCCGGTGCACGGTCGACTGCGCACGTCCGTTGGCCGAAGGTCGAGTTCCTGACGCTGGAGCGGCCCACCGGTACCGCGACCGATACCACCGCCTTCGCGGAGACGATGGCGGGTCAGTGTTCGGCCGCTGTGGTCTTGCTCGGTGGCGACGGAACGATGCGCGCTGCCGTGCCCGGGCTAGGCGATACCCCCATGCTCGCGCTGAGCACCGGTACCAACAACGCGTTCCCGGTGATGATCGAGGCCACGGTCGCCGGGATGGCACTGGGGATGATCGCCACCGGGCTTGCACCGGAACCCACCGCACACGCCAAGCTGCTGCACGTGGAGGTCACCCGGGCGAACGGCGGCGTGCAGCACGAGGTGGCGCTGGTCGACGTGTGCGTCAACACCCTGGGTGAGATCGGTGCGCGGGCACTGTGGAAGGCGGATTCGCTCCGCGAGTTGTACTGCACCTTCGCAGAGCCGCACTCCATCGGCCTGGCGTCCATCGCGGGCCGGCTCAGGCCGACGGGGCGCCACGAACCGCGTGGGGTGGCGGTGCGTCTCGCTGATCCCTCGGTCGCCGCGCACACGGTCCTGGCCCCGCTCGCCCCCGGACTGCTGGAGTCGGTGGGTGTGCTCGGTTCCACCGAACTCCAGCTGAATGTGCCTCATCCGGTCGAACTGGATCGGGGGACCATCGCCCTCGACGGTGAGCGGGAGGTGGAGTTCGGCCCGGACGACGCCGTCACCGTCACCCTCGCGCAGGACGGCCCCCGCGTCATCGACGTTCCGGCCGTGCTCGCCGCCTCCGCGCCAGCGTGGCCCACCACGCGAGTTTCCCCATGACCGGCCACAGATCCTCAGTCCTCGGCTGAACCTGGAAAACAAGGAGTCCGGATGACGCAAACACTGTCCACCCTCGGCTCGGATGCGCCCGACGCATCGGCGCTGAGCGAGGCCCAACTGCTCGATGTCTACCGGACGATGCGTTCGATCCGAGCATTCGAAGACCGGGTGCACGAGGAGTTCGCCACCGGCGACATCCCCGGATTCGTCCACCTGTATGCCGGGGAAGAGGCGTCGGCCACGGGTGTGTGCGCCCACCTCGATCAGGACCGCGACACCATCGCCTCCACCCACCGCGGGCACGGGCACTGCATCGCCAAGGGCGTCGACATCAAGCCGATGATGGCCGAGATCCTCGGCAAGACGACCGGCTCCTGCCACGGCAAGGGCGGCTCGATGCACATCGCGGACCTGTCCAAGGGCATGCTCGGCGCCAACGGCATCGTCGGCGGTGGGCCGCCGCTGATCTGCGGGACCGCGCTCGCCGCGAAGATCAAGGGCGACGGCGGCGTCGGCGTGGCCTTCTTCGGTGACGGCGCCTCCAACCAGGGCACCACGATGGAGGCGCTGAACCTGGCCTCGGTGTGGAACCTTCCCGCGGTCTTCGTCGCCGAGAACAACGGCTACGGGGAGGCAGCCGCGTCGACCTGGTCGGTGTCGGCGGACAACATCGCCGACCGCGCGGCCGGGTTCGGCATGCCGGGGGTGATCGTCGACGGCTTCGACGTCTTCGCCGTCTACGAGGTGGCCGGCGAGGCGATCAGACGCGCCCGTGAGGGCGGCGGCCCCACCCTCCTCGAGGTGAAGTTCACCCGGTACTACGGCCACTTTGAGGGCGACCAGCAGACGTACCGCGGCAAGGACGAAATCCAGAACGCCAAAGAGAACTTGGACTGCCTCAAGCGCTTCCGTAAGCGGGTCGCCGACTCGGGTCGCCTGACCGATGCGCAGCTCGACGAGGTCGACGCGCAGGTGGCGCAGCTGATCGAGGAGGCGGTGACGGAGGCGAAGGCCGCCCCGGTCCCCGGCCCCGAGGACCTGGTCACCGACGTCTACGTCAAGTACTGACCCGCGGGCTGATTCGAGAAGGAGAACTACTGAAATGGCATCCCGAAAGATCAGTTACCGCGAGGCCGTCAACGAGGCGCTCGCGCAGGAGATGGAGCGCGACTCCACGGTCATCATCATGGGTGAGGACGTGGCCGGCGGCGCCGGGGGACAGGGCGAGGACGATGCCTGGGGCGGCGTTCTCGGTGTGACGAAGGGCCTGTACGGCAAGTTCCCCGGCCGGGTGCTGGACACGCCCATCACCGAGTCCGGCTATATCGGCGCCGCCGTCGGCGCTGCCACCCGTGGCCTGCGCCCCGTGGCCGAGCTGATGTTCATCGACTTCGCCGGCGTGTGTCTGGACCAGATCATGAACCAGGCCGCGAAGTTCCGGTACATGTTCGGGGGCAAGGCGGTCACCCCGGTGACCATCCGCGCGATGTACGGGGCCGGACTGCGCGCCGCCGCCCAGCACTCGCAGGCGCTCTACCCGCTGTTCACCCACATCCCAGGACTCAAGGTCGTGATCCCGTCCAGCCCGTACGAGGTCAAGGGGCTGCTGGCCCAGTCGATCCGCGACAACGATCCGGTGATCTTCTGCGAGCACAAGGCGATGTACGACGTCATCGGTGAGGTACCGGAGGAGAGTTACGCGATCCCATTCGGTGAGGCCAACATCGTACGCGAGGGTGACAACGTCACCGTCGTCGCGATCGGGCGGATGGTATCGATGGCGGAGGAGGCCGCCAAGAAACTCGAGAGCTCCGGCATCAGCATCGAGATCATCGACCCCCGCACGGTCAGCCCGCTGGACCTCGACGCCATCCTCGAATCGGTGGAGAACACCGGCCGGCTCGTAGTGGTGGACGAGGCGAGCCCACGCTGCAACATCGCCACCGACATCTCCGCTCAAGTCGTCTCCGAGGCGTTCGGCGATCTGAAGGCACCCGTCAAGATGGTCAGCCCCCCGCACGTTCCGGTTCCGTTCGCGGGTTCGCTGGAGGATCTCTACATCCCGTCGGCGCAGGACATCGTCAACGCGGTCAAAACAGTGACCGAATGGAGCAAGTGAGTTCGCGATGACCAACGACCAGATTCAACGGGTGACCATGCCCAAGTGGGGCCTGTCCATGGAGTCGGGCAAGGTCACCGAATGGCTTGTTTCCGAGGGTGACGAACTCGAGAAGGGGCAGGACGTCGCCGACATCGACACCGACAAGATCGCCGGTACGCTCGAGTCGGCGTGGTCCGGCGTTGTCCGGGCGCTGGTCGTGGAGGCCATGGTCGACGTCCCGGTCGGCGGCACGATCGCGGTCGTGGCCCCGGCCGACGTGCCTCAGGAGGAGATCGACGCGGTGGTCGCGGCGGCGAAGGAGCAGCTCGCCTCCGGGGCCATCGAGGACGAGTCCGGTCCGAAGGTGGCCGAGGTCCACGTCGACGGACGCTCGATCTCGTATGCAGTGCTCGGGGACACCGAATCCGAGGCCACCCCAGTGGTGTTCGTGCACGGCTACGGCGGTGACAAGAACTCGTGGTTGTTCGTACAGGAGCCGATCTCCGCCGACCGGGCCACCTATGCGCTGGATCTGCCGGGGCACGGGGCCTCGTCGAAGGACGTCGGCGACGGGTCGGTGGCCACGCTTGCGTCGAGCCTCGTCGGATTCGTGAACGAGCTGGGGCTGCCGAGGGTGCACCTGGTCGGGCATTCGGTGGGCGGGGCGGTCGCCACCGTGGCGGCAGCCGATCCCGCGACCCTGGGCAAGGTCGCCTCGCTCACGCTCATCTCCCCGGCCGGCTACGGTCCGGACATCAATGCGGGCTACATCCGGGGGTTCGCGGAGGCGGAGACGCGTCGCGAGCTCAAGCCGCATCTGCAGCAGCTGTTCGCTGACCAATCGCTGGTCAATCGGCAGCTCATCGACGACCTCCTGAAGTACAAGCGTCTCGACGGCGTCGATGCCGCGCTCGCCTTGATAGTGGCCGCGCTCCTGGACGGCGAGAGGTCCGCCGTCAACGTGACCGCCGAGCAGGCGTCCTTCGGAGGCAAGACGGTCGCCGTCTGGGGTGCGGAGGACAAGGTCGTTCCAGCGAGCAACGCGGGTTCGCTGGAGGGCAAGGCGACTGTCCACATCGTTGACGGAGCCGGACACATGGCGCACGCGGAGAAGCCTCAGGCGGTGATCGCCGCCATCAAGGAAGCGATCGGCGCCGCCTGATGCGGGCGGCGTGCCGGTGCTGAACGCGCCCTCGTACTTGAATGTGAGAATGTGATGTGGGGCACAATGGCGGGCGATGAATCGGTCGTCCGCACCTGAGCCTGCGGCAGCGGCGGGGCAGTACCCCCGCCGCTATGCGCAGGTGATGGCCGCCGTGTACGAGGCCACGATGAGCGGCACGAGGACGCCGGCCCGGCCTGTGGGGTGGGGAAACCCGGGTCGATGCTGTTGACCTGCGCGTTCATGGCTTGAGCATCCTCGGTTAGAGGGCATCCTCGCTGTTGGTGTTCTGGTCCTTGCCGTACCTCGTCCTCCGCCGTATCTTCCAGCTCATCGTCGTGCCCGGGCGCGGTGAACGCGCCGGGGAGACCGAGATCCCCGCGCTGCGCCACCAGGTCGCCGTGCTACGCCGTCAGGTGAACCGGCCAGACCTCCACGATGGGGACCGGGTGCTGCTGGCTGCGCTGCCGCGGCTGCTGCCGCGCCCTTCGCGGAGCGTCTTCTTCGTGACCCCGGCGACCCTGCAGCGCTGGCACCGTAACCTGATGCCCGCAAGCAGACCTATCCGCGCCATGTGAGGCGCGTGCATGGCGTCGGCGTGATCATCATGGGCAACCCGCGGGCTTGGGATACCTGGAACGAACTCGAGGAAGCCCGCCTCGCCGCCGGGCGGCGTCTCAATTGACGGCGGGAGCTGCGGCGAGATCCTGACTGCGAGTCACCGAACTAGCTATTCCTGGAGGTCGTCGAAATGCTACACAAAGGTATCTTTATCCTAGGAGGCTTGGCCGTTAAAGGGATAGTCGTGGCCGGGCACGCCATCGGGCACGCCTGGATAGCACACAATGTGGCTGAGGCTGCTGCGGCCAAGACGGCCCTGGGAGCGGTTACACATAGCGCCATGACGCACCCTTTGGCCACAGCAGCGATCGCGACGGCGGGTATTGCCACACCCATCCTGACGATCGCATACTTCGATATGAACACGGCGGCCGAGATTCTCGCACAGAACCCGGACGCCGCATCCGCCAAGGCAGTTAAGTTCTCTATCGCCGGGAGACTGGTCAATGGGGAATTCACGACCATCACAGGACCACTCAACTGCCGTAATGATCTAATCCTGCTCGGCAGCTTTGATGAAGCTAGGGAAAAGACGCTTACACATCGCCTAGTAAAGGCGCAAAAAGTAGAACCAGAATTGGCGAATGCCTACGGCCGCGGCAATCTCATAGTCTTTTCGTGATCTTCGGTAAAAAGCGGATCACAGTGGTTTCAGAACCGTCGCCACCTTGTGCTCTTCCGCCTCACTACCTGCTGATGACCTGTGCGTACCGGGAATCTCGTCCATGGCTCTGACCAGCAGGGTTGCCTCCAGCCGTCCAGTCGTGATAGTCGCCGGCCATGTGTCTGCGGTTCGTGTTCCTCCTGATCACACGGGTCGCCACGTGGCCACGGCTGTCGCGGCGTGAGGAGAGGGTGGAGTCATGGTCCGCAACATCCGCGACGAGTACGGGCAGCGCCGGCGGCCCCGCAAGGACCTGCGGCAGGTGTGCATGCCGAGAATCTCGTCCGCGGCTCTGACCAGCAGAGTTGCTCGCCCGGCGCTACCGCAGACGCGGCTGTGGCCCCGGAACTGCCCGAGCGGTCCCATGGCCGCGGCTATCGGGCCGCCACGCCATCCTTCGGTGAGAAGAGCGAGTGCCCAGCAGCACCGGGTCAGATGCTCCGGCGCGGCTGCGTTGCCAGGCAGCGGGCCGGTGAAGGTGACTTCACGTTGCCCGGGGCTGCGCCAGCCAGCGCCTTGAAGTCCGCGGCTATCGACGACCGGGACGAGCCGAGGCTTTCAGCGATCTCGGCGAACGCGGTTAGCAGGTTGATCTTCGCTCTCGCGCATCGCATGACGCCCAGCATCGCCAGATGCCGATCTGGTTGCGGGTGCACGAGGAACCGCAGAAGCCAGTCGGCGGCTGTGCCCACGGTCCCGGGGTCTGCGTCGGCCCGGTCCACGCCCGACCGCCAGGGAAGGGGCCGCTTCACGGTAACGGCGCTGCAAGTCGCGCAGGCCGCTGGTGAACCACTCGCCGAGAAATCGGCGGACAGGTGACCGGATGCTAGCGATCTCGGCGGTGAGCGGCCCGCGGCTCACCGCCAGGTCGTCTTCATCGTTGAAGTCGCCGCCCGCCATCGTGCACGGGCAAGCGGTGTCCTCGGGAAGACCTTCGCCGCAGTCCGGGCAGATGTACCCCATGACCGCTCCATTGGCTGTGATCCGGCCGGTGGTGTCCTTTGCAGGATGGCTGTCCCCAACAGCATGGCGGCCCGCGAGCCATGGCATGCCCAGACCACGGGCCGTTTCCGCTGGTGGTGGCAGGTGTTGGGTTCGAACGATCCGGCACAGGCCTTGGCATTGCCTGAGCACGACTGACGTTCGCCCGCATGCGCTGCTCCGAATCATTAACCCATGCCGAAGCCGCCCAGCCAATGATCGTGCGCGGATAGCTTATCTGCGTGGCTGAGATCCCGACGGCGGTTGAGGCTGAGCTCGCGCGGTTGCGGGCGGAGAATGCCCGGCTGCTCAAGCTGCTCAGGCTCAGCCCGCAGCAAGCTGCTCCGCCCGGCCCCGCGCAGGCCGCCTACTTCGAGGCCCCTCCCGGACTCGTGCATCACAGGTCGGCGGAGGACGACAAGGTGGCGTTCTTCGGCGCGCTGTTCGCGGCGCGGACAGATGTGTACGCGGTCCGGTTCGACAACCACCGGACCGGGAAGTCCGGGTGGGTCCCGGCGGTGCGCGGCGGCTGGCAGAAGGGAGTCCGCCACGAGGACCGGAACTACCTGCCGCTCACCTCGCAGGTACTGGCCGCGCACTTGAAGGGCGAGGTTCATATCGGCCTGTACCCGCTGCTGGGCGGTGACCGATGCTGGTGGCTGGCCGCTGACTTCGACGGCCCGGAGGCGATGCTCGACGCCCTCATGTATGTCAAGGCCGGCCGTGCTCTGCAGGTCCCGGTCGCGCTGGAGGTCTCCCGGTCGGGGGTCGGCGCGCACGCGTGGGTGTTCTTCACCTCTCCGGTCCCGGCCGAGATGGGCCGCCGGCTCGGCACCGGGCTGCTGCGCGAGGCGATGGCGCTGCGCGGCCGGATGACGCTGGCCAGCTACGACCGGCTGTTCCCGTCTCAGGACCTGCTCCCGGCAGGCGGGGTCGGGAACCTGATCGCCGCGCCGCTGTTCAAGCCCGCCCGGGACAACGGCGCGACGGTCTTCCTGGACCTGGAGACCCTGGAACCGCACGAGGACCAGTGGGCCTACCTGTCCACCCTCGGCCGGATGACCCCGCAGGAACTCAGGCGCGCCACTGACCGTGCCGGGAAGGTCATCGTCGCCGCCGAGGTCACCCGGCTCAGCTCGCCGTCCTCGACTAAGACCCGGCCACCGGCCCCGCCCGCCCTCAGCGTGCGGCTCGGCGCGGGCATCCGGCTGGAGCAGGCGGAGCTGACACCCAGCCTGGCGGCGACGCTGCGGCACGCGGCGTCGATGCACAATCCGGAGTTCTACGAGCGGCAGCGGATGCGCGCCTCCACCTACAACATCCCCCGGTTCCTGCACTGCTACCAGGAAACCATCGATGGCGGCCTGGTCCTGCCGCGCGGCATGCTCGACACCGCCATCTCACTCGCCGGGCAAGCCGGAAGCCGCCTGAACTTCACCGACCAGCGCTCCCCCGGCACCAGCCAGGACTTCACCTGCACGGCCACGCTAACGCCCGTCCAGCGGGATGCGGTCGCGGAACTCGCCAAGCATGACCTAGGGGTACTGGTCGCCCCGCCCGGGTCCGGGAAGACCGTGATGGCCTGCGCGGTCATCGCCCAGCATCAAGTCTCGGCACTCGTCCTGGTAGACCGCAAGGCCCTGGCTGACCAGTGGCGGGCCCGGATCAGCGAGTTCCTCGGCGTGAAGGCCGGGCAGCTTGGCGGCGGCCGGGCCAGGCTGCGCGGCGCTATCGACGTCATCACCTTGCAGACCTTGTCCCGCCGCGACGACATCGCCGCCCTCACCGCCGGGTACGGCCTGATCGTCGCTGACGAGTGCCACCACGTCCCGGCCGCCGCGTTCGCGGACGCCGTCAGGCAGATCCCGGCGCGGCGATGGCTCGGGCTGACCGCCACCCCCTATCGCCGCGACAAGCTCGATGACCTGATCGGCATGCAGGTCGGCCCGGTCCGGCACACCATCGCCACACCCCGGCAGGCCGCCGACGGCATGCCCATGCTGCCCGGCAGCGCCCCCGGCGGGCGGCCAACGCCAGTGCTCCACCTCCACCGGACCGCCTACCGCTATGACGGGTCCGCCAACCCCACCACACCAGGCGGGATGACCGTCATCTACAAGGACCTGATCGCCAGCGACCAGCGCACCCGCCAGGTCATCGCCGACGTCACCGCGGCCCTCGCCAAGGGCAGGAACTGCCTGGTCCTTACCAACTGGACCAGCCACCTGCAGGCAATGGCCGACGCTCTCCGCGCCCTCGGGCACGACCCGGTCACCCTCAAGGGCGGCATGGGCGCAAAGGACCGCGCCGCCGCGCTCGCCCGGCTCAACCTCCCGTCCGGCGGGCCGCCCCTGCTCGCCGTCGGCACCGGCCAGTACGCCGGGGAAGGATTCGACTGCCCGCCACTGGACACCCTGTTCCTCGCCGCGCCCGTCGCAAGCAGGGGACGCCTCCTGCAGTACGCCGGGAGGATCCTGCGCCCCTACGACGGCAAGGCGACCGCAGAGGTCCACGATTACCACGACGAACTCACCGGCGTCCTCGCCTCATCCCTCGCCAAGCGCGCCCCCGGCTACACCAGTCTCGGCTTCCCCGACCCCCGCAAGCTCTCCTACACCCCCAGCGCCGACAGGGCGCGGCCGGCCTAGCCGGAAGGACCAGCAGCATGGAGCGGATGGCCTGCTCGCCAGCCTCTCGTCATCAAGGACGGAATCAGTCGGCTGGTAGCAGGGTGAGCCGTTCTCCTTTGGGCAGGTGCCGGGGGGCGACGACAAGGAAGTCACGGCGATCCAGGGCTGCGACCTCGCGGACGTCGAGCCGCTCAGCGAGAGCGATCACACAGGCGTCCACCACCTGCAATCGCAGTGAAGCATAGGTGGTCAGCAACTCAGCCATGCGACCGTAGTCATGCGGAGTCGCCTCGATCACCCGCAACTCGTCTTCGGCGATCGCAGCACAGAACTCCGCAGCCAGGCCAGCGCGTCCGCGACGCTGCGGGTCGGCGAGCAGATGGCAGACCTCGGTTACGGCCAGCGACGGGATGACCAGGCGGGACCAGTTCTCCCGCAGGAACTCGGCGCAGCGGCCATGCTCTCGGTCAGCGGCGTTAAATGCGGCGACCAGCGGCCCCGTATCGCACAAAATCACGCTGACGCAGCCCCGCCGGCCTCCTCACGATCGGCATAAGTCAGGTACTTGTCATGATTGCGGCCCAGGTCCGCCGGGCCCCGCAGGGAACCAATCAGCGCGGACAGATGTCTTGGCAAGGCAGGCAGCTTCTCAGGCTCAGCCGTTTCGTCACCCGGGCGCGTGTCCTCGGTCATACCGCCAGTCTAGAGCCCGCATCGCCGCGCTGCAGAGCACGGCCTCATCCGCCACCCGTGCCATAGCCATCGGCCCTTGTTCGGCCGGCGCACGGCCGACGGAAAGTTGGCCGTATGGCCTGGCCGTGCCGTCAGCGCAACCCGCGGCCGCAATAACCGACCGGGCCGCGATCCACGTTGCTGCCGCGATAGGGGGATACAGATGAACAGGTTTGATGTGAGCGTGTATGCGATCCGGCACCGGCCGGGGCGCCGCCGTCCGTTCGAGGTCCGCTGGCGGGCTGCTGGCCGAGCCAAGTCAAAGTCCTTCCTTACTCGGGCCCTAGCAGACAGCTACCGGGCAGAACTGGTCCGCGCCGCCCGCAAGGGCATGGAGTTCGACTCGCAAACCGGCGAGCCGGTGCTGTGGGCTGAGCCGGGACCGGTGACCGTGACCTGGTACCAGCATGCGGCAGCCTACGTGGCGATGAAGTGGCCGGCCCTGGCCGCACATTCGCGGGCCAGCGTGGCCGAAGCGCTGGCCACCGTCACCCCCGCCCTGACCCGGGCCACGCGAGTACGGCCGCCGGCCGCGCAGTTGCGCGCGGCCCTGTATCAGCACGCATTTAACCCCGCCCGCACTGCCACCTCAGACGAGGCGACCGCCCGGGTGCTGACGTGGGCGGAGCAGGCGTCACTGCCGCTGGCCCGGCTCGCCGACCCGATAGTGCTCCGAGCGGCACTGGATGCCCTGACCTTGCGGCTGGATGGCGGCCGTGCTGCCGCGAATACGATCACCCGCAAACGCGCGGTGTTCCACGGGGCGCTGGGTTACGCGGTCGAGGCCGGGCTACTGGACTCCAACCCGGCCGACCAGGTCAGCTGGCAGGTCCCGAAGGCCGCTACCGCTGTAGACCCGAAGGTCGTGGCCAGCCCCGCGCAGGCCGAGGCCCTGCTAGCTGCCGTGACCCGGATCCGTCCCGTTCTGGCGGCGTTCTTCGGCTGCCTGTACTATGGCGCGCTGCGCCCGGAAGAAGCCATCGCCCTGCGCCTGGCCGACTGCTACCTGCCCGCCTGCGGATGGGGAATGCTGACCCTGACCCGGGCGGCGCCCCGCACCTCCAAGGCGTGGACCGGCAACGGCACCAGCCATGAGCAGCGCGGCCTCAAGCACCGGCCCGAAGGATCGGCCCGGACCGTCCCCATCCCGCCCGTCCTGGTCACCATGCTCCGCCATCACTACCGCTGCTACGGCACCGCAGCGGATGGCTGCCTGTTCCGCGGTGCCCGCGGCGGCCCGCTCAGCGAGAGCAGCTACGGCCGCACCTGGCACGCCGCCCGCACCTTGGCCCTCGGGCCCGCGGTGGCTGCCACCACTCTGGCCCGACGCCCCGACCTGCGGCACGCCGCCCTGTCCCTCTGGCTGAACGCCGGTGCCGCCCCCGCCGAGATCGCGCAACGGGCCGGGCACAGCATTACCATGCTGCTCGCCGTCTACACCCACTGCATCGACGGCCATGGCGACATCACTAACGCCGATTTTCACTAAGCGAATCGGCCCCCAGCCAGGGTCAGGCGTACTCGTAGCGGAGGGTGCGGCCTTCCCACCAGGGGACGGTGATCGTTTCGGGCAGGGTGGCCTGGCGCAGGACGGGTGAGTAGGTGCGCCGGTTGAGGCGGACCACGATCTCGGATCCGTGGCTGTGGATGGTGCCGCCGGTGTTGAGGAAACGGCGCTGGAGGGTGTCAGGGGTGGCTGAGGCGTAGCCGGGCAGGCGGCGGCGCAGCGCGGCGCAGATGGTGGCGGCGAGGACGGAGAGCGCGACGTCGAGGTCGACGTTGAGCGGGACGGCGCCGGCGAGCGCGTCGAGGCTGAAGGACTGGATGGCTTCGGCGAGGCGCTGCTCGATGTTCATCCGCCGGGCGTAGGACTGGATGACCTGGCGGGCGGGGAGCTGGGCCTGGTTGGTGATCAGGAGAGTGGGCTGGTCGTGGCCCAGGCCGGTGACGGCGAGCTGGCGGATGGGCCGGGGGTAGGCCGGCAGTGTCGCGGCGGGGTCGTCGTGGACCGTGACGCGGCGGGTCCGGCCGCCGGCCCGGCCCAGGGTCATGGATTTCCAGGCGCTGGCGGGCAGCGCGGCCAGCGCCGTGGTGATGCCGGGGTGGCGGGCACGCAAGGTGATGAAGCCGATCTCGCGGTCATCGAGCTCGGCCAGGACGGCCT
>Ga0187863_10001889_pt1 | contig 16377 bp, 7 predicted proteins | sample June2016WEW_11_1_FD_132975 | JGI IMG/M metagenome (GOLD analysis project Ga0187863, IMG submission 132975) | Peatland microbial communities from SPRUCE experiment site at the Marcell Experimental Forest, Minnesota, USA - June2016WEW_11_10 | ecosystem: Environmental > Terrestrial > Soil >... | reverse complement strand
CGAGGCTCCAGGCAACGAGGGGAACATCGGGCCGCTCGGCAAGGCGACGAGCGGTGTGTCCGAATACACCAACATGGTTTATGAACCGCAGCGGTTCTACTATCAGAGGCTCAATCCGGCGTATGGCGCGATCACCGACATGATCAGCGAGAGCAACTCCAGCTATCGAGGAGCGATGCTGCGACTCGAACAGCGGCTGTCGCGGGCGCTGAGCGTGAATACGGCGTACACGTGGTCGCACGCGATCGACGACAACCAGAATGAGGCGACGTTCGCAGAGCGGAACGATGTTTACGACCCCGCCGATCTGGGCCTGGAGCACGGGACCTCGAATTACGATGTGCGGCAGCGGGTGGCGGGAGGGATCGTAGCGCGCGAGCCGTGGCGGATGCAGGGACCGATGGGGCTGTTGTTCGCCGGCTATTCGCTGGCAGCCGCTGGGGCATGGCGGACGGGGCTTCCGTACTCGATGCGGACGATGGGGGCGGTGCCGACGCCATCGTGTTCGTACGAAAACTGGCTGAACGCGGGCGGGGCGACGGGTGATGGAGCCAATTGCCTCCAGGCGGTGCACCGGCCCGATGAGACTTTCACGGATAACACAGCGGGAATGGCGGTTCCCATTGCGAGCCTGGGCGGGAGTCTGAACGGGTCGGGGGGCGAGGACCTGATTCCGCCCATTGGGCGCAATACGTTTCGGTATCCGGCGGCCGTGAATCTGGATTTGCGGTTCACGAAGAGAATTCGTATCAGCGACCGTTCCTCATTGGAGCTGATGGGCGAGGCTTTCAATGCGCTGAACCATCAAAATGTGACTGATATTGAGACAGTTGGCTACCGTGTGACCAACGATAAGACCCACCCCAATATGGCAACGCTGACGTGGCAGAGCGGGATCAAGCCGGGGACCAAAACGACGTTGATTGACGGGATTACGCAGACGCAGTACGTGTTCGATCCTACGGCGGCGTTTGGAAATGTGACGAATGCCAACAGCAATGCGCTGAGCCGGGAGCGGCAGCTCCAGGTGGGAATCCGGTTTATTTTCTGAGCTATTTGTAGCTGTGACGGAGAGTTTTCCACCGCCTTTCCACTGAGTCGAGGCGAATTTCAGTCTGGCCCGACGGAACAATCCATGCTGTAATTAACGGGATATTTACCCAGCCGTGCAACCGTAGAGGGGCAGATCCACGTAGATCCCCCTGCGTGGAATCCAGGGGGCTGTCACGGGCCTCATGGAAAGAAGCAACATCACTTCTGAGGCCAAACGAATGAAAAAGCTTTTTCGCAACCATCCGATCTCTGCGTTCTGCCTTCTTTTCTGCACACTCCTGACGACACCGCTGGTCCGGGCGCAGCAGACGCTCGGGACCATCAACGGAACGGTAACGGACATTTCCGGCGCCGCGATGGCCAACGCCACAGTGACCGCGGTGAGCGTACAGACAGGGCTAACGCGGTCGACGACAACGTCGAAGACCGGATACTGGGAGATCCTGAACCTGCCGGTGGGCACCTACAAGGTGACGGTGACCGAGGCGAACTTCGAGACGGTAAACTATCCGGCGATCGAAGTGCAGGAAATGCAGGCCAAGACGCTGAACGCGTCGATGCAGCCAGGAAAAGTGACCGAATCGGTGACGGTTACTGCGAATCCGCTGCTGAACGCGACGGATACGACGAACGGATACACGCTGGACAAGACCCAGATCGAGGCGACGCCGCTGGCGACGGGCAGCTTTACGCAGCTGGCGATTCTGGCGCCGGGCGTGAATGCCGAGCTGCTGAGTGGGATCGACACGAATGCCGGGCTGGGCAACCAGAACATCTGGGCGAACGGGCAGCGTGCCACCAGCAACACGTTTCAGGTAAACGGCACGGACGTGAGCAACATCTTCAACGGCATGAGTTCGAGCGGAGATGCGTCACAGCGGTACAACTTCAACATCGGTGGCGGGAGCACCTCAAGTTCGTCGTCGGCCGGTACGGCTGACATTGGCGGCGCCTCGCAGACGAGCACTTCCGTTTACGGCTCCAACGGCAACAGCCTGCCTTCGCCTCCGCCGGAGTTTCTGCAGGAGGTGCGCGTAAACACGTCGATGTACGACGCGCAACAGGGCGAGACGGCCGGCGCGCAGATCGACGTGAACACCTCGACCGGAACGAACAAATTCCATGGACAGGTGTACGGAAGCTTCGCCAACAACTCGCTGAATGCCGATCCGTTCTTCTTCAAGCAGGATTATCTGCTGTCCGCCGATGGAGTCGGCGCATTTCCGGCATCGCTGGCCAACCCCGCACTGCATCGCTGGACCACGGGCGCAACGGTTGGCGGGCCGATTCTCAAGAACAAGCTGTTCTTCTTCGCGGCCTACCAGCGGCTATATGACTCAGACGATTCGACCGGGCTTTCGCAGATGACGGTTCCGACGGGGCTGACGGACGACCGCTCAGCGGCGGGACTGACGGCGGCAGCGACGAGCTGGAATAGCGGGAAGGCGTACACCGGGGCGATCAGCCCCATCGCGCAGTCGCTGCTATCGGCGAAATTGCCGAACGGGAACTACCTGGTCCCGTCGAACCAGGTGCCGACGCAGCCTTACCAGTATGGTGTTCCCAACGTGACGCTGCTTGGGACGTCCATGCTGACGGGCAACCAGGGAACGGGATCGCTGGACTATCAACTGAGCAACATCGATCGCGTATCGGCGAAGTACTACTACCAGGATGATCCGGCTTCCCGGCTTTTCGGCGTGTCGCAGGTGGGTGGATTTCCGCAGTCGCAGAACAACGGTGCGCAGGTCGGATCAGTGAGCAACACGATCGTCCTTGGGTCGAAGATCAACTGGGTCCAGACGCTGGGGTATTCGCGGAGCTACAGCTACAGCTACTACACGCAGACGGTGGACCCGGGATCGAACTTCGGGGTAGGCACGGGCGCGAGCGGGGGTTATGCTCCTGGCCTGCCTGGCCTGCTGATCAGGGAGTTCGCCACCAACAGCACAGTAGCCCCGGCACTGAAGGTTGGTCCTTTCAGTTCGTTCGCAAACATCGGCTATTCCCAGAACCGGCTGAATCCGTCATCGAGCGTGGTGTTCACAATGGGCAGGCACACCATTCTGGCGGGGGGGGGATACAGTTACACGCAGCTGAATATCGATAACAACCGGACGGGCATCGCGCAGGTGACCAGCTCGACGTTCCAGAAATTCCTGGCGGGCTCGGTGCACAGTTCGAGCGTGCTGGAAAGCATCGATCCAACGAACGGGAAGAACCTCGCGGACCGCTACTACCGGACGAATGAAGTTTCCGGCTTCGTGCAGGACAAGTGGCAGGCGCTTTCGAACCTGAGCATCACCGCGGGCGTGCGCTACGACTATCACGGCGGGCTGACGGAGAAATACGGGGACATCTTCAATTTCGATCCGAGCGCCTACAGTGTGACCGGCACGACGACGACGGGCTTCACGGTGAATAACCCAGGGTTCGTGATTGCCCACAACAATAAATACAATCCGACGGCGGGGGTGAGCGATTCGACGCTGACGGGCAGGCAGTGGGGCGTGTCGCCGCGCATTGGATTCGCGTGGGCGCCGAAGATGAATCACGGCAATCTGGTGTGGAGCGGCGGATTCGGTCTTTATTACGACCGCGGCGAATACTTCAGCTATTTGTCGCAGCCGGCGGGCAGCGGCAACGGAGGACCGTTCGGGGTGACGGAGTCGGCTCCGTTGGCCAGCTATGTGGTCGGCACCGGGACCACATTGGCGAATCCGCTGGGCGGCGCGCTGACGGCGTCCACCTACATCCCGCCCAGTTCCAACCCGGGAACGATCAAGGCGGCGCTGCAGAACACGCTGAACGGGATGACGGGGCAGAGCAAGTACTACGGTCCGAACTGCGGCGGAGTCGACAATCAGGAAGGCTACACGGATTGCCCGGATGCTCTGAATTTCGGGGCCTACGACAAGAACAACGTTCTGCCGTACACGATGAACTTCACGCTGAACGTGCAGTGGCAGCTGAGGCCGGATCTGATGGTCAAGGTTGGCTACACGGGCAATCGAGGGCGACATGCGGTGATCCCGATTCCGTTCAACGAGCCGCTGCTTGCCACGGCGAGCAATCCGGTGCACGGCGAGACGGCCAGCTACGGATTCGAAGTGCTGAACCAAAACAGTGAGTCGGACGGTTACGATTACGATCCGATTCCGGGTGAGCCATGGAACACCGAGGACGGCGGTAATGCGGACTTCCGTGCGCCCTATATTGGCTACAGCCCGAACGCGGCGTTCTTCGAGACCTCAGGCACTTCGGCTTATGACGCTCTGGAGACGCACCTGGAGAAACGGCTGTCGCACAACGTGCTGGGCGGCGTGAGCTACACGTTCAGCCATACCTACGATGAGCAGAGCGACATCGGGCTGTTCTTCACGGGCGACAATCCGAACAAGCTGCGCGACTCGTACGCTCCGGCGGATTTCGATCGGACGCAGGTGCTGACCGGCAACTTCGACGTCGCCGCGCCCAATGCGGCGAAACCGGAAACGCTGCTGTCGTATTTCACCAATGACTGGCACCTGAGCGGGCTGGTTGTGGCGCAGAGCGGCGAGCCGTATTCGCTGTATGAGTTCTATGGAGCTGTGGGGAGCATCTTCTTCGGCGATTTTCCAACGCTGATGAATCCGGTGCTGCCGATCGCGAACCCCAGCAATCCGAAATCGGCCTTGACCGGGCATTCGGGTGCGTTCCGGTCAGGCAGCAGCTACATACCGGCGATCGATCCGAGCCAGATTTCGATCCACTATCTGGCGCCGGGCGTGGATGGGATTCCGGTTTCGACCGGGAGCGAGCCGCAGGACATTTACGAAACGGACTTCGCGCCTGGACAACGCAATCTGTTCCGGCAGGCATTCCAGAAGCGGGCGGATGTGTCGGTGCGCAAGCAGTTCCGGCCTTCAGAGAAGCTTACGCTCGAATACCGTTTCAACGTATTCAACCTGACGAACACGACGAGCCTGGACGTGCCGCAAAACCAGACGGAGATTCGACAGGCCGATGCCTGCTCGACATCGGCGTACGCGATCTCCTACAACAACTGCGCAGCAGGCTACGTGAACTATGGGCAGATCGCGACGAGCAACAGTGCCACCGACCAGCAGTCAGCACTGACCAATCTGGATCAGCTGCCGTATCACAATGGGTCGGGCAAAACGACCACAATTCCGACCATCCTGCCGGCGGGGACGCTCTCCTGCTCGTCGGCGACGGTCACGGGGGGGTGCCCGAATAACGGCGCCAATTTTGGCTCAGTCACGGGCACAATTGGCGGATCACGCGTGGTCACGATGGATCTGCATTTCGTGTTCTAAAAAGGTCGCCGTTTCGCCAGAGGGCCCCGAAAACGGGGCCCTTCGCTTTTTTGGCGGATTGCGGCGTCTTCCACAACCGGCAGAACTTATTTTTACGGGGCGGCACCAAACCGTGCTGTAATCACCCCTTAATAGTTCTGTGCAAGGCTGATTCCTCTGATCCGGCAGCAGTTCCACGAGCTCACAGCACGTTGATGCAGGGTCCGCGTGAAGGATAGGGTGTCCCTGCTGGCGAGGGTCAGAAGAATTCTCTGTAACCGGGCGCGAGAGGGTGAAGCATCGGAACTTTCCGTGCGCCGAAGACCTGAAAAAATATTGGGAGAGGCAATATGCGCAACTTCTGTTACAAAATCCTGCTCAGCGCGGGATTGGCTGCAGTCCTGACTTCGGTTCTGATCCTGGCGGCCGGCCCGGCCGCGGCGCAATCGACAACGGAAGGCGCGATTGCGGGAACGGTGTTCGACGCCTCCGGCGCGGTGATCAGCAGCGCGGCGGTGACAATCCGCAACGTCGGCACGGACGAAACGATCAGACTGACAGCAGACAGCAGCGGTTTCTTCAAGGCGCCACTGGTTCCGGCAGGCACGTATACGGTGACCATCAAGTCTCCTGGGTTCGGAACCTATACCGCGAATTCTGTAGCCGTGACCGTCGGCTCCCTTACGGAATTACAGCCCGTGATGAAGACCGGATCCACTTCGGAAATTGTGACGGTGACCGGCGATGCTCCGGTGTTAAAGACTGAGTCGGCGGAGATTTCGGAAACGCTGACGACGAAAGAGATTCTGAACCTGCCGCTGAATGGCGGCCGGTGGTCGGACCTGGCGCTGCTGACGCCGGGCGCGGTGTCCGACGGCAATGGTTTCGGGCTGATCGTGTTCCGCGGGATCAGTCCCTTGCTGAATAACGTGGAGATCGACGGCGGGGATGACAACCAGGCCTTCTTCTCGGAAGAGCGCGGGCGGACGCGCGAAGGGTATTCGACCTCGCAGATCGGGATCGCCGAGTTTCTGGTGAACACCGGCATCTATTCGGCCGAGTACGGACGAGCAGCGGGCGGGGTAATCAACTCGATCACCAAGAGTGGAACAAACAGCCTGCACGGGCAGGCGTACTTCTTCGATCGCGACAACGACTGGGGCGCGATCAATCCGTTTACGACGCTGACCAGTGTCACGGAGCCCACGGGGGGTGGAGCGCCGAACATCGTCACGGGCGTGCCATTCCGGCCGAAGGACTGGCGGAAGCGCTGGGGATTTGGCGCGGGGGGACCGCTGATCAAGGACAAGCTGTTCTGGTTCTATGCGTACGACCAGTATCGGCGCGATTTTCCGGGAGTCGCGAAGCCAGCTACGCCGAGTGCGTTCTTTAACCAGTATGCGGACTTGGCGCTGCCGAGCGGGGCCACCTGCACGGCGAGTGCGACTAAGGCGACGTTCACGGGCACCGGATCGGCGGGCGACACCAATGCATGCGCGCTGGCGTACCGTGTTTTCGGCGGAAACTACGCGACGGCCGCGGCCAATTACGATCAACTGCTGTTTGGCAAGGCGGTTTCGTCCATTACCGGGCTCAGCGGCCCTGGCCTGCTGGACGACCTGGGCACCACCCCGCGCACCGGCGATGAAGTGTTGAACACGCCGAAGCTCGACTGGCAGGTCAACGACAAGCAGCACGTCAGCTTTTTGTTCCACCGGCTGCGCTGGGACTCGCCGGGCGGCGTGCAAACGCAGACCTCGAACAACTATGCGATCGACACGTTCGGCACCGATTTTGTGAAGCTGGATTACGGCATGGCGAAACTGGACAGCCTGTTTTCGAGTGCCTTCTCGAATGAGCTGCGCTTCCAGTACGGGCGAGAACTGGACGATGAAGGCGAGCAGCCCTTCAGCAGCTTCACCAGCGCGTACCTGAACAACACGACGGCGACGCCGGTACAGCTGATGATTTACGGCGGCGGCAGCAATAACGGATTCACGGCGGGCATGCCGTACTATTCATTCCGGCAGGCGTATCCGGCAGAGTGGAAAGACCAGGTGGGCGACACAGCGACGTGGATCCACAACAACCACGACCTGAAGTTCGGATTTGACATCCTGCGCAACAGCGACGAGGTCAACAATCTGTACGAGAGCAACGGGGTGTACACGTTCACGTACTTCTCGGATTTCTTTGCGGACATCCTGAAGCCGAGCGGCACCTGCGACAGCAGCGAATCGCAGACGGGGCTGGGGACGTATCCCTGCTACTTCGGGTTTACGCAGGGTTTTGGCACGCCGAAGTTTTCCCTCTCGACAATCGACTACGGGTTCTTCGCGCAGGACGACTGGAAGATGAGGCCGCGGCTGACACTGAATCTGGGGCTGCGCTACGACTATGAGCATGTGCCGCCGCCGTTCCCGGCGCTGCTGGCCAGTTCGGTGCTCAACACGGGCGTGACGGTGAACGGGACGACCGTCGGACCGTTCCCGGATTCAGTGGCGCAAATCAGCAACCGGCCCAGCGACACAAACGAATATGGCCCGAGGATCGGGTTCTCCTGGGATCCGTTTGGCAAGGGCCAGACGGTGGTGCACGGAGGCTACGGTCTTTACTTCGGGCGCAATTTCAATGCGGACATCCTGAACGCGTATGAAGCGGCAGGGAGCCCGCATGGACAGTACACGATTCCGACTCTCTTTGGGGAGGCGGCGGGCAGTGGAGTTCCGGTGTTCCCGCAGATTATCCCTGGCGGCAGCTTCCCGACGCCGGGAGTGGACTTCTTTGCCAGCAACTTCAAGAACCCGGAGGTCAATGAATTCGACCTCACGGTGCAGCAGCAGCTGGGCAAAGGCACGTTCGTGTCGGTGGACTATATGGGGGCGCTGGCGCGTGAGCTGCCGAACTTCCTGAACCTGAATCTGAACCCCGCGAATATGAAGTCGACGACGCTGATGATTACGGATTCAGCGAAGGACACGAGCGGGAGTACCTGCGGAAAACTGGCTTGCGGGACGATGATTCCCACAACCTATTACGCGAAACCGTACGTCAACAGCCACTATGGCAACGTTACCGAGGTGATCAGCAACATCAACTCGAGTTACAACGGGCTGGTGGTCGACGTACAGAACCGCGGCAACCAGTATGCGCAGTTCGATGTGAACTATACCTGGTCGCACGCGCTGGACTACAACCAGAACCAGAGCACGGCGCCGAGCACGAACAACTGGTGGGATCCGTGGGCGAATCCGAAGGCCAACTACGGCAACTCAAACTACGACGTGCCTAATCGGTTTGTGGCATGGGGGCTGCTGACGTGGCCGGGTACAGCGACGGGATGGCAGAAGTTCCTCGAGAATGGCTGGCATCTGAATCCCGTTCTTCAGATTCAGAATGGTCTGCCCTACTCGGCGGCGGTGAGCGGGACGATCTCCGGCGCGGCGGCCTCGGGGCTGGTCGGTTCCGGATCGTCAGGGTACCTGCTGCAGATCGGGCGGGACACTTACAAAATGCCGACCACGGCGGATCTGGACGCGCGGCTGCAGAAGGACATCCCGATCACAGAGCGCTTCAACCTGGAGCTGCTGGGTGAGGCGTTTAACCTGTTCAATCACATGAACGTGACCAGTGTGAACAGCACCGCCTACTCAATCGGCTCGACGGGAACTTTGACCTATCAGGCGTTCAACGCGGGAGGGGGCAAGAGCGCTCAATCCGGGTTCGGCGCGATTACGAATGCAGATTCGACGTTTGTATACAGCCAACGCCAGATTCAGCTGGGACTCAAGCTGGACTTCTGAGGCTGGCTAAGAAGCGGGTACGCGGCGGCTTCGGTCGCCGCGTTTTCTTTGGGGCGACGGGTTGCGCCGGTAAAATGGCTCTGAGTCCCCAGCTTTGGCTTTTACCGAACAATACGACGTGGTGGTGGTGGGCGCCGGACATGCCGGATGCGAGGCGGCGATGGCCGCGGCACGCATGGGTCTGCGCACCGCTCTGTTCACACTGAACCTCGACCTGATCGCGCAAATGAGCTGCAATCCGGCGATTGGCGGCATCGCCAAGGGGCACCTGGTGCGCGAGGTGGACGCGCTGGGCGGCATCATGGGCGAAGTCGCGGATGCGGTCGGGATCCAGTTTCGCCTGCTGAATACATCGCGGGGCCCGGCGGTGTGGTCGCCGAGAGCGCAATGTGACAAGCAGCAGTACCGGGTGAAGATGCGCGAGGTGCTGGAGTCGCAGGCGAATTTGTTCATCAAACAGGCGGAAGTGGTGGATGTCGTGCAGAGCACGACGTCCAGCGTTCAGGAACAGAGCACAGGGCACAGAGCTCAGAGCTCAGAAAGGCGCGACCGGCGATCCGCGATCGACGATAAGAAGGACGTTGGAGGCGAGCAAGAGCATCTGCGGATTATCGGCGTTCGGCTTCGCGATGGGCGGGTGATCTACGCGGGCGCAACGATCATCACCACAGGCACATTTCTGAATGGGCTGATCCACTGCGGTGAGGAGCATTATCCGGCGGGGCGCAGCGGCGAGCCGGCTTCCGTGCTGTTGGGTGAGGCGCTGAAGGGACTGGGGCTGCGCGGATGCCGACTGAAGACAGGGACGCCTCCGCGGCTGGATGGGCGGACGATTGACTGGGGCCGGTTCGCGGAGCAGCCGGGAGACGTCGATCCGACTCCGTTTAGTTTTCGCACGCGCGAGATCCGGCAAAGGCAGGTGTCGTGCCACATCGCGTACACCACGCCCGAGACGCTGCGGATTATCCGCGAGAACGTGCACCGATCGCCCATGTATTCAGGGCAGATTCAGGGCATCGGGCCGCGGTATTGTCCGTCGATTGAAGACAAGGTGGTGAAGTTTCCGGATAAGGAACAGCACCAGTTCTTTCTGGAGCCGGAGGGGCTGAACACGCACGAGGTGTACGTGAACGGCATGTCGACGTCGCTGCCGATGGAAGTGCAGTGGCAGATTGTGCGGTCGATTCCGGGGCTCGATAACGCGGAGATGCTGCGGCCTGGGTATGCCATCGAGTACGACGCGATCGATCCAACGGAGCTGGATCGGGCGCTGCGGGTAAAGAAGTTTCACGGGCTTTATCTGGCGGGGCAGATAAACGGAACCTCGGGGTACGAAGAGGCGGCGTGCCAGGGAATCATGGCTGGGATCAATGCCGCGCTCAGCGTGAAGGGCGAGCGGCCGTTCACACTGGATCGCACGGAGGCGTACACGGCGATCCTGATCGACGATCTGATTTCGAAGGGAACCAACGAGCCGTATCGGATGTTCACGTCGCGGGCGGAGTTCCGGCTGCATCTGCGCATCGATAACGCGGACCGGCGGCTGACGCCGTACGGGCGGAGGCTGGGACTGATCGGCGATTCGGCGTGGGCGGAGTACGAGGCGAAGCAGGCGCGGGCGGTGGCGCTGGAGAAGGTGCTGTCTACCGGAAAAGCACAGGGTGGAAATTGGCCCGCTGGGCAAACGTGGGCGCAGGTGTTGCGGCGGCCGGAGGTGTCGATCGATGCACTTTGGCCTTTGCTGCGGGAGCAGTTGCAGGATCCGGTGTTTGCGGGGTGGCTCGGGGCCGGATCAGAGGGGCATTTGACGGCGCAGACCCGCAACGAGCAGAAGTCGGTGGAGACGGAGATTAAGTACGCGGGGTATCTGGATCAGCAGAAGAAGGCGATTGAGAAGCTGAAGAAGGCCGAGGAGCGCGGGATTCCAGAGTGGTTCGATTACGGCCAGGTCAGCGGACTGTCGCGCGAGATGCAGGAGAAGCTTACACGTGTGCGTCCGTTGACGCTGGGACAGGCCAGCCGAATCCCCGGAGTGACGCCGGCGGCGCTGACGCTGGTGAATATTTACATCGAGATTCAGGGTAAGAGGATGGTGCGTACCGCGTAAGTTCTCCCCGAACCTGGCCTAGTTATCCTCACCGTACCCGGCATCGGCAAAGAGGGTATAGTCGGCCACCCAACCCAGTTCTATCGATCCGGTAGGGCCATTGCGCTGCTTGGCGATGATGATCTCGGCCTTGTGCTCCAGATCGGGGTCCTCGCGGTTGTAGTAGCTTTCGCGATGGATAAAGGCGACCACGTCGGCGTCCTGTTCGATGGAGCCGGATTCGCGGAGGTCGGAGAGGATCGGCTTTTTGTCGCCGCCGCGCTGCTCGGAGGCGCGGGAGAGCTGGGAGAGAGCGACGACGGGAATGTTCAGCTCCTTGGCGAGCGCTTTAAGGCCGCGGGAGATGGAAGAGACCTCCTGGGTGCGGTTCTCGTAGTGGCGGGCAGCGGGACCCATGGTTCCGGCGGACATGAGCTGCAGATAGTCGATGACCACCAGATCGAGCCCGCCCGCGAACTGGCGCAGGCGGCGGGCCTTGGCGCGCATTTCAGTGAGCGAGATGCCGGGGGTGTCATCGATGAAGATGCGAGCTTCGACCAGGCGCTCCAGCGCATTGATGAGGCTGTCACGATCTTCGCGCGGCAGGAATCCTGTCTGGATTTTTTTCGCGCCCACATGCGCTTCGGAAGCGAGCAACCGGCGGAGCAACGACTCCTTCGACATTTCGAGTGAGAAGATGGCGACGGTCTTACCGCCTCGGATCGCGGCGTTCTGGGCGATGTTGATGGCGAGCGCGCTTTTGCCCATGGACGGACGCGCGGCGATGATCGTGAGCTCAGAATTCTGCAGGCCGCTGGTCATTTCGTCGAACCGGGTGAGGTACGTGCGGAGACCCGTCACCTGGTGCTGGCCCTGCTGGTAGAGATTGTCGATGGTTTTGAAAGAGCCGGCGACGATCTCGTGCACGCTGGAGAAGCCGCGGGTGATGCCCTTCTCGGTGACTTCGAGGAGCGAGGTTTCGGCGGCGTTGAGGACTTCGAGTGCTTCTTCGCTCTGGTCGGCGGCACGGGTGATGGCGCTGGAGCAGATGTTGATGAGCTGGCGGAGAAGCGACTTGTCCTTAACGATGCGGACGTATTCTTCGATGGAGAGGCGGCGGGGCAGGCCTTCCGTGAGGGATGCAAGCCACGCGACGCCACCGACGGATTCGATTTCCTTGCGGCGGGTAAGTTCTTCGCTGAGGGTGATGATGTCGACGACATGATTGCGGTCGATGAGCTCGCCCATCCGGGCAAAGACGCGCTGATGGGCGGTGAGCGCGAAGTCGTCAGCGCGCAGGTTGGAGGCAGCTTCGCTCCAGGCGTGGTTGTCGAGCAGGACGGCGCCGAGGATTGTTCGCTCGGCGTCAAGCGAGGCGGGAAGCCCGCGTTCGAATTCAATGTCGGGGGTGGCGGCCATGATCTTCAACGAGTGTAGGACGGATTGGGGCGCCATGAACCGGGTGTGAATATCTCTAACAACGAGGCCTGCAGTGTTGAAAACGGGTATGAAAACCCGATGCAGATGGCCTTCGGGGCGGCCCAGCGTCTATCATGGAGGGAACGTCTCCGGAATTGGACTTGTTTTTATGCGTTTTAAGCAGGTTTTGGTAGCAGTTTTTATGAGTGCGCTGTGCGGCGCGGGGTTTGCGCGCGCACAGCAGGCAGAATCGGCGACACCCAGTCAGACGCAGCCCCCCGAAGTGAAGGAGTTTCAGGGCTACGAAGACCAGTGGAGCAACGCGGTCGTGAAGAACGACCAGTACACGATGGAGTTTCTGCTGTCGCCGCTGTATGTCGACATTTCGTCTACGGGCGACGTGACCACGCGGAACCAGCAGATCGCGCAGCTGTTTCAGAAGGGCGACGGCCCGGTGAGCCTGCAGCAGCGCGTGGTGAGCGTGCGGCTGTTTGGCGATACGGCGGTGGTGAGCGGGACTTATATCGTGAAATTGCGCACGAACGGCAGCACACGCGAGGAGCGCGGCATCTTTACGCATGTCTACAACCGGGCGCGGAATCACTGGGCGTGCGTCAATGCGCAGCGGACAGCGGTGGTAGACCTGATGCCGGGCAAGCAGAAGGCTTCGCAGAAGAAGAGCGACGCGGCGGAGCCATTCCATATTCCGCTGCTATATCAGGGAGCACAACCTTCGCAATCCGCCTCGGGGCAGAACTCGAGCACGCAGCCCCCGAACTAAAGAGCGGCAGATCATGGGGCTTCATGGCCCAGGGCACCATGGCCGGTTACGGCGTCAGCTCGGAGAAAATGACAAGCACACGACCGACTTGGGCTGAGATTTCACGCAGCAGACTCGTTCACAATCATGAGGTCCTGCGCCGCCTTGCCGGACCCGAAACGGAACTGCTGGCTGTGGTGAAGGCGAACGCCTACGGACACGGGCTGGCAGAGTGCGCGCGTGTGCTGGAGACGAGCGGGGCGCGGTGGTTCGGCGTCACTTCAGTGGAAGAGGGCGTTGTGTTGCGGCGCGCCTGCCCTGAGGCGCGCATCCTGATCATGTCAGGGATTTGGGCGGGCGAGGCAGAAACCGCGATCGAGCAGAATCTGACGGCGGTGGTGTGGGAACCGCAACATCTGGACTGGCTGGAAGAGGCCGCGAGGCGATGCGGTTTGGGCGCAGGGGCGGTTCCGGTGCATTTGGAGATCGACACGGGGATGTCGCGACAGGGCGTTGCGCGCCGCGAGCTGGCAGCCCTTATGGAGTGGATGGGGCCGGGGTCACCGTTGCGGCTGGAAGCGGTGATGACGCACTTTCACTCGCCGGACGATGGGCAGGACACGCGGGATCAGATTGGACAGTTTGCGGCGGCTCTTGCGGCCATGGGGGAGCGCAGGATGCGCTGGGATTTCGTGAGCGCGGGAAGCTCGGCGAACCTGTTGCTCCACGACGACACAACGGCACTGCCCGGTGTGGCGAAGCAGATGGGGGCGCGGCGGATGATGCGCGCCGGCATCGCACTGTACGGGTATTCACCGCTACCCACGAACGCCGATGCAGCATGGGGAGCGATGGGTGAGCCGAGCCCTGTGAAGGAGCCTGGCCTCAAGCCGGTGCTGGCGTGGAAGACCAAGGTGACGTCGCTGCGGGAGATCGGGACCGGCACGTCGGCTGGGTACGGCGCGACGTTTACCGCTCCTCGGCCAACGCGGCTGGCGCTTTTGCCGATGGGCTACGCCGACGGTCTGAATCGTGGATTGTCGAATCGCGGCGGCGCCCTGATCCGCGGGCAACGCGCTCCGATCGCAGGGCGGATTTCCATGGACCAGACCACGGTGGACGTGACCGACATTGCCGGGGTCGCAGTCGGGGATGAGGCGATCCTGATCGGCGAGCAGGGAAGCGAGAGGATCACGGCAGACGACATGGCCGATCTGAGAAAGACGATTGCGTATGAAGTGTTGTGCGACATTGGGGCGCGGGTGCCGCGGGTAATGGTGGAGTAGCGAGGCTCATGTTCCGAAAACTTTATGGCCGCTGGATGAACCGCTGGGAGACGGCGCTGACGACGCGCGATGAGAATCGCGTGGTTCGGCCGATGGAGTGGGGCTTCGAGTGGCTGGACGATTTTGTCGGTGCTGCGGGGTTGCGCGGCGTGGTTGAGCGGGCGGAGCGCGATGGGGTTGCGGCCGAGGACGCGATGGTCGCGGTGAACGAGGCGATCATCCATAACAGCGCGGCGTTTTTTGGATACGAGCGGCCGAGCGATTTTCGACTGGAGGAACGGGCTCCGCTGCTGTTTCCAACGAACGTGCGGCCGGAGACGCTACGCCGCGATGCGGCTCTGAAGCGGCTGAAGGCCGAGGGAAAACTCAGGAAGGCGCAATTCCTGAGGTTTACTTCGCCGGTCCGGACGCCGTATCCGGAAAATGACCAGGTGAATGCGCGGTGGTATCCGGCGCCCGACCACCCCACCACGCCAAAAGCGGGCGTGTCGGGGGCCCCTGCGCCCGAAGAGAGGATGCAGGGCAAGCCGCGGCAGGCGATCATCGTGATGCCGCAATGGAACGCCGATGCCTTCAGCCACAACATTCTGTGTTCGCTGTTCAACCGATTCGGGATTTCGGCGTTGCGCCTGAGCAAGCCGTTTCACGATATCCGGCGGCCCGCGGAGATCGAGCGATCCGACTACGCGGTCAGCTCGAATATCGGGCGAACGATTGGGGCGGGGCGGCAGGCGGTGGTGGACGTGCGGTGCTGTCTGGACTGGCTGGAATCCCAGGGCTACGAGCAGTTCGGGATCCTCGGGACGAGTCTCGGTTCCTGCTACGCATTCATCGCCAGCGCGCACGATGCGCGGCTGCGGGTGAACGCCTTCAATCACGCGTCGATGGCGTTCGGCGATGTGGTGTGGACGGGGCAAAGCACGCGGCATATCCGCACCGCATTTGCGCAGGCAGGAATGACACCCGAGCGAATTTATCGGTTGTACGGCGCTATCAGCCCGGTTTCATACATGGATCGATTCGCGGAGCATCCAAAGAAGGTGCTGGTGGTCCATGCACGGTACGACCTGACGTTTTTGCCGGAGTATTCGGAGGAGGTGTTGGCAAGCTTCGCAAAGCGCGGCGTGGAGTTTGTGTCGAAGGTGCTGCCGTGCGGGCATTACACGACGGGGGAGTTTCCGTACAAGTTCATCGACGGCTGGTATATCGGGTCTTTCGTCCACACAGCGTTTCGGGATCTGGCGCGGGAGAAAGCGCAAACGGTGGCAAGCGGAGTGGAAACGGAAGACGAGGAGATGGTAGAGCGGTAGGGTCAGGCTTCCAGGTGAACCGTAGCCACGGCCAGGGAAGCCGTGTGCGTGAGCGAAAGTGAGACACGGGTGACGCCAAGTTGTCCCGCAATGGCACGCGCCCGCCCGGTCAAAACCAGGGTGGGCCGACTGCCCGGGGCACGGCGAACTTCGAGTTCTTTCCAGGAAACGCCGTGCTGGATCCCCGTGCCGAGGGCTTTGGCGCCGGCTTCTTTGGCGGCGAAACGCGCGGCAAAACTCTCGGCCGCGCTGGCTCTGGCGCGGCAATAAGCTATTTCTTCATCGGTGAACACGCGTTCGAGGAAACGCTCGCCGTAGCGCTCAAGAGAGCGAGCGATGCGAGGCACTTCGATGAGGTCGAT
>Ga0187863_10001888_pt1 | contig 16383 bp, 10 predicted proteins | sample June2016WEW_11_1_FD_132975 | JGI IMG/M metagenome (GOLD analysis project Ga0187863, IMG submission 132975) | Peatland microbial communities from SPRUCE experiment site at the Marcell Experimental Forest, Minnesota, USA - June2016WEW_11_10 | ecosystem: Environmental > Terrestrial > Soil >... | reverse complement strand
TTCGCAGGATATCCCTTCCTCCGCTGCGTGTCGGTGACCAGCGCCACCGAAACTCCGGCGAGAAACAGGAACAGAGGCCCCGGGAGTATTCCACCGAATCTCGACCAGCCAAAAAACGCCGTACGCCGCGCCGCCGGGCTCAGCCACGAGTCGTAGCAATGCACCTCAAACATGACCGCGCAGGCCAGCCCGCGAAGCCAGTCAATATAGCCGAGACGTTGTCGTTCCAGTGCGCTCATCAGATCGGGACGAAACAGAATCCATGAGGCGCGAACGCAAATCAAGTTTTTCCCGAACTTTGTGCGCGCCAGGAGTAAAATCCCCTTCTTGGAAACGAACTCGAAATCGTGTCAATTGAGCTTTCTAACTGCGGCCTCTGTGTGGGCAGCGATCGTCGCGCTCGCGGCAGTTTGGGGCGCCTGGCTGGGGCTGGCAGGGCGGCCGTTCGCAATCGCGCTCGGCGTTGCCGCCGCTCTTTTTGCTTTCGAACTGTTCCTCGCCGCTCCGCAAGTGCTCCACCGCGTGCAAAAGCTTCTAGGCACGCGGGGCGGGACGATTGCTCCGCTCGTGCCTTTGTTCGCGCTGCTCGTGTATGCCTTTGCCGTCACCGGCGACTGGAAAACGATGCTAGCCGGCGCGGCGTATACAGTGATCCCTGCGCTTCTGGTCGCGGGCAGCACCGGAAGGCCTCCGGGCACATGGGAGGACTACGCGGCCGCGATCCTTTTCTGGGTTCCGCTGGAATTCCGTTGGATGTATCGGCTATTTCCCTACCCGGCACAGCTGACTCACACCCTCACCGTGCTGATGGCCCTGAGCACAGGGGTCGCGGCCTTTGTGCTCCTGCGAAGGCTTGATGGAATCGGCTATGCCGTCGAATGGCGGAAGGGCTTTGGATGGCACGTCGTGCTCCATTTTGCCGCCTTTGCCGCGATCGCTATCCCGGCTGGCATCCGAGTCCACTTCATCGCCTGGGCACCCAGCCTCGCGCGCGTGCGATCGTTGCCCATCGTGGCGCTGGGAATCTTGTTCTTTACGGCGTGGCCGGAGGAGTTTCTCTTTCGGGGACTACTGCAGAATCTTTTCTCGCGAAGCTTCGATAACAAGTGGGCAGGGTTGCTCGTCGCGTCATGGATCTTCGGACTATCGCACGTCTTCCATGCGCCCTATCCGAATTGGAAGTACGTGCTGCTGGCGACGATCGCCGGCTTATTCTACGGCCATGCCTGGATGAAAACAGGCTCCCTAGTGCCGGGCGCCCTCGTCCACGGCCTCGTCGATATTTCCTGGCACGTCCTCTTCCGATGAGGTCGAATCGCGAGTCAGCCTGTCCTTTGCTTCCTCCGCTTCATCTGCCCGGGCTACTTCACCACTCCCGCTAGCGGACTCGATGCCGTGGCGTACAGCTTCTTCTCGATGCGCCCGGCTAGCAACGCCTTTCGCCCCGCCTCGACTGCCGCGCGCATCGCCTCAGCCATAAGCACCGTGTCCTGCGCGCCCGCAATCGCCGTATTCATCAGCACGCCATCGGCCCCGAGTTCCATCGCAATCGCCGCATCGGACGCCGTCCCCACCCCTGCGTCGACGATCAGGGGCACTTGTGTGATCCGCTCACGCAGAATCCGCAAATTCGCAAGGTTCTGAATACCCATGCCCGAGCCGATGGGCGCCCCGAGCGGCATCACCGCCGAGGCCCCGGCATCGATCAGCTTCCGCGCCACTATCAGATCATCGGTCGTGTAGGGCAGAACGATGAAGCCTTCTTTCACCAGGACCTTGGTCGCGCGCACGAGCTCCTCGGTATCGGGGAAAAGCGTCTGCTCGTCGCCAATCACCTCAAGCTTCACCCATTCCGACAGCCCCACCTCGCGGCCGAGCCGCGCCGTGCGCACTGCTTCGTCCGCCGAGTAGCACCCTGCCGTGTTGGGCAGGATAAACAATTTCTCGCAGTCGATATAGTCGAGCAGCGATTCCTTGGTGCGGTCGGTTAAGTTCGCGCGGCGCACGGCCACCGTCACCATATCGGCGCCCGAGGCCGCATGCGCCCGCGCCATTTCCTGAAAGCTGCGGTATTTGCCCGTGCCCACGATCAGGCGCGATCGGAAGGCACGACCGGCAATTACAAGTTGATCTGTCATAATCCTCTCCGCAATACATTCTATACCCGTACCGACAATGTACCGATTCGGCTGCAAGCAGGACACTCGCGTTGCAGGCGCCGCGCGAGGGAGGCGCTCCGCACCATCGAGGATGTCCGAGCAGAAGCTAGGTCCCCTCCGGTGTGCAACCTCCTATGCTCGATGTTGCGGTCGTGGTTCCTCGACATCCGCGTAGAGGCGCGCGATCACGTCCTGGTAGTGCTGTTCGATGACACGGCGTTTGAGCTTCATCGTATAGGTCAGTTCGCCTGACGCATAGCTGAAGTCCCGATCGAGCAGGGCAAAGCGCTTGGGCTTCTCATATTGCGCGAGGGACGCCGTCAGCCGCTCGATTTCGCCCGAGAGCAGGTCCCGCACCCACGGGTCGGACGCGACCTGCGCCGGCGCGGCAAGCTCCCGTCCAGCCTTTCGCGCTTCGGATTCAATGGCCGTAAAATCGGGAACAACGAGCACTGAAATGAACTTGCGCTTGTCACCCACCACGACGGCATGGGCGATGAACCGGCTCGTTTTGAGCAGATTCTCGATGGGCGCGGGAGCCACAAACTTGCCGCCCGCTGTCTTCAACAGCTCTTTCTTCCGGTCGGTAATGATCAGATAGCCGTCCGGATCGAGCCGCCCAATATCGCCGGTGCAGAAACATCCATCCGTGGTAAACGCCTGGCTCGTTTCTTCAGGTTTGTGGTAATACCCCTGCATCACGCACGGTCCTTTCACAAGGATTTCTCCGTCATCGGCAATGCGCAACTGGACGTGGGGAATCGGCCGCCCTACCGTCCCCACCTTATTGGCCGGCGGCAAATTCGCGGCCACAATGGGCGATGTCTCCGTAAGACCGTAGCCCTGGTATACCGGCAGATTCACCGACCAGAAAAACTCCGCCAGCTCTGGCGCAAGCGGCGCTCCGCCCGAAACGAAGTTGCGTATACGGCCTCCTACTCCTTCGCGTATCTTCGAGTAGACCACCTTGTCGGCCATGCGCCATTTAATCTTCACGGTTGGCGACACTCCCCTGCCGTAGGCGCGCCAAGGCACCGCTTCGGCCGCGACCCGCAAAGCCCAGTCAAAAATCGCGCGCTTCCAGCCCGTCTCCCGATGGCCCGTCTCAAGGATGTTCGCGTACATCTTTTCAAAAAAGCGCGGGACGGCGCAGGTAATCGTCGGATGAACTTCAAGCAGCGCATCGGCCACGGTTTCCATCTTCTCCAGGTATGCGACCGACACGCCGCGAAACAGGAAGCCATAGTCCATGGTGCGTTGGTAGACGTGCGCCAAAGGGAGAAACGACAGCGCCAGGTCGTCGCGATGGAAGTCGTAGCCCTGCAGTCCGTCGAACGCGTTTGAGCTGAGGTTCGAGTGATTGAGCATCACCCCTTTGGGCTCGCCCGTCGTTCCCGAGGTGTAGATGATCGTCGCTAGCTGGCCGCTGCTGACTTCCGCTGCGCGGCGACGGTATTCTGCGACCTCTGCCTCGCCCGCTGCGGCAATCCAAGCGGCGTAATTAAGGGGTGTGCCCTTTAGGTCGTCGGGCACCTCGATGGCAATCACTTGCTCGAGCGCCGTCAGTTTCGTGCGGCATTCCGCGATCCTCTGGACGCGCGGCGCACCGGAGGCGACCACCACTCGCGCGCCGGAATCATTGAGAATATAGATGAGCCGCTCGGGCGACTCGTTAAAATAGATAGGTACGGTGACGCCGCCGAGCCCTTGGATCGCGAAATCGGCGATATGCCATTCGGGGCAATTCGGCGCAAACACCACCACGCGGTCTCCGGAACGGATGCCGAGTTCGAAGAGCGCTTTCGACAGGCCCGCCACGCGGCGCAGCATTTCTGCCGCTGAAATCGCGTGCCAACCCTTCGCGGTGCGATAGACCTGCGCGCGCGGTTGAGCGTATCGGTCAACTGCGTCGAGGAAACATTCTGGTATCGGGGGATATTCCGCCGTCATTTCGGAGCAACTCTAGCCTAGAGAAGTGCCGTGGCGCAAATGCCTGTGGCTGGTTCACCTGCTTGCTCCTCGGTGACCGGCGGTCTATCATGAAAACCATGTGCGTGCGGCTCTGAGAATCAGCTTCACTGCGCAAGCCCGAAAGGATTTTGATCTCATGCCACCAGGAATGCCTCCCGGAAGTCCCGGACAAGCCCCGCCCAAGACGTCGCCAATCGAGGGCGTAAAAAATCTGCTTGCTGTCGCGAGCGGCAAGGGCGGCGTGGGTAAGACGACCGTCGCCGTGAACCTCGCCATTGCCCTCAAGAATCTGGGCGCGTCGGTCGGCCTGCTCGATGCGGACGTTTACGGGCCGAATGTTCCCGTGATGCTGGGCACCAACGAGCAACCGCGCGCACTCGACGAGCGCACGATCGTACCGGTGCAGGCCTACGGCGTGAAAATGATCTCGATGGGGCTGCTCAACCCCGGCGACAAGCCGCTCGTCTGGCGCGGCCCGATGCTGCACAGCGTGATGCAGCAATTTCTCCGCAGCGTGCGCTGGGGGCAGCTCGATTACCTCGTCGTGGATTTGCCGCCGGGCACAGGTGACGTGCAGCTTTCGCTGATTCAAACCGTCTCCGTTACGGGTGCGGTTGTGGTGACTACCCCTTCGATTGTCGCTCTCGCCGACGTGCGCCGCGCCATCGAAATGTTCCGCCAGGTAAATGTCGACATTCTAGGCGTGGTCGAGAACATGAGCTACTTCTCGTGTCCCCATTGCAGCGGCCGCATCGACGTATTTGGCCACGGCGAGGGCGAGCGCATGGCCAACAATTTCGGCCTTTCGTTCCTGGGCGAGATCGAAATCGATCCCCAGATCCGCATCGGCGGCGATACCGGCAAGCCCGTTGCATCCCTGGGCGAGCAGGCCCCCGGGGGCAAGAGCATCTACGCGGTGGCGCGGAATGTCGCCGCGCGCGTCGAAGCCGTCAACGCGGCCCGTGGTGCTCCCGTTGTGCAAATTCTGTGACCTGCAAACCTCATAAGAGCGTCCCGAGAGTGTTGCACCGATTCTTTGTTTTCTGTTACTTGCATGTGTTTCGTTGGTCTGAGTGTCTCGAGTAAATTCTCAAAATGGGGAGCTCGGAATCGGCCTGCGGAAGACGGTGTCCCCGAAATGGGAAATGGCCGCGAAGGTGGAGGTTTGGCACGAGCGAACCTCACCGGCTGCTCTAGCCACGTTCTGCCGCAGGTTCCAGATTCTTTCGCCATGATGCGAGTAACTGCGCGACACGCCCGGACGCGGGGACGGGGACGGCGGGCTGGCCCATTGCGTCTGTCGTGGTGCCTAGCCGGAGCGTGGCCACTGACCAAAGCTCGCGGTACAGGCGCCGCAAGAGCAAGGGGCTTCGCGCTTGGCGCCTAGACTAGGCTGGAGCAGAAGCTCCGCGCCCCCCAAACCGCGAGCCCCCCAAGGGGATCGGTGAGATTCGCTGGCGTCAGATTCCTCGTCGATCGTTCGCCGATTTCGGATTTTTTCGGTAAACTAATCAGCCCCTTCCAGATTCAAGGAGAGCAGCCTTGATTCGCAACTATCGCGGATATGTGCCGCAAATCGCGGCGACGGCTTACGTGGACCCACAGGCAGTCGTGATTGGCGACGTGGTGATCGGCGAATACACAAGTATCTGGCCCTGCGCCGTGATCCGCGGTGACATGGATTCCATCCGCATCGGCGCGCGCTGCAGCATTCAGGACGGCACTGTGGTGCACGTGCAGACCAATGAATATGAAGTGCACGTCGGCGATGACGTTACCGTGGGGCACCGCGTCATACTGCACGGCTGCGCCGTCGGGTCGCGCTGTCTCATCGGCATGGGCAGCATCATCCTGAACGGCGCGATGATTGGCGATGGCTGCATCATCGCCGCTGGGGCGCTCATTCCCGAGCGCACGGAAGTGCCACCCGGCAGCCTTGTGATGGGACAGCCGGGCAAAGTTCGCCGCCAGGTCACACCGGAAGATTTCGAGAAGATGAAAGAAGGTGTGCAGGCCTACGTCGACATCATCAAGATGTATAAGGCCGAATCCGGCAAATGAGCGAGCGCAATCAATTTCGCACGATTCGAGGAACACGCGACATCCTACCTGCGGACTCTTCCTTGTGGAGGCGAGTTGAACAAGTCGCCCGGGAGGTATTCTCGTCCTACGGTTTCGGGGAAATTCGGCTTCCGATATTGGAGCAGACAGCACTTTTCGCCCGCGCGGTCGGTGCCGATACCGACATCGTAGGCAAGGAAATGTTCACATTGGAAGATCGGCCGCCCGATCTTCCTGATCCGAGAACAAAGATTCTCACGGCCGAAGACATCGGAACCCTCGAGGACGCCATGCGGCGAGGCGCTATACCCAACTCGGAATCCAACCGGAGCACCGTCGGGCGCTTGGCGCTGTGGCTAAACCGGCAGGACCTGTCACAGTTGACAATCGCAGATTACAAGCGATTGGTCGGCGAATACTTGCTGTTGGTCCCGCTCATACAGCTTGGAGATTCATTGGCATTGCGGCCCGAGGCGACGGCAAGCGTCGCTCGGGCATATATTCAGCACGGGATGCAGTCATGGCCCCACCCGGTCAAACTTTATTACACGGGACCCATGTTTCGTCGAGAGAGGCCACAGAAGGGCCGCTACCGCCAGTTTTACCAAATCGGGGCCGAAGTATTCGGGAAAACCGACGAACCTACACTGGATAGTGAAGCGATCGAAATGGTGGTACGTTTTCTCGATCGGGTCGGACTAATTGGCACAACCCTCTACATTAATTCGATTGGCTGTAAGGAATGTCGTCCGAAGTATGTCGCGCTCCTTCGGGATAAGTTGCGACAAGTAAAGGATCAACTTGGGCCAGACAGCCAGCGTCGAATCGAAACCAATCCGCTGCGCGTGCTTGACTCAAAGATACCAAAAGAGCAGGAAATCATCCTGAGGCTACCGCGAATCTCCGACCATCTCTGTGGCTCGTGCCGTGACCACTTCTCGAAAGTAAAAGACGAGCTGCATCTGCGTGGAATCGGCTACCAGGAAAACTGGCGCCTTGTCCGCGGCCTCGACTATTACATGCGAACCACGTTCGAGGTTACTGCGCCCGGCCTGGGTTCCCAGAACGCGGTTTGCGGTGGAGGACGCTATGACGGCTTGGTTGAACTCCTTGGTGGCCCCCCCACTCCGGCTGTTGGTTTTGCCATTGGAACCGACCGACTGGTGCTCGCTTTAAACGAGCAACGCGCACCCCGCGAGGGACCAGAACAGGATGTCTCGCATACGCCTTCCGCCACAGAGCGTCCCGATGTTGTTGTTTGCGGAACGAGCGATGAGACTTGGCGTCGCGCAGCTGTGTTAGCTGGCTCTTTGCGAAAGAACGGTCTTTCTGTTTACCTACCAAAATCTGGCGCAAAGCTGCAGCGAGTCCTCGAGACGGCTCACAAAATGGGAACACAGGTCGTGATTATTGTTGGCGAGAACGAGTTAAAGAGCAACCAATACGCGGTCCGAATTCTGAGCCCTCTTATTCCAGATGAAAAGCGCGACGTGCAAGTGGAAGACGCCAGGGTTCTGCTCTATGGAAAAATCGTGAAATTGCGCCAAGATCTCGAGAAGGCGTTGGCCGGACTGTCCGGCGGTAAGACAGTTTTTGATGGGCAGAACAGCATTTCGCGAATGATTGATCGCCTTGTGGCTTCAGGAATTCTGCCATCTACCATGGCTCAGGCCATCCGCGATGTAGTCCCGACGCTAAATCGCGCCATTCACGGTCAACCGATGACCGATGGCTCTGTTGACAGGGCCCTTGCGTATGGCAATCTTCTTTTGAACGAGATCCAACAATCCACCCCATTGGAGGAGTAGCGTGTGCTTGATACTCTTGGAGATTTGAAGCGGACACAATATTGCGGCTCGCTGCGCGCATCGGACGCGGACACGGACGTGGTGCTGATGGGGTGGGTGCACCGGCGGCGCGACCTGGGGCAGCTCATCTTCATCGACCTGCGCGACCGCGCCGGGATCGTACAGGTGGTGTTCAACAAGGAGCAGCATCCCGAGGCGCACGCAAAGGCTGAAGAACTGCGCTCTGAATTTGTGGTGGCGGTGGAGGGGCACCTGCTGCGCCGCGGGAAATCGAATCCGGACCTGCCTACCGGCGAGATCGAGGTGCTGGCCACGCGGCTGCACATCCTGAACAACTCGAAGACACCGCCATTCCAGATCGAAGACGAAGTGACTGCGAGCGAGGAGACGCGGCTGCGCTACCGCTATTTGGACCTGCGGCGGCCGCGGCCGCGCCGCAATATCGAGCTGCGCCACCGAGTGATTTTCGAAATCCGCATGGCTCTTGACGAGTTGGGCTTCTTCGAGATCGAGACGCCCATGCTCACGCGTTCGACGCCCGAGGGCGCACGCGACTATCTGGTGCCGAGCCGCGTACATCACGGGCAGTTCTACGCGCTGCCGCAATCGCCGCAGATCTTCAAGCAGATCCTGATGATTTCCGGCATGGACCGCTATTTCCAGATCGTGCGCTGCTTCCGTGACGAGGACCTGCGCGCCGACCGCCAGCCGGAATTCACACAACTGGACCTGGAAATGTCGTTCCCGCGACAGCGGGATATTTTCGAGGCCATCGAGCGCGTGATGGAGCGCGCCTGCGCCGTGGTTGGCGTGCAGGCGAAAGGCCCGTTCCGCCACCTCGACTATAAGGAGGCGCTGCGGCGATACGGCTCGGACAAACCCGACCTGCGCTTCGGTATGGAGCTGCAGGAGGTCACGGCGTTCTTCGAGACGGTGCGCGAGACACTGCGTCTTGAAGGCAATGTGCAGGCGGTGGTCGCGCCGGGCGCGGCGGCTTGGTCGCGCAAGCAGCTCGACGAACTCGCGGAAGTAGCCAAGTTGGCAGGGGCGCGCAGCGTTTACACGGTAAAGATCACGGCCGAGGGCATCACTTCCCCGCTCGAGAAAAATCTTGGTGCAGACGGGCTCAAGAAGCTGACGGAAGCCGTCGGAGCAAAGGCGGGCGATCTGATCGTGGCCGCCGCGGCCAAGGAGCAGATCGCCCACAGCGATACGTCTCTTGGCGTCGCTGGGCAGATTCGCCTCTACCTCGGGGACAAGCTCAACCTGATCGACCGCAACAAATGGGAATTTCTGTGGATCACCGGCTTCGCCCTTTTTGAGTGGAGCGAGAACGAAAAACGCTGGGTGAGCGCACAGCATCCGTTCACCGGAATCGTCGAGGAGGATCTCGACAAGCTCGAAACCGCGCCGTGGGAGTGCCGCTCCAAGGGCTACGATCTGGTGCTCAATGGCGTCGAACTGGGCTCAGGCAGCATCCGCATCCATCGCCCGGATGTGCAGGCGCGCATGTTTAAGGCGCTCGGATTAAGCGATGAGCAGGCGAAACAGCGCTTCGGATTCTTTCTCGATGCGCTCACCTACGGCACCCCACCGCATGGCGGCATCGCCCTCGGCCTCGACCGCACCGTCGGCCTGCTCGCCGGCGAAAAATCGATCCGCGAGGTGATCGCATTCCCGAAAACCACCGCCGCCCAGGACCTAATGGCCGAGTCGCCGTCCGAGGTCGACACCTCTCAGCTCGACGATCTCGGCATTGCAATTACAGGAGACGATAAATAATGCGAAGCACCTTAGAGTGCCGGAGCTTCGGCTCCGACATAAACGAAGATAGAGAGAAGGGGCTTTAGCCCCTGAGGAAAGATGGGGGACGTTTATACAACACCGAACGCCACTAGACTTCACCTACTTCATTACGACCAAGACCTGGCGGAAGCGAATCTGTTCCTCAGGGGCTAGAGCCCCACGGGGTCTACCCAGCAGTGTGTCGGAGCGCAAGTGAGCAAGATACGCATACTCGCGGAAAACGTTGCGAACCGCATTGCGGCGGGCGAGGTGGTGGAGCGGCCGGCTTCGGTCGTGAAGGAGCTGCTGGAGAATGCGCTGGATGCGGGGGCACGCTCGATTCGCATCGAAGTGGAGTCGGGCGGCAAAAGCATGATCCGCGTGATGGACGACGGCTGCGGAATGAACCACGACGACGCGCTGCTGTCCTTCGAGCGCCACGCTACATCGAAGCTTCGCACCGCCGACGACCTGCTCTCGATCGGCACGCTGGGCTTTCGCGGCGAGGCGCTGCCCTCCATTGCGTCGATTTCGCGGCTGGTGCTCGAAACGCGCACCGCGGAAGAAGAACAAGGCACGCGCGTCGAATTCGCCGGCGGTAAGCTAGTCGGCGTAAAGCCCGCGGGCGTGCCGCCGGGGACCTCGATCAGCGTCGCGGATATTTTTTACTCCGTTCCGGCGAGGCGGAAATTCCTGAAATCCGAGACCACCGAGTTGGGGCACATCGCGTCGCTCGTGACGCACTACGCGCTCGCTCATCCCGGCCGGCAATTCCTGCTCAAGACACCGACACAGGAAATCCTGAACTGCGCGCCCGTGGAAAAGCTCGCCGACCGCGTGTATCAGGTTTTCGGTCGCCAAGCCCTCGACGAGCTCACCGAGATACCTCCCAACCAAGCGCCCATGCACTCGGCCATCACCGAACCGCAGAGCGAGGCGGACGGGCAGACCGCTACGATCCGCGTCAGCGGCTTCACTTCACGGCCTGAAGTGCAGAGGCCCAACCGCAACGGAATCTACCTCTTCGTGAACCGCCGGCTGGTGCGCGACCGGCTGCTCCTTCACGCGGCCGGCGAGGCGTATCGCAACATCGTGCCGCCAAGCGTATTTCCGGTGGTGCTGCTGTTTCTCGACCTTCCCTACCAGGAAGTCGATGTGAACGTGCATCCGGCAAAAGTCGAGGTGCGCTTCCGGCATCCGCAGTTCGTTCATGACTTCACGCGCGACGCGCTGCGGCACGCACTCTCGCTGGCGCGGCCGATTCCCGGCTTCCCTGCTGTCCGCGCCGCGGCCGCGGGCGAGCTATCACCGGCTCCGGCAGCATTGCCTGGGCCTCCGCGCGCCGTGATTCCCACCTCGTTTGGCACCGGCGCAGGCGTTGCGCAGGGCTTCGAATTGTCAGGCGCTCCCGATCAGCCGATTCCTCAGCGACTCTCTTTTGAGGCGGGCGCAGCGATGAACTTTCCTCTGCCGCCCCCGGGAGCACGTGCCGTGCCACCGGCGTGGTCCACCGAGACTGGCGGTGCCTGTGAGCCGGTTTCGGCCACAGCAGGATCGGTAGGCGGGATGCCGCGAGCCGACGAAATTCTCGATCTGAAACCGCTCGGACAGGTGAGCAGTAGTTTCATCGTCGCGGTGAATGCTCAAGGCCTTTGGATCATCGACCAGCACGTAGCCCACGAGCGCGTACTTTTCGAACAGCATCTGCGCGCGCGACGTGAGGGCGCATTGGGTGGACAACGAATGCTGATGCCGCTGATCGTCGAGTTGAATCCGCGGCAGCTGGCCACCTTTGAGCAGATCGGCCGGGAATTGCGCGCCAACGGGTTTGAAGCAGAGTTGATGGGCGCTCGCAGCTTGGCAATTCAGGCCGCGCCAGCGGGAATCGCGAGCGCCGACGCGGAAAAGCTGCTCTGCGAGATTCTCGACGGCATCGCCTGCGAGAATCAGGCAATTTCCATCGACTCGCTGCAATCGAAGATCGCAGCATCGACCGCCTGCCACGCCGCCATCAAGGTGAATACGCCGCTCGATGGCACGAAGATGGAATGGCTGCTCGGCCAACTGGCCAAGACGGAGTATCCCATGAGCTGCCCCCACGGGCGGCCGGTGGTGCTGCGCTATTCCGTGCGCGACATTGAGCGCGCCTTCAAACGCATCTAGCGATCTGCAGAGGAAACTCTTGCGAAAGCTGATTATCGCAATTGACGGGCCGGTGGGGTCGGGAAAAAGCACGGTGGCGCGGCGCGTCGCGCAACTGCTTGGCTACATTTACGTGGATACGGGGGCGATGTACCGCGCGATCGCGCTGAAGGCGGCTCGCCGCGGGATTGCACTCGATGCGAGCGACGATCTTGTGACGCTGGCGGGGGATACAAAAATCGATCTGTGCGCGCGGGATGGGACACAGCAGGTGCTGCTCGATGGCGAAGATGTGACGCCGGCAATCCGCAGCGCGGAGGTTTCGCAGGGCGCCTCGAAGGTGGCGACGGTGCCCGGCGTGCGGCACGTGCTTGTGACCGAGCAGCGCCGCGCCGGACACAAGGGCGGCGTCGTTATGGAAGGGCGCGACATCGGTACCGTGGTGTTTCCAGACGCAGAGTTAAAGATTTTTCTTACCGCATCGCCGGAAATCCGCGCCGAGCGACGCTGGCGCGAGCACGAGCAAAAAGGCGACGCGATCGATCTAGGGCGCACGCTCGAGGAGATCCGCGAGCGCGACAAGCGCGACCACGAACGCAAAACGTCGCCGCTCGTTCAGGCGCGCGATGCGATTGTGGTGGACAGCACCGCGATGGATCCGGAAGAAGTTGCGAGGCTGATCGTGATGCTCGCGAATAAGCAGGCCGGCGACCAGCACTGAATCTGTGCGGCCCACCGTTTTCGTTGCGCCGATTTACCATCCCACCGACCGCTCAACCGATCGCTCTCTGGGAGCGTCGCCTTTGATGGGCGTGCCAACCCACCCATGGGGAGATTGGCATCCCCGGAAAAACCACCCAGCACGACTTTTGCTGTCTGGCGAGATCTGCACGCCGCATCCGGCTGGGCCAGCGAGCAGAAGTTCGCCGGGGCCGGAGCGAAACACCAGTTCATCACAAATACGACCCGCTGAGAATCGAAAATGGCCTGGCGCGCGAGGAATTTGTCCAGTGGTCCGTTCCTCCTTCCCTGGCTCGGCAGGACACCTTTTGCGGGAAGCCAGTGCCGCGCCTGCAGCTAGGCCGGACTGGACATCGAAGCCAAGAATTCTGCGTTGGTCTTCGTCTTGGAGAGACGGCCCAGCAGCAATTCCATCGCTTCGACAGTCGAAAGAGGGCTCAACACTTTTCGCAGCACCCAGATGCGGTTTAGCTCGTCGGGCGGCAGCAGGAGTTCGTCCTTGCGGGTTCCGGAGCGATTGATATCGATCGTGGGAAAGACGCGCTTGTCGACCAAGCGCCGATCGAGGTTGATTTCCATGTTGCCGGTGCCCTTGAATTCCTCGAAGATCACGTCGTCCATGCGGCTGCCGGTATCAATCAGCGCAGTAGCCATGATGGTGAGTGACCCGCCCTCTTCGATGTTCCGCGCGGCGGCGAAGAATCGCCGCGGGCGCTGGAGGGCGTTCGCGTCGATACCGCCGGAGAGCACTTTGCCCGATGGCGGCGTAACGGCGTTATAAGCACGGCCAAGGCGGGTGAGCGAGTCGAGCAGGATGACGACGTCGCGCTTGTGCTCCACAAGGCGCTTGGCCTTCTCAAGGACCATCTCGGCCACCTGAATGTGGCGCTGTGGGGGCTCATCGAAGGTCGAACTGATGACCTCGCCCTTCACTGTGCGCTGCATGTCGGTGACTTCTTCTGGACGCTCGTCGATCAGCAGCACGATCAGCGCGACTTCGGGATGATTCGCCGTGACCGAATTGGCGATCGATTGCAACATCATGGTTTTGCCAGTGCGGGGCGGAGCGACGATCAACCCGCGCTGGCCCTTGCCGACCGGACACAGCATGTCCAGCACGCGACCGGTAAGGTTTTCCTTGGTGGTCTCCAGGCGAATGCGCTCCTGCGGGTAGAGCGGCGTCAAATTGTCAAAGAAGATCTTGTTCCGCGTGACTTCGGGATCCTCGAAATTGACCGCTTCAACCTTGATCAGCGCGAAATAGCGCTCGCCGTCTTTGGGCGGCCGGACCTGCCCCGAGACGGTGTCACCGGTGCGCAGGTCGAACTTGCGGATTTGCGACGGCGAGACGTAGATATCGTCGGGGCCCGGAAGGTAATTGTATTCGGGCGCCCGCAGGAATCCGAATCCGTCGGGGAGACATTCCAGCACGCCTTCGGAGAAGATCAGCCCGTTCTTCTCGGTCTGCGCTCGGAGGATCTGGAAAATCAACTCCTGCTTCCGCATGCCGGAAGAGCCCGGGATATTGAGCTCTTTGGCGATTTTCGCCAGGTCGGTAATATTCTTATCTTTCAGTTCTGCAAGACTAACGGTCATCGATTTCTTTCCTTCTCAAGCCTGATTCCCAGGCGCGATTTCAGTTTGAGTAATCCCAGGCAGGCGCACGCTGCGAACAGCTGCTCTGTCCCAGAGTTCGAATGGGGCGAATCCGTTTCTAGCGATCGGGTTCCGATTTCAGCCGGCCGAAAGGCAAGCATTTACTGAAGCATGCATGTGTCATGCGATGGCGCAGCAAGTTGAAACGGACTAGCGCACAGAAAACCTTGCAAGCTTCGGTCGCGGGCCGGACCTGCCGAGCAGGAGTTGGAAGGGACCGAAGGTTTTAGTTGGTTAATTCGTTGTCCTGAGCGACGTCCGCGCCGAACTTCGGCTCCACTTCGACCACCGGTGGATGACCCGGGACCGGAAGCGGATGTTCAAGCGCGAGCTGCAAGACCTCGTCCATCGACTCCACAAGATGGATGGACATCTGTGCTTTAATTTCCGGCGGAATATCCGCCAGATCTTTTTCGTTGTCTTTGGGCAAGATCACCGTGTGCAGCCCCAGACGGTGCGCCGCCAGCAGCTTTTCCTTTACCCCGCCGATCGGGAGAACCTTGCCACGAAGCGTGATTTCGCCGGTCATGGCTACATCGCAGCGAACCGGAATGCGCGTCAGGGCGCTCACAATCGACGTGCAGAGCGTGATCCCGGCCGAAGGCCCATCCTTGGGAATCGCCCCCTCGGGAACGTGGACGTGAATGTCGAGATGGCGGTAGAAATCTTTCGGAAGACCGAAGAGATGGCTGCGCGAGCGCACATAGCTCATGCCCGCCTGCGCAGACTCCTGCATTACGTCGCCCAGTTTTCCGGTTAAGGTGAGCCGGCCTTTGCCCTGCATCAGCATAGCTTCGGTGGACAGCACCTGCCCGCCGACCTCGGTCCACGCCAGCCCCGTGGTCAAGCCGACTTCATTCCTTTTTTCGGCGAAGAAATCGCGATACTTGATGATTCCGAGGTAGTCATTCACGTTGGCCACATTCAGCTCGGCCGTGAAGTGCTTCCCTTCCGCCACCACTCTGCGCGTCACTTTCCGGCAGACGTTGGCAATCTCGCGATTCAGGCTACGCACGCCCGCTTCATGAGTGTAATGCCGGATGATGTGCGTCAACCCTTCATCGGTAAACTTCAGGTTTTCTGCGGTCAACCCGGTTGCTTCGATCTGCTTGGGCACTAAATATCGTTGTGCGATCTGATGTTTCTCTTGTTCCGTATAACCGGGGATGCGCAAGACTTCCATGCGATCCTGCAGAGGCTGCGGGATGGTGTGCAGGACGTTGGCGGTGCAAATGAACATCACCTTCGAGAGATCATATTCGACGTCCAGATAATGATCGGTGAACGAGTGGTTGAGCTCCGGATCGAGAACTTCCATCAAGGCCGCGGAGGGATCGCCGCGGAAATCCATCGACATCTTGTCGACTTCGTCCAGAACGAAAACTGGATTCACCGTCCCAGCCTTGCGCATCATCTGAATAATCTGGCCGGGAAGGGCGCCGATATAGGTCCGCCGATGTCCGCGGATTTCCGCTTCATCGCGGACGCCGCCCAGTGAGACTCTCACGAACTTGCGCCCTGTGGCGCGACCGATCGATGTTGCCAGCGAAGTCTTGCCGACTCCTGGAGGCCCGAGGAAGCAGAGGATCGAGCCTTTGGGGTTCTTCACGAGCTGGCGTACCGCCAGGTATTCAAGGATGCGCTCTTTGATTTTTTCGAGGCCGTAGTGATCCTCAGACAGAATTTCCTCCGCGCGCTTGATGTCGCGAAGTTCCTTCGACCGCTTTTTCCACGGCACCGCCAAGAGCCAATCCAGATAATTCCGCGACACGGTGGATTCGGCCGACATCGGCGGCATCATTTCCAGCCGCTTCAGTTCCTGCAGAGCCTTCTCCATCGGGCCTTCGGGCATGCCGGAGGTTTCAATCTTCTTCTTGAGCTGCTCGATCTCATTGGCCTCGCCGCGCCCGAGCTCCTTCTGGATGGCTTTGAGCTTTTCGTTGAGGTAATACTCTTTCTGCGCGCGTTCCATCTGACGCTTCACGCGGGTATTGATGGAGCGATCCACGTTCAGCTTTTCGATTTCCACTTCCAGAATATCGGCGATGCGGTTCAAGCGC
>Ga0187863_10001886_pt1 | contig 16393 bp, 6 predicted proteins | sample June2016WEW_11_1_FD_132975 | JGI IMG/M metagenome (GOLD analysis project Ga0187863, IMG submission 132975) | Peatland microbial communities from SPRUCE experiment site at the Marcell Experimental Forest, Minnesota, USA - June2016WEW_11_10 | ecosystem: Environmental > Terrestrial > Soil >... | reverse complement strand
GGCGCTGGGCTACTGCCACCGTGGTAAAGCTCACCACCAGTAATGCCCCTGTTGCTACAGCAAGTATTCTTTGCCAATTCTGGTTTTGCATTGAAGTTTCTCTCCTACCCTGGAAGGGTTTTTGTGAAGCCAAGCAGTTTTCCCCATTTCGCGCGGTGGGCCGTCAACGACTGTATTTGGCATGCCGCTCGAAGGAATTCCTCCTGGACATTTTTGGTTTCAAATTTTTTTTGAATTTTTTACGACCCGAGCTCGATGCGGTTCTACTGGGGAAGCGTAGAGGCCCAGCACCGACGGATGCAGCTTAGCGCATTCCCAAACTAAGTCAAGTTAATAATTGGGTTCTTGCAAAAAATTTTTGATTCAGGACAAAAACTTTGCGCTCTTTCGCAAATTCGCACGCGCTGTGCTGACGAAGAGCTGCAGGCGCGCCGGTCAAGCCCCGAGCTACGTTCCAGCTGTTCCGCCCGTAGAGGAGCTGACGTACCGAGACTTTGTGTGGACTACGGTGAAGTGGTGTGCACTTTCTTTTCACATTGGCTGCACTCTGTTTGTCATTCGAGGGTTTCATTCAGGCAGTTCAACGAAAATCACTAGCAAGTTCAATTTGTTTCTTGACAAAGCCGTACCAACAATCGCATGATGCGAACGGTCGAGTTTAGCCACACCTTTTGATTGCGGTGGTTCGAGCAGTTCTAATCCGCAGGGCTTGGCGAAACTTCCCTAACTCGGCTCCCATTCCCTGAAGCGCAATGTATTGCAGTGGGCCTGCGCCCAAATTTCGTCTCTTGCTGCGGCTTCTTCGGCAGCGCGTGGCCGAAGGATATTCGGAGCGCTTGTGCACTAGGTAGCCGGCTGTCCGTTTCAGGCTGGCTTTATGAGGTGGCTTGTGCGCCGATCGAGTAAATACGTTTGCCGACTCTGTTGTGTGCAAGGCACGCAACCTTCAGGCAACGCCGTCAATAGTTTGCAATATGAACTTTAACCGTACCTAACAAGAGAGTGACTCTAAGGAGATAAAAAAATGAAGTGGAAACTCAGTATTGGGGTAGGAATGGTAGTAATTTTGTCTTTTGCAGCCATGGCCCAGGACCGGAACCAGGCCGGAGCAAACTCGGGCCGTCCGGTGCCGCAAGCCGCTGCGCGACCCACACCGAATTGGGTCGTTCCTGAGACCAGCGCCGACCGGCCTGAAGATGCCGGCCTGCGCGCGCATACCAACATCGTGTTCCGCAGCCTCGACGGCAGCGACAAGCCAACGCACCTGTCCTCGCCTGCAGATATTCCAAGCTTCAACCCACTCTCGACCGACCAGACCGAGGAGACTCCTCAGTCTTTAGGCTGCATTTACCTAGACAGCCCGAAGAGCGCGGGATGCATTCCAAATTACGGCAAGTCCCATGGCCCCAGCAAAGGTGGATCGGGCGCGATCGCTTTGGTTGACGCTTTCGATGATCCGACTGCGGCCGCGGACCTCAAGTTTTTCAGCACGTATTGGGGCCTGACGGCAGCAAAGTTCACCAAGATTGAGATGAGCAACTCCTGCTCTTCTCCGCCACCGAACCAAGGTTGGGCCACCGAAGAAACGCTGGACATCGAGTACGCACACGTCTATGCCCCGAACGCCGAGATCGTCCTGGTCGAGGCATGCTCCAATTCCACGTCGGACCTGCTCGCTGCCGAGACCGAAGCGTTCCAATACATCGCTGAGAACTACGGCTGGGGCACGGTCTCGAATAGCTGGGGCGAGGGAGAATTCTCCAGTCAAACCAGCTACGATTTCCTATTCACCACCGCCGGAAATGGCGTCGATGGCGCCGGTATCACCGCCTTTGCATCGGCCGGTGATAGCGGCTGCGGCGCTGCCTGGCCGAGTTCCGATCCGTGGCTGGTTTCGTCGGGCGGCACCTCCATCTACAGGAACAGCAGCGGTCAAGCTTTCGTATCGGAAGGCTGCTGGGCCGGCTCGGGTGGCGGCGACAGCGCCTATGAGACTATGGGAGCGTCGCTCGACTATCAGTACCCGATGTGTGGCAACGACACTAGCGCGTGCAATCCGGCCAACCGCTTAACGCCTGATTTCGCGCTTAACTCCGACCCCAGCTCTGGCGTCGCACTTTACAGCCAGTACGCCTTTGGCGGGTGGTCTTGCTGCTGGGGCGGCACGAGCGAAGCTTCTCCTTCTCTCGCTGCCATCGTCAACCGGGCCAACAACCAGCTGTCGAGCTGCTGGTTCAATCCCTTTAATGGCTGGTGTTTCTACACCAATGCAGAAAATAACCTGCTGTACTCGCAACTACCCACGGCTACCGCGTACAACGTGAACTTCTACGACATCACGCCGTCCACGGGACCTAACACCAACGGCTGCACGGTCGCTGCGCGTTGGGACTACTGCACCGGCGTTGGCAGCCCGCGCGGTATTCTCGGTAAGTAAAGCCTCTCGCTGTTTCGACAGCGAAACTCAAAAGGCCCCGGTTTATCGGGGCCTTTTCTTTTTGCACTGTTAGATCGCCTGCGGGTAGAACGCGACCCCAGCGCCTAAAGGCGCGGTCACGAATGAACTGTAAACGCAGCGCTGAAGCGCTGCGCCACCCAAAGGCGGAGACTGTCTTTACTAGCACCAAGTCCTTCCCGCGGCTCTCGCCGCGTTCGGGACGACATCGGTGCAGCAAACTACTCAACTATTCAACGTGCTCGACTATCTTGTATGTTTTTTCGATTGGCACACAGTTATCTGGTGGCGTCAGTAGTGCGGGATCCACTTTTTCAAACTTAATTTCGCCGTACAACGCCGCGATTTTAAACGACTTGGCGTCCGGCGGGGCTTTGGCGTCTGGCGTGATCTCGGAAACGATCTTGATCGGAACGCCCTGGAACTCGTCCGCTTCCCAGACCTGCGATCTCATAACTTTGCCGTCTGCCCGTGTCACCACGACATCCTCAACCTTGGTCTTGTGACCATCCACATCATCCGTTCCTGCCGGCGTCCGCTCCACCTTGGCACCCTGCAACATCTCCATCGGACTCGTCATAAATCCATGCTGGTCTCTCCTCATGATGACGCACGATGTGGTTTTATCGGGACCCGTCACCATCTTGTAGACTTTTCCGGTCGAGGTTATGAACAGATTGACGACCTTCGGCGACTGTTCCACTCGCACAGTCGATCCGGAAACATAGACCTTCATCAGCAGGGCCTTGGGGCCGCCGCGGGTAGCGATCTTTTGAACAGCGGAGAAATCGGGGAAATTAAAAGCTGCCGTGGATTTCTGTGCCGGCGGACTACCTGCCGCTTTCGCGGGTTCCTGGGCGGCTGGAATGTTGATGCAAGCGACCAGCATGAGAACTACGCTTGCAGCGTGGCGGATCTTTTTATATGGCCTCAAATCATGCTCCTTTGACCTGATCGAGCGAAGGCTGCGCGCTCAAACATTGAAACACACTTGGTGGCTGCTTTCCAGCCAGCACGCCACGGAGTAGTTCGCTACTTTAAAACCGCGACCTGTTTCTATCCGAACTGAGCAACCCAGATCTAGAAGCTAATTCGCAGCCCGATTTCCAGTTGCCGCGGAGCCCCGTATGAGAAGGTGCCCGAGCCGGGCAGAACGCGATCCAGCCGCTGCGTGCATAAATTGTTGGAGGGACCGCAGTAGCCGCCGGAGGTTGCGTTGTTCAGCGAAGTTCCGGGCGCGCCATCGAGAATGCCGTTCAGCTGTCCGCCGGGGCCTCCGAAATTGGCCCAGTTGAAAATGTTGAATACGGCGATATTCGGCTCCAGCATAACTCGCTCGGTTACCTGGAGTGGCCGACTTAAGCGCAGGTCCATAGTCTTCAGCCAGGTTGCCTGCGCGGCACGGCCGGGCAGGGGCTGAATTACTGGCGCGTACGCTCCCAGTTGGTGCAATTGCAGCGCGCTGAATAGTTGATTGGTGACGAGCGTGTTGCCGGCGGGCGTCAATTGCCCGGCATAGTTGGTATCGTAAAACTTAATCACCTTCGTCAGATTGCTGTTGGAATATTTTCCCGTGCTTCCGATGATTGTCGACGGCAGAAGATCGCCGACCGTGCCATCACCGCTGACATCGCTGCGGAAAATTTCCCCTGGTGCGCCGCCGCCATTCTGCTGCGGAATATAGGCGCTCAGCGGCAGCGGCGAGGCCACGTGCGCAATCATCGAGAGCCGAAACTTGTATGCCAGATCGGCCGTCGGCGTAAGCGTGAACTGATGGGTGCGATCGAAACCTGAGCCTCCCCAATGCCCGAGATGCGGTTTGTTGTAATCCTCCGCTGGGTTCAAGGTTGAGTAATCTCCGCCGCTGCCGTCAGGCTCGGCGAGGTTGGTGCGATAGCGCGAGAGCGTATAGGCAATCGAGACCTCCAGGTGCTTGACATCGCGCCACGGGTTGTCGGCCGTGGTCACGTGATATGCCAGGTGCACGCCCGAGTAGCGTGAGCGGCCGCCGGGAAAATACATGAGGTTCGAGCCGACCGTCGGATTGATTCCGCCAAAGGCCGCCTGCTGTTTGCCTAAGACTGAACAGGGAAACGGTCCGCAGAACGCATTCGCGGAGTCAAGGCCGTTGCGGGCGAAGTCGGCGATGGTTGCGGTTGGGACGTTGCTCATATAGCAAGTCACGGCAGCCTGCGAACTGCCGCCGGTGGCCGTCGCGATCGGACAATTGGCGTTCGTTGCGGGATTGGAAGCGAGCGTGGCATTGATCGCCGAAAGCTCCGCCGCAAAGTTATTCTTCAAAGGATCGAGGTTGTAGCCGTCGGTAAGATAGCGCGAGTCGCCGACGTGATTGGTGTCGATTCCCATCGGAAACTGGGTGCCGATCTCGCGCACATAGTCGGCGGAGAACAGGCCGCGCTCGCCCACCTGATGCTGAATTCCGCCGGCTATGTGGATCACGCGCGGCGTTCTGAAATTAGGCGCGAGCAATCCGCCAAATTTCGACACGCTGTTAGCGAGCGAGTAGACGTTGGGGCCACCGGTCACGGCCGATTGTGACGAGAGAAAATCGTTTTCGAGTGCCTGAATCGCGGGTGCCACTTGCCCGATCGGCTGCCCGCAAATTTGCGATGCAATATCCAGCGTTTGCCCCGAAGAAGGCACCGTCACCGAACTCACCACCGAGCCATTCGGGAAGAGCACCGATCCCGTCGGGCACAGTGTCAGGCTGCGGTTGTATTGCCCGTTTGATAAGCGATTGATGCGATCCTGATAGGTGTTCTGCAGCAGGAAATTGTCGTAGAACATTCCCGCGCTGGCGCGAATTACGGTGTGCCCGTTGTGGCCGGGATCCCAGGCAAATCCGAATTGCGGGGAGAGATTGAAATTCGGCTGCTTGATGCTCGAACTCACGACCTGGTGATTTCCCGGCAGGACCGGGTTTGGGAAAAGCGCGAATTGATCGAGAATGTAACCGGTCGTACACGGAGGCGACGTCACGATGATTGTGTTGATCGCCGAACATGGAATCGCGCCGAGATCGCTGTCGGTGCGTCCCGAGTCGCGAACATAATTCACACTAATGTAGACGTTGAGATTCGGAATAACATTGTAGGTGTCGCCAAAGTATCCCTCGAGGCGCGTATCGGCATGGCCGCCGGTAGAACGATTGAAGCCCGAGTTCTCGCTGAAATTTCCCAGGCCGTTGAAAATCGTGATCGTGCCCACCGGATAATTCAGCGGATTGTCGGCCGACCCGCGCGGATCGCCGGGAATCAGCGGCGCCAGGCTGGGGTCGCCGTTGATCGCGTTGATTTCATCGATTCCATTTGAACTGGTGACCGACGGACCATAATTCCCCGGCGCAAAAAAATCACCCTGCGTGATGCGGTGAATTGCTCCGCCAAAACGCAGCGTGTGATAGATGGCACGGATCGTGCTGCTGTCATAACGTCCGAAAATATCGCGCTGAATGGTCTGCCGCGGACCTGCGACGGTCGGGCCGAGTTGATACGATCCAATCGTCATGTGAAACGGCGCTCCCGGGACAATCAACGAATCGCCAAGATCGGGCGTGACTGAGTTGACCATCTTCTGATAGCCGAAGCGCGCGCTGTTCACATACTCGCCATGATTCCAATCGACACCGCCAACAGCGGCCGGAACATTCAACTGATTGCGAAAATTCGACTGGCTGTCGGGCGGGCCAAGCTGATTCGCATTGTCATAGCTGAACCGCGCGAACCATTTCATGTTCTCGTTGACGTTGTAATCCAGCCGCGCCGTCACCATGTTCTCGCGGAAAAATGCTGAGCGCTCACCAATCTGGTCCGCTGAACTGGTGCCGCACAACCCTGCGAGATAAACGCCCGAGCAGGGGAATCCGAGAAAAATCGGCAGTCCTCCGTCTTGCTTGCTGCGTTCGCCGCCAACGAACAGAAATGCCTTATCCTTAATTACTGCGCCGCCCGCGCCGAATCCATATTGCTGCCGGCTGTAACCGTCACCGCCCGACGGAAATCCCGCCAAACCAAGACTCTTGTCCTGCAGATTTCCAAACAGATTGCCGTGCCAATCCGCTCCAGCCGAACGCGTCGCAATCCGCACCGCGCCAGTTGCGTTCAGCGATTGAAATACTTCCGGCGTGGCGCGCGACACGATCACTTCGCGCACCGCCTCAGACGGAAAGTTTTCCGTAGCCGCGCCTTTCGTCTCATCCATCACTTCGACTTCATCCGCGTCATAGTGCGTGGTTCGCCCTGTTTGACTGTTGATCGAAAGCGTCTGGAATCCGCTTTTCCCCGGATCAAGCGCTCGGCCATCGACCGTCTGCACACCCGGTTCCAACTCTCCAGGAGCAAGATAATTGCGACCGTCGATCGGCAAAGTGTTAGGAACATCGCCGCTGAAGGTGCTCCGTAAATGCAGCGGGCCCGGGTTAATCCATTCCAGCCTGAAGTCCGCCGTAACCGCTGTCGCCAAAATCACCGTCACCTTACGATCGACTGGGACTCTATCGCGGGCTTGCGCCCGCACCACATAAAGGCCGGGAGGCAGTGGCTCGCTGACGTAAACTCCGTCCTTGCCGGCAACGACAGACCCTTTGGCGTCGGTCGCCGAGGAGTTATAAAAAACCTTCGCGCCTTCCATCGGCTTGCCATCGTCATCCCGCACCGTACCTTGAATGGTTCCGGTCGTTGGATTCTCAATCGTCTCTTCCTGCGCCCATAGCGAACTCGTAAGCGCGGCAGCAAACGCAAGAAATAAAATGCCGATAGGCAGGGAACGGCGAACACGCGAGCCAAACCATTCAAACAAAGTGATTCTCCTGGGAACAGAACCTCAAATAGAACCTGGAAATGATTCCACGTCTGAGGGTTTCTAAGTTTCGACTGAAATCGAATAGAACAGTTTACTAGATGCGCGCACTTCGCCGTGACGATGTACGAGTATTTTCGAAAGGACGGGCACAACCCCGCAAGTTGAGGCGGCGGCTGGCGCGCACGCCGCACCCAAATGCAAAGCGGCGACCATCCCAATGCAGATTCGCTGAGAACTCCGATGCGCCGCCCTCCAGCTGAAGTCGACGCATTACTGGCCACCGAAGCGTCAGTCGATGAAGAAACTGATCAGCACGCCCATGTAAGCGAAATTGCGAATGTTTAGAGCGGTGGTTTCCTGCAGGCGTCGGTTCGCAAGCCGACGACAGGACGGGGCTGGCCAGTCGCATACGCAATTTGGAAGTTCACCCCTCTCCAACCTCCCATTATTCATACACCCGCCAGCATCTCACCCGTAAACATCTGAAACGTAAAGCAAGCAGTTTGGAGCCAGAAATGCCAGATCACCTCAAACCTATCACCTCTGTCCCACGTCCCGCACAGCGGGTGATTGGTGCAGTCGTCGAGATTCCCGGCTCATCTCTCGGTCCCTTGGAGGAAGCAAATGTACTCCCGCAGCGTGAAGTTGGCTTTGGCTCTCCTTTTGGTGGTTTGCGCAGGTAGCGCGCTCTCAGCGTGGGCACAATCAACGTCAACCGGAACCGTCGTCGGGGTGGTGACCGACCCGTCGGGCGCCGTGGTCGCGGGTGTCACTGTCACGCTCACGGACGTCACGACCAAGACTCCTCGGATCTCGACTACGAACTCAAGCGGACGTTACACCTATGTCGACGTCGCGCCGGGTATCTATCGCATCACGGTGAGCAAGCAAGGCTTTTCCACATCTCAGGCCGAACACCAGGAGGTGCAAGTCGGAACCACGCTGACGATTAACCTTGCGCTGCAGGTCGGTGGAGGCAACACCGTGGTTGAGGTGACTGCTGCGGGAAATGATCTTCAAACCATGAACGCGACCGTAGGCAACACTCTTAACAGCGAGGCGATGGACTCGCTCCCTAGCATCGGTCGCGACGTGAGCACATTCGTCGAATTGCAGCCAGGTGTGACGCCAGAAGGCAGTGTAGCGGGAACGGTTAACGATCAAACCTATTTTTCGCTCGACGGCGGCAATAACACGAATGATATGGACGGCAATATGTCCACCTATACTTCCACCTATGCCGGCGACCCGACCGGCGGCATTGCCGCTCAGAATGGTTTTTACCTGACTGGCAATCCGACCGGCGTGCTGCCAACGCCCCAGGACAGCGTGGAAGAGTTCAAGGTTAATACGGCCGGCCAGACGGTTGACTTCAATAGCTCCTCTGGCGCAGAAGTCAAAGTCGTTACCAAACGCGGCACCAACTCATGGCACGGAACGGCTTACGAGTATTATCTCGATAATGATTTTTCTTCAAACTCCTGGCAAAACAACTTCAGCGGCGTGCCGCTTCCCAGATTTCACTACAACCGTTTCGGAGGAGCGATTGGCGGCCCGGTCCTTCCCAAGGAACTTCTCGGTGGAAAGACTTATCTCTTCTTCAATTATGAGGGTTTCCGCTGGCCGAGCAATTCCGTCAGCATTAACAGAGATGTGCCGTCGCCGGCTCTGCAACTGGGCTTGCTCACCGACGCCACCACCAAGCAAGTCGTTTACAACCTGAATCCTTATCAGGTCACGTATAACGGCACGACGTACGCGGCCAACTACGGCTGTGCTGTGTTCCCCAACCCTGTTTGCGATCCGCGTACCTCGCTGGGCGCGCAGGCTGGAATCAATCCGATTGTGCAGCAGATCTGGAACACTTTTGAGCCGGCCTCCAACGCCAACTGTATCAATAGTCTCTGCGATGGGGCGAACACTGTCGGCTTCACCGCCAACATAAACGAGCCCCAGAAAAACAACATTGTGGTGACGCGCTTAGATCACGATTTTGGCAAGAACTGGCACTTCATGACCAGTTATCGTTACTTCAAGTTCCCCACGAACGGAACCGATGACCAGGTTGATATCGGTGGCTACTTCTCCGGCGATACGAAGGGTGTACCTGCGTCTCAGTCGAGCGATCCGCAGCAAGCCTGGTACTGGGTAGCAGGTCTCACGACCAATATTACGCAGAATGTAACGAACGACTTCCATTACAGCTTCCTGCGTAACTGGTGGCAATGGAACCGTGCTGGTGATGTCATTCAGAATTGCACGGCTTGTACGGGTCTTGGTGGCGCCCTCGAAATATTCTCCGGTGAATCCGCAGGGCAGACCGACGTCCTCGGCCCCTATAACGTGAACACGCAGAACACCCGAACCCGCTTCTGGGATGGGCACGACCAGATGCTTCGTGACGACGTTTCCTGGCTGAAAGGCAATCACCTGTTGCAGTTCGGCGGGCAGTATCAGCACAACTTCAACTGGCATCAGCGCACTGACAATGGCGGCGGAATCAATTACCAGCCTGTGTATCAGCTGGGCATAGGTGCTTCCGGGTCGGGACTCGCCTCGCCGCTGCCGCTATGCGGTGGCAGCGCAAATATCCCGAACTGCGACGCGCTCACGGCGGCAGCGCTTGGCATTGTTTCGATCTCCCAGGTGGCCTATACCCGCTCGGGCCCAAATCTTACGCTGAATCCGCCGTTGACCCCCGCTTCGGACAAGGACACTATTCCTTACTACAACGTCTACTTCTCTGACTCGTGGCGCTTGAAAAAAACCTTCACCCTAACCTATGGCTTGGGTTGGACTTTGGAGATGCCGCCACACGAATCGAATGGCAACCAGGTGGTGTTTGTGAGTTCAAGCGGCGAACAGATTAGCACGGAGGGCTATCTGGCGGCGCGGGAACGCGCTGCATTGGCGGGCAATGTTTATAACCCCGAAGTCGGTTTTGCCTTGGTGGGCAATGCTGGCGGCGGCTTGAAGTATCCCTACAGTCCATACTATGGACAATTCAGCCCTCGCATTGCTGCCGCTTGGAGTCCCCACTTTGATACTGGCTCCTTTGCCGCCAAGATCTTCGGCTCTGACAGTTCGGTTCTTCGCGGCGGTTATGGGCGTGTCTATGGGCGCCTGAACGGCGTGGACCAGGTATTGGTGCCTCTGTTGGGAACCGGGCCGATTCAGGCCGTACAGTGCCTGTCGAACCTCGCCGGTTCAGGTGGCGTGGGTACTTGCGCCCCGGCGGGAACCGCTACTGCTACCACTGCCTTCCGCATCGGAATTGACGGCTTAAACGCGCCCATTCCACAACCGAGCCAGACCCTGCCCCAGCCAGACTATCCGGGCTTTAACGCCATTGCGGCGGGCGCAGGCGAGGCATTGGATCCCAACTTCCGTCCAACCGTCGTGGATTCGTTTGACGTTACGCTGCAGCGCCAGATATCGAGGAAGCTCACTCTAGAACTGGGCTACATCGGACGCAGAATTACTCACGAATATCAGCCCGTCAACATCAACTCCGTTCCCTACATGATGACGTACGGCGCCCAGAAATTCTCATCCGCCTACGCGTCGATCGCAACTCAGCTCGGTTGCTTGGGGCCTTTGTCCGCTTGCGGTGCGGCGATCCCGTCGAAAACAATAATCGTGGGCGGCAATCCTGTCCCAAACCCGGCCTACACCAACTATTTCAATGGCCTGACGCCCCAGCCATTCTTTGAATCTGCGTTGAATTCAAGTTATTGCAACACATCTTATGCCGGCGTTAACTTTTCAAGCTGCACCGCCGCTGCCGCTGCTAATGAGGCAGCCAACTTCACCGGCGCGGCAGTCTGGAGCCTGTGGAGCGACCTGGACAATGGCGCGTTCAACTTCCCGCGTAGCATGATGAACACTCCGATCCCGAACACTCCACTGTGTCCTGGTACAACCCCGCCGCTACCCTGCGGCGGCCAAGGCCAACTCACATCGGGGGTGGCCATGAATGCCAGCATCGGCCACGGGAACTATAACGGAGGCTTTTTCTCGCTCAAGATGGCCGACTGGCGGGGTTTAACCATGCAGTCGAATTTCACCTGGTCCAAAGCGCTGGGTACTGGTGCTTTCGTTCAGGCGACCAGCGGCTACACGGTTGACGATCCCTACAACTTGAACCAGATGTATGGGCCTCAATTCTATAACCGCAAAATCGTGTACAACACCTTCTTCGTCTATAATCCGCCGTACTACAAAGGCCAGGAAGGCGCGATCGGCCGGTTGCTGGGCGGGTGGACGTTCTCGCCAATTTTCACCACTGGCAGCGGCCAGCCTGATCAGATCTGGAACTCGGGGTTCGCGAGCCAGTCGTTCGGCGAGGGCGACTCCTCTTCGAATTATCTCAGCCTTGAAAATGCGGTCCCGGTCGCACCGCTTCCCGCGCATGGCCATGCCTACTACAACACGCCAGTGGGATATCCAAATACGCCCGTCGGCGGTGGCGGCTTGCCGGTCAGCATATTCAAGGATCCGGTTGCGGCCTATGGCGACTATCGCAATCCGATTCTTGGCGTTGATAACCGGGATACAGCCTATCTCACCGGCTTGCCCTACTGGAACCTCGACTTCAGCATCAGGAAGAACGTCCGTGTTACCGAGCAAGTGGCTCTGGAATTTCAGAGCGTTTTCGTCGACATCCTAAATCACAATCAGTGGCTCGATCCTCCACAGCCGTGGGGACTGTTCTCTCCCGCAACGTTCGGTAATCTTGGAGGGTCGGCGCAGGAAAATAAAGGAGCTAACCGGGCAATTCAGTTGGGTGCTCGCGTTCGCTTCTAGCTTCGCTCTTTCTTCAACTCTTCGAGGCGCCACTCTGTGGCGCCTCGATTCATTTTGGGGATGACGATTATCTTGGCGAGGCCCGAACTAGAACGTGTTCTTATGGGTGTAGTAGCCGGCGCGGTAGTGGGATTGGTAGGGGCCTCCGGCAGGCGGGTTTGTCAGGTCGACTTTTAGCTGGCGGAAGTCGGATCTGGAGTAGCGCTGGGATGGATAGTAGGCGAGCAGATATTGCGTGCGCAGTTCGTCGCTGATCTGGCGGAAGGCTTCGTCCAGTTGCGCCAGGCCGGTGGCGTAATAATATTTGCCGCCGGTGTCGCTGGAGATCTGAATCAGGGCGTGCTCGCCTCCGGTGTCGCGTCCGGCGCTCGCTTCGATGGGGACGATGATGATGCTGTAGATAATCGCCTCGGCCTCCTGGGCCGCGCGCAGCGCCTCTTTGTAGTCGACCTGGCTCATGGTGTCGCCGCCGTCGGTGATCACGACCATGACTTTTCTTCCCTGCCGGCGGCTCAGCGCATGGGATCCTAGAAAAATTGCGTCATACAGTGCGGTGGCGGAGCCATTGCGTCCGCGCTCGATTCCGGCATCGATTCTTTTCAGGTCAGAGGTGAAGGGCACAACCTCATTTACTTCTTCGCTGAATTTGTAGACGGCGAGGCCATCCTGCGGGCGCACGATGACATGGGCAAACTTCTTCGCCGAGGTGAGTTCGAGCGGGAGATCTTTTCTCGTGCTCAGGCTGGTGTCCACTCCGAGAACGATCGACAGCGGCAGGGCCGATTCTTTGTCGAAGATCGCGATCTTCTGCTCTTTGCCGTCTTCTTTCAGCACAAAGTTTTCTCTTTGTAAGTTTGATATGGGGGCGCCGCGCGCGTCGGTCACGGTGACGAAGACGTTCACCAGTTTGACGTCAACTTTGAGAGTATCGGAATCTTGCGCGGTCAGCGCAGGGGTTGCGGCGGCGAGGAAGGCGCTGGCGATGAAATACACGGCAAGCCGCAGAAAAAATCGTTTGCCGGCGGGATGTGCGACCTCAGCGCCTAAAGGCGTAGCAACAGCAAAGCGTTTATCGCAGCGCTGAACCGCTGCGCCACCCAAAGGCAAGTGCAAAGACGGGTGAACTGTTGCGCCACGCAAGAGCAACGGTAAAATCGGGTTTTGTCGCAACCTGCTAGAGATTCGGCTCATTCCGGAGTTATTCATTATGATGCAGGCTGCCCGCAGCGGTGCCTCCCGGGCGCCGAATTTCTTCAGGAAAAGGCTCACCGTCGGCCCACATCGCTCCATCTTCAAAGTATTCTTTCTTCCAGATCGGAACCGTCTTCTTTAATGTGTCGATAATCCAGCGGCAGGCCTCAAAGGCCGCGGCCCGATGAGCCGCAGCGACCACGATCAAAACACTCGTCTCACCAATCTCCAACCGTCCTAGCCTATGGACGATTGACGCCGCTCGAATCGCAAAGCGCTCCCGCGCCTGCGCAGCCAGAGATTCCATCTGCTGCTGCGCCATCGCCTCATAGGCCTCATAGTGGAGATAAAGCGTGCGGCGGCCACGCGTGTTGTCGCGCACCACTCCATCGAAAATCACGGCTGCGCCGTCCTCAGGACGTTTCAGGCGCTCGGCCACGGCTGCCGCGTCGATCTGCTCGCGAACAATGCGCACTTCGCCGAATGCCGCTTCTGGCGGCCTTTCTGCGGACCTTTCTCTCGGCTTTTCTCGCGAGGACCCGCCACTCACCGGCGGCAGCAATCCGACTTCGTCGCCATCGCGCAGCGTGCGCTCCACTCCTGAATATTCCTGATTCACCGCAATCGCCAGCGATGGCATCATCGCTTCAAATCGCGGGGCCTTGCGCGCGTAAAATAAGAGCAGTTCCCTCACGGAAGCGCCGTCGGGCAAATCGACGCTCTCACAGGATCGCCCAATGAGCTCTTTCAGCCCTCCGAAAAAAAGCACGCTAATCTTCATTTGAGTAATCAAGATTTGAGTATTCGAAATTCACGCGCGACTCACCATTCCTCACGGCCGCCGAGCGCTGCAGCACCAGTGTAGCGCGGCCCGCACCAAGGGGGCCTGTCCTTCGGTGCAGATGACCTCGCATCGCCCGGCGATTGCTTCCGTTACCTCCGTAATGGTGCATTAGGTCACCTTCCCGCTTAGTCTGATGAGGAACGTTTCCCTTCGCGAGAGGAGGCTGTTATCGATACCGCCGCCCAAACCGATGCCAGCCGCAGCGCGTCCGCGCGGTCTTTCCTCCACAGCCTCAATATTCTGGTGAAGTACACGCGGCTATATGGTGTGAATCATAAACGCACTGAAGGCCAGTTCGAGACCGCGTGGAAGGAACTCCAACAGGCTCTGCCCAAAGGCGGCGACGCCGGTTTTCTGCTTGGGGTTTCCGACAACAAACTTCTTCTCGACGGCATTCCACTCGAAGCGGGGCAGGCGGAGCGCAGCTTCGCGCAATTGCTGACCGCTGCCGGCCTCTCCAGCATAATGTTTTCGAACAAAGTCACGCTCGACGACTTTACCCGCCTGGTGCGTGCATTCGCGATGGGCGGCTCCAGAGCGCAGGACTTTGCCAAGCAGCTCAAGGAAATCTTCGGGGAGAATAAAGAATCTTCCATCCGCATCAATGAGGTCAAGTTTGTCGCCGCCGATCCAGCTACCGGCGAAATTTCCATGGCGGCGCAGCTTGCCGCGCAGGCGCTTGGCCCTGAGGCGAAGCAGTGGCTCAACGATCCGCAAAAACTTTTGCAATTAATCGCCGCGGCCCAGGGCGCAAGTTCGGGCGGTTCGGGTGGAGGAGGAGGGGCGCCGCTCGGCAGCGTACCTTCCGTTCCTATACCCGGCGGCGTTGTTACTGGCGGTTCAGCAACAGGCGCACCCGCGGTCTGGGCTGGTGGCGTGGTTCCCTTGCAAGAGGAAGAAGTCATCCAGACCATTCGCCTGCTCACTCATTTCGGCCAGGCCATGCAGGATCCGAACGCTTCTCCGGAAAACCTGAAAGTTGAACTGGGCAATGCACCGGAAGGAGCGAAGGTCAATCTGGCGCAACTGCTCGAAAGTCTGGCGGCGCAGGCCTCGCAGACCAAAACCGCCGAAAGCAACGACACGCCCTTGCTGATGAAAGCCGCCGAAAGCATGGCGATCAAGTTCGCCCTCGACCGCTATCAGCGCGGCGATGTCAAGGTCAATGCCGTCCACGACATGATGGAGCACATGAGCCGGCAGATGGACACGCTGCGCCAGATCCTGCGGGTTCAGGAAGATAAGATGTCGAAGGCCGGCATCCTGGTCGATTCGCATGCCGACATTCTCGATCGCATGTTCTGGGCCGAGATTCCAGAGGCCGGCAAGAAGAGCGTTCTACTCTCCAGTGAAGCCGCCTGTGTGCCGCCGCGCAACATTCGTCAGTTCGTCGAAATCCTGTTCGATCGCGATGACAACGAGATCGCCGCTAAAATTCTTTCCAATTATTGCGCGGGGCTCAATGCCAAGGATCCCGATCCTCGTCGCAAGACTGCCATCGGCCTCGCTCAACTCGCCGACCTGTTTGCCACAGCGCCCGATGAAGTCATGCCGAATGCTCTGGCCATGATTGCCGAGAAGCTGAGTAAGGAGAGCGACGCCGAAGTGCAAAGCCTGCTGAGCGCCGCCTTCGCGCGCTTTGGACAAGAAGCCTGCACCCGGAAGAAATACAAGGCCGTCGCCGAACTCTGTTTGTCGCTCGAAAACATCGGCCGTGAACGTCCCGCGCTGGTGCAGGATCTCCGTTCCCGCGTCGGCATTGAAAACCGCCTTCCTGAGATGATCGAGGAAGCGATCAACGCCGATCATGTTCCGGAAGATTTGGTTGATGTCTTGCAACAGCTTCCCAGACATTCCGTCGAACACCTCGCTGACCGCTTCTTCCGCGCCCACCGGCGCGTCGAATGCGATCGCATCGTCGAACTGGTTGGCGAACTCGGGCAGCCTGCCCTCGACGATCTGCGTGACATTCTCCGGACAGGCCAGGCCCGGCAGGCGGCCTCAACCGTCGGCCTGATGAGCCGCCTGGCCGTCACCGCGTTGCTTGAGTTGCTGCCCTCGCGCATGGGCGAGTTCAATCGCTTTTATCAGGATGTGATCGTCCGCCAGATCGCTTACGGCGCCGCTCCTGATCGCGGGCGCACGCTGCTCGAGTTACTCGAACTGCTCGATTCCATGATTCTGCCCGAGGCCATCGATGAGATCGGCATGAGTCAGGATCACAGCGCCAGCGCCAGCCTGATCGCGTTAGCAACGGCCGGCGAAGCGCATAATCG
>Ga0187863_10001884_pt1 | contig 16407 bp, 10 predicted proteins | sample June2016WEW_11_1_FD_132975 | JGI IMG/M metagenome (GOLD analysis project Ga0187863, IMG submission 132975) | Peatland microbial communities from SPRUCE experiment site at the Marcell Experimental Forest, Minnesota, USA - June2016WEW_11_10 | ecosystem: Environmental > Terrestrial > Soil >... | reverse complement strand
GCGAGCACCTGATTGGCGAGTCCCGCGCGCGATTTCGACACCCAGGTTTTGCGCCATTCACAGAACCCGGCGGTCGCCGCCGCCTCGGCGTTGTTGTCCATCACCGCGCTGATGGCGTCCGCCTGTTCGATCGATGCGGCGCGCACCATGTAGTCGATTTCCGCGAACTGCGGCACCAGGTTGTCCGCCGTGGCCTGCCCCGCCGCGAGAATCGCTTCGTTGAAGCTCCACAGCCCGCTCGCCGGCAGCATCGAGCGGCGCGTGCTCTCGTTCAACTGGTAGAAAAACACCAGCGCATCCGTCGCCCCCGGCGCGCGCGCGGCGTAGTGCACGTTCTTGCGGCTCGTGCCGGTTCGATCGTTCGTGAGCCAGTCCTCGGGCGCGGCGCAGCTGAAGGTGTACACATAGTTGTAGCCGACGCCGCAATGCGTGTTCCACACCGTCGTATTGCACACCGGCATCGACCAATGCGGGTGAAAGCTCACGGCCGCATCGAGGTCATCGTAATAGCCCTTGGCGGCATGTACCGGCTTCGATACCCGCAGCTTCTCGCCCGGCTCGCCGAACACCTTGAGCGTGCCCTCGATATCGAGCTTCTCCATCGCGTCCTTGGCCGCGAGCGCCCCGCCCAAGGCGCTGATGCCGAGCGCACTGTGCGGATCGGTATGGCCCGCCGCGTGCCGTGACAGGCCGGCCCGCGGCTCTTCGCGGGTCGTCGCCGCCTGGCATTGCCCGGGCACGGCATCGTATTCCGCGTAGGTCGCAATGGTCGGACCGTCGCCCCGGCGATAGGTCGCGACGAAGGCGGTGGGCATGCCGCCGCTGCCGGTCTCCACCGTAAAGCCCGACTCTTGCAGCGTCTTCACGTACCACGCCGCCGAGCGATATTCGCGCAAGGCCGGTTCGGCGTAATGCCAGATCACCTGATGCCAGCACGACAGCGTCAACGCGTGGCTGTCGACCCAGTCGAATACGAGGCGCTTACCAGCCGTGTTCATGTTGAACGACCCTAATGATCCTTGAAGGAATAGTTGAACTCCGCGCCGATGGTGCGGGGTCGGCCGACGAAATACGCGCGATCATGCTCGGGGCCCGGCACCGTCGACACCGACGTCGCGGCCTCCGCATTGGTGAGGTTGTTGATGAAGGCATCGAGTCGCCAGGCCTTGCCGAAGCCGAAACCGGCGCGTGCATTCACCAGCGCAAAGCCCGGCAGATCCGTCGCAAAGGCCGTGCTCGGCAGCGCGGTCCAAAAATCGCTCCGATAAGAGGCATCGAGGCGTGCATGGAAGTCGCGGTTGTCGGCGAGCGGCTCCGCAAAATCGAGCGCGGCCGTCGCCTGCTGCTTCGAGACATTGGGCAGCCGGTCGCCCGCGTAACCCACGAGATCCGGGACCACGCCCGCCGTGAATCCGGCGGTCAGGATCGCATCGGTATAGCTATAGCCGAGCTCGAGCTTCGTCGTCGTCGACAGCGGCATCGTCAGCTCCGCCTCGGCGCCCCGCGAGCGCGCGGCGACGCCGTTGGTCACGAAGCCGAAACCGCCGAGCACCGTGTTGGCCTCGATTTGCGGATTCGACCAATTGATGTTGTAGATCGTGAAGGTGTAGCTCGTGCCCGCCCCGAACGAGCCCTTGATGCCGAGCTCGGTGTTGCGCGCCTCATCCGGCTTGTACGTCAGAAGCGCGGGCGTCTCGCAGAAAAAGCACGTGCCGATCGGCAGCGCGTTGACCCCGCCGCGCCGGAAACCCTCCGACCAGGTGAGGTACAGCAAGGTGTGATCGGCAATTTCGTAGGAGGTGTTCAGCTTGAAGATCTCGTTATGAAATCCCGCGGCATCCGCCGTACTGAGCAAGCCCGTCGAGGTGGGCAGATCCTGCTGCAGCTCCTGCGCGTAATGCTGCCAGAAGTAGCGGCCGCCGGCCGTCGCCTGCCACTTGTCGGTGAAATGATAGGAGGTCTCGTTGAAGATCGCCTCGTCGGTGAAGCTCACATGCCGGTTGAAGGTGAAGTTCAAATCCGGATTCGACATATCGGCCGGATTGGTGCCGCCATTCACGTACTGGATCACATCGCCGAACGTCGGGTAGGGGCAGGTCGGGCTTTGCACCGTGCAGCCGGCCGGCTCGCCGGATCCCGGCAGCTGGCTCCAGCTGCCGAACCCCTCGAGCGTTTCGAGTTGTTCCAGCGTTTGCCGGCGCTCGCTGTAGTAGGCGCCCGCGACCCAATCCCAGGGACCGGACTCCTTCGACACCAGGCGCGCCTCTTCGGTGAAATCCTTGTCCGTCGACTGGATGTAGATCGGCGAGAGATTTCGCGGATAGTTGCCGTAGTAGCTCGCGATCGACTCGAACAGGCCGGTGAGATCGTATTCGCTCATCGAGTTCTGGCTGGTGAACGACGTGTCCGAGGAGGCCGTCGCGAAGCCCACGTCTTTCGAGACATCGATCGACCCGAGATCGGTCTGGAACTCGCCGGGCTGATCGACATAGAGCGTCTGATCGTAGCGATACGCCGGATTGGTCTGCGAATAGCCGCCGGATTGATCGGTCTGGTGCTGATAGGTCAGCATGATTTTCCAATCATCACCCGGCTTCCACATCAGCGCGCTGCGCGCATACCAGGTATTGGACCAATCGACCCCCTGCTGCTGCATGAAGGTCAGGCCGCTGTGCAGGGGATCGCTCGGATCCGCGAGCACCGGCTGCGCATTGGCGGTGATCTCCGCGACCGACAAGGCATTGGTGAAGCCGGCGAGCTTCTCGTACCCGCCGGACACCCGCACGGCCACCGTGTCGCTCAACGGCAGGTTGCCGATGAAGTCCAGCGATTCCGACGGATTGACCGCATTCTCGGTGTGCGAGCCGCGGGTCGTCACGTCGAACTCCGTGGTGGTCAGATCCGGCTCATTGTGGATCATGCGCACCGTGCCGCCCAACGATCCGGACCCATACAGGGTCCCTTGCGGGCCGCGCAGAATTTCCACCCGCGCAATGTCGGTCATCTTCAGATTGGCGAACAGCGGCGTCTCGTCCACGTAGGTCGACACCACCGGCACCGAGAGGCTCTGATCCTGGGCATTCACGCTGCTCGCATTGAGCCCGCGGATCGTGAGCGTCCCATTGGTGTTGCTCGCCCGCGGGCCGAGATCCGGCGTGACCAGGCCGGGCACCATATGCGCCAGGTCCACCAAGTCGGTGACGCCCGAGTTGACGATATCCGCGCTGCTCACCGCGGAAATATTGTATGGAACGTCGGAGACCGATTCGCTTCGGCGCGTCGCCGTGACGACGATCGCGCCGAGATCGCCGACATCGGCGGCATCGGCGGCATCGGCGGCGGAGGCAACCGACGCGAGCAGCGGCGTCGCGCTCGTCAGGATCGCCGAGATCGCCGCCGCCAGCCGCACCTTGGCGTGTGCCGCGACCGGTTTAACGAGCCGATGTGGTTGGTTCATCCCGACGCTCCGACTTGTGTAATCGTCCGATTATCGAGTCGGCGAAGCGCCGCCTGTGTGATATGTTTGCAATCTCTAGGTGAAAATCTTGCACCCTATGAAGACGCGCATTCCGCCCACCCACACCTTGGTTGCGCTCGAGGCGCTGGCGCGTCTCGGCACCGTCTGGGAGGCGGCGGAAGAGCTCGGCATCTCGCGCAGCGGCGTGAGCCACCGCCTCGCCATGCTCGAAGACATTCTCGGCTTCGAGCTCGCCACGCGCGCCGGCACGGGCGTCGTGCTGACGCCGCGGGGCAAGAGCTATGCGCAGGAGGTGCGCAAGTCGCTGGCGCTCCTCGCCAACGCCCAGCAGGAGCGCCCCAGCCGCGACATCGAGGGGGTACTGAGGGTCTCGAGCACCGCCGGGTTTTCCTCCATGTGGCTGTGCAAGCACATCGCCCTGTTCCACGCCGAGCATCCGAATATCTGGCTGCGGATCGTCGGCGCCGCGGAGCTCGACGAGGTCACGGACCCGGACGTCGATCTGTTCATCGCCTTCGGCGACGGCCAGTGGCCGAAACACTGGGTGCAGCATCTCTACGACGTGGAATTCATGCCGATGTGCAGCCCGACGTTGTTGAACGTGCCCGGAGGACTGCACGAGCCGGCCGATGTGCTGCGCTTTCCGCTCCTCATGCGCCGCTGGGATGACTGGGAGCATTGGCTCACCGCCTGTCACGTGAAGCTCCCGAAGCGCAGCGCCGGCATCGGATTTTCCGACATGATTCAGGTGCAAACCGCGGCGATTGCCGGGCAAGGCATCATGTTGGGCGACGAAACCACCTGCGCGGGAGCGCTTTCGAGCGGTCAACTGGTCTCGCCGTTCTCGACCACGATCAATCCGCAGCGCGGCTATTACTTGGTTCGCCACCGCCACAAGCGGGCGGGTCCGGCGACCTTGGCGTTCATACGCTGGCTGACGCTGCTGCTCAGCCTTTCCGGGAAACCATGAAGCGGCAAGCCTTGCTAACGGCCTGCGGTCGAGCTACGACCGCCCGGCAAACTCCGCTCCGCTCAAGGCTCCTTCGGCACGAAATCCTTGGGCTTCTCCGACCCCTCGCCGAAGAAGAACTTCTCCATCTCCTTGACCAGGAACGCCCGCGCCTTGGGCTCGATCGGCGTCAGCCGGTTCTCGTTGATCAGCATGGTCTGGTGGGCGACCCACTGCGCCCACGCTTCCTTCGACACGCTGTCGTAGATCCGCCGGCCGAGATCGCCGGGATACGGGAGGTAATCGAGGCCGTCGGCCTCGCGCTTCAACAGCACACAGTGCACACGTCTTGCCATGGGTGAAGTTTACGCTAAGCCCGCGCCGCTGCGCAGGCGCTCGAAGAGCTCGTGAATGGGCTGCGGCAATCCCACCTTGGGCGGCGCCTCGAGCGCATACCAGAGCCGCTCATCGCCCTCGCGCACGCCCGCGGAGCGACCCGTCTCCGCACGCGCGCACCGCACGCGCAGCGGATTCAGCCGCAAATCGAAGTGCGTGAACGCGTGCTCGATCGGCGCGAGCGTCTCGCTCGACTCGAGCGCCCCCAACTCGCGCCGGCACCACGCGAGCGCCTCCGACTCGCTCGGGAACTCCGGCGGCGACCAGAGCCCGCCCCAGATGCCGCGGCTCGGCCGCCGCTCGAGCAGCACCGCACGATCCGCCGCCCGGCCGCTCTCGGCGAGCAGCAGCACCGCTTCCCGCGCGGTCCGTTTCCGCCGCTGTTTCGCTCCGGGCAGCAGCGCCTGGCGCCCCTCGCGCGCCGCCACGCACTCCGGGCTCATCGGACACACCGTGCAGGCGGGGCGCGTGCGCGTACAGAGCGTCGCGCCGAGATCCATGATGGCCTGCGTGTACGCCGCCGCCCGCACCTCGGGGGTGCATTCATCCGCCCGCGCCCAGAGCGCCGCGAGCACCCCCGCCGAGCTCGGATCCCCCTCGATCCCGAAGACGCGCGCCAGCACCCGCTTGGCGTTCCCGTCCAGGATCGGATGCCGCTCTCCGCGCGCGAGCGCGAGAATCGCCCCCGCGGTCGAGCGCCCGATGCCGGGCAGCGCCGCCATCTCCTCGAGGGTCCCCGGAAAGCTCCCGCCATGCCGCTCGACGATCAGCTGCGCGCACGCCTGGAGGTTGCGCGCCCGCGCGTAATACCCGAGCCCCGTCCAGAGGTGCAGCACCTCATCGATCGGCGCCGCCGCCAGCGCCTCGAGGCTCGGAAACCGCGCCATGAAGCGCCCGTAGTACGGAATCACCGTGGCCACTTGAGTCTGCTGCAGCATCACCTCCGACACCCACACCCGGTAGGGCGTCGGATTGTCTTGCCACGGCAGGCCCTTGCGCCCGTGCGTGTCGAACCAGCCGAGCAGGCGGCCGGCAAATACCTGAGGTTCCATGGGGTTTTTTCCGGTCTCGCAAGCAGGGTTCAGATCACCGCGATCGAGCCGAATCATAGCTCAAGGGGTCCCGAATCCGGCCGATAACCTCAAGGCACCCGGGGCGCAGGCCCAGCCGTTGGATGACGCATGCGCAGTTGGCCGATCCGCACCAAGTTGCTGACCATCCCGGTGGCGGCCGCGTTCGCCATCGGCTCCACCGCGTGGCTTGCCCTCGCGAGTCCCCCTCACCGCTTCGTCCTCGGCCTGTTGACCTTCGATGTGCTGGTCATGTTCGGGGCGGTCGCGCTCGCCATCGCCAACAGCTTGAACACCCGCATCGCCGACCTGCGGGAACAGCTCGCGCATCACGCCAACCCGGACGCCGGCTCCCAGAGCGGCGGCGATGAGCTCGATGCGCTCTCCGAAACCCTGCACGCGCTCGTCTACCGCGGCCAGGAGCGCGAAACGGAGCTGCGGCGCTCCGCCGAGTTCCTGCGCTTCGTCCAGCACGTCGGCGGCTTCGGCATTTTCGAGCTCGATCTCGCGTCGGCGCGGATCGACGCGACGCCCCTGTTCTTTCAGCTCACGGGGATCGAGTCCCACGGCCTGCCGTTCACCCGCCACGACTGGCTCGCCACCCTCCATCCCGAGGATTTCGAGCCCGTCATCCATGCGCTGAACCGGGCGATCGAGAAGGGCGGCGACTTCGAGGCGCAATACCGCACGCTCCTCCCGGACGGGAGCGTGCGCTGGCTCGCGACCCGCGGCGAGATCGCGCATGCGGCGGACGCCACGCCCGCGCGGATCATCGGCACGGTCGCCGACATCACCGAGCGCAAGCACCTGGAGACCTCGCTCCGCCAGAAGACCGAGTCGCTCAACATCGCGCAGAGCGCCGCCGGCGTCGCGACCCTGGACTTGAACTTCCATCGCCGCAGCTGGATCTCCTCGGACAACCTGCACGAGATGCTCGCGATCCCGCCGACCGTTCAGTTGAACGACTTGAACGGCCGGCTCGCGAGCGTGCATCCGGAGGACATGGAGCGCATCCGCCGCGCGCCCTTCGATACCGACCGGGCGCATCCCGGCTACGCCTGCGAGTACCGCGTGCGCCTGCCCGAGGGCGGCGAGCGCTGGATCGCCGAGAAGGCGGAGGTCGCGCACGGCCCGGACGGCGCGATCCTGCGCATCACCGGCGCGCTCATCGACGTGACCGACCGCAAGCGCACCGAGGCCGTGCTCACCTCCACCGAGAAGCGCCTGGCCCGCACCATGCTCGGCACCCGCGACGGCGTGTGGGAGCTCGATGTCGCCACCGACCGGATCTGGTTCGGGCCGCGCTTCGAGGAACTGCTGGGACTCGAGCTGGGCACGCTCGGGCAGACGCGCGAGCGCTTCTGGTCGCTGGTGCACCCGGAGGATGCCGAGCGCGGCTGGCGGGTGCTCCAGGAGCACCTGCGCACGGGGAGCCTGTGCGACGTGGAAGCCCGCATGAAGCACCGGGCGGGTCATTACGAATGGATGCGCTTTCGCGCCCAGGCCGAGCGCGACAGCAGCGGCCGTCCCATCTGGCTCGCGGGCTCGATGCAGTTGGTGACCGACCGCAAGCGCGCCGAACAGGCGGCGCTCGACGCCAAGCTCGCCGCCGAGGCGGCGAACCGCGCCAAGAGCAACTTCCTCGCGAACATGAGCCACGAGATCCGCACGCCCATGAACGGCGTGATCGGTCTGTCGCAGATTCTCGCCGAGACCGCGCTCGACCACACCCAGCGCGAGTACGTCGACTTGATCCGCGGCAGCGCCCAGTCGCTGCTCTCCTTGATCAACAACGTGCTGGATCTGTCCAAGATCGAAGCGGACCACCTGGAGCTCGAGCAAGTCGACTTCGACATGCGCGATGTGGTCTACGACACCGCCTCCGCAACCGCGCTCCAGGCCGCGGTCAAGGGCATCGAGCTCGTGGTCGACATCGACGCGGACGTGCCGGTGCTCGCGCGCGGCGATCCCGTGCGCCTGCGCCAGATCATCATGAACCTGATCGGCAACGCCGAGAAATTCACGCACGAGGGCTACATCCTCTTGCGGCTCTCCTGCACCCACGGCAACGACGGCAACTCGGTGATGCGCATCGAAGTCTCCGACACCGGCATCGGCATCCCCGCCGACCGCCTCGACCGGCTGTTCAAGCCCTTCTCGCAGGTCGACTCCTCCACCACCCGCCACTACGGCGGCACGGGCTTGGGGCTCTCCATCGTCAAGCGCCTGGCGGAACTCATGGGCGGCGAGGTGAGCGTCGAGAGCGCGGTCGGCCGGGGCTCGACCTTCCGCGTCACCCTCCCCGCCTCCTCGCCCCGCGATCAGGGCGGCCGCAGCCCCTTGGGCGCCGGCCGCCGGGTGCTGGTGGTCGACGACCTCGACGTGAGCCGCGCCAGCATGGTGACCAAGCTCGAGCTCTTCAGCTTCGAGCCCGTGACGGTCGCCGGCGTCGATGCGGCGCTCGAGCGCCTCGCCGGCGGCGAGCACTTCGACTGCGTGGTGTCGGATGAGCTCATGCCCGTCAAGGGCGGGCTCGACTTGCTCGCGGCCCTGCGCTCCGATCCGCGCACCGCGCGGCTGCCGTTCGTGCTGCTCTCCTTGTTCGGCTCGGATCACGCCGCCATCGCCGGCTGGCCGCACCAGCCCGACGGCATCGGCTTAAAGCCGATCCGCGCCTACAAGCTCGCGAAGCTGATCGAGAAGGCGCTCTTGGGCCCGACCCTGGATCTCCCGAAAACCACCGTCCCCGCCCGCGCCACCACCCTGTTTCGCGGCTGCCGCATCCTCCTGGTCGAGGATAACGCGGTGAATCAACGCGTGGCCCTGGGGGTGCTGAAGCAGCTCGGCGCCGACGTGATTCTCGCGAACAACGGCGCCGAGGCCCTGGAACGCCTCGCCGAGGGCGGCATCGACGCCGCGCTCATGGACTGCCAGATGCCCGTGATGGACGGCTTCACCGCCACCGCCCGCATCCGCGAGCGGGAGCGCGCGGAAGGCCTGGGCAAGCGCCTGCCCATCATCGCGCTCACCGCGAACGTCATGAGCGAGGATCGCGAGAGCTGCATCGCCGCCGGCATGGACGCGCACATCGGCAAGCCCACCGTGCCCACGCAATTGGCCGATTGCCTGAGCCGATACCTGGGCGATCGCAAGGTGCTGCACGACATCGACTTGAGCGCCTTGCGCGAGCTCACCGGCGGCGATCTCGAGTTCGAGCGCGAGCTCATCGACACCTTCGTCGCGAGCGGCGACAAATGCCTCGAAGAGATCCTGGACGCGGTGCGCACCAGCGATCTCGACACCCTGGGCAAGCGCGCGCACGCCCTGAAGGGCGCGAGCGCCAACATCCACGCGCATCGCCTGGCCGCCGCCGCCGCGAACCTCGAGCTCGCCGCCCGCAGCCATTCCTTGCGCGACATCGGCGGCCTGGTGCGTCAAGTGAAGGAAAATCTGCAGGCAGTCAACGCGCAGCTGCGCAAGGTCGGCTGAGCTACGGCGCGGGAATCTCGACCGCCGTGGTGCGGTTGCGGCCCGCCTGCTTGCTGCGATACAGGCACTCATCGGCCGTGCGCAGGAGCGTCTCCATCTTGAGCGCGAGATCCGGGCCCTGCAGCTCCGTCGAGGCGCCGCCGAAGCTCGCCGTCACCCGCACCTCGCCGCCGCGGGTGTGAAAGCGCGATGCGCTCACCACGTCGCGGATCTTCTCGGCCACCATCACGGCGCCGGCGCAGTCGGTCTCCGGGAGCACGATGAGAAACTCCTCGCCGCCCAACCGGGCGACCCAGTCGCACAGGGAACGGATCGACATCTGGATGCGCGCCGCGAATTGCTGCAGCACATCGTCGCCCGCGGCGTGACCGTTCACGTCGTTCACCTGCTTGAAGTGATCGACATCGCACATGATCACCGACAAGGGGGTGCCGTAGCGGCGGCAGCGCTCGAGCTCCCGCGGCAGCTGGTCCATGAGGTAGCGCCGGTTGAAGGCGCCGGTGAGCGCATCCGTGATCGACAGAATCCGGTTGCGCTCGTTCGCGGCGCGCAGCGAGTGCTCGAGCGCGAGGATGCGCCGCCCGGTGTTCAAGCGCGCGATCAACTCGGGCTCGTGCACGGGCTTGATGAGATAGTCGTCCGCGCCCGCTTCCAGGCCCGCGATGATGTGCTCCTTGGCCTGGCGCGCGGTGAGCAGCAGCGCGTACACGTAGCCGTCGAGCTTGAGATTGCGCACTGCCTTGCAAAGGTCGATGCCGTCCATGCCGGGCATCTCCCAGTCGGTCACCAGGATCGGGTAGTAGCGCTCGCTCATCAGGGCGAGGGCTTCGTTGCCATCGCCCACGGCGCTGACCTCGTAGCCCGCCTTCTTCAGAAAGCGCGTCATGAGCATGCGCGTGACCGGATCGTCTTCCGCGAGCAGGATCGCGTTCGACGTCTCGGCGACCCCCGGGGGGATGAGACGGCTCCCGGTATCCGAATCGGCCGCCAACTTGAGCTCCGTCGCCGTTGTCATAATCCAGGCTATCGGCGCGGCGCCGGGGGTCTTGACCCGGACCGGCCGGAAGATGAGCTCAAATCCTGCGTCAAACTGGGCTCCAAGTCATCGGGGTATCTCCTAAATGCACGTCCGGCCCATCAAGCCGCGGGCGTTTCGACCGATACGCTCCGCATGGACGGATCACACCGCAGAAGGCGCTGCACCACGAAGCCCGGCACGCTGGCCCTCAAGGCCTGCGGCGACGGCTTTTGGGAACTGAACCTCCAGGATGGCTCCGCCTGGTACAGCGAGTGGTTCTACCAAAAGCTGAACTGGGTCGCCGAGACCAAGCGCACGACCTTGGGCGATCTCGAACCGCTAATCCAGCCGCCGGCTTGGAGCGAGCTCATGAGCCGGTTCCGGGATCACCTCGAACAGGGACGGCCGCTCGATCTCGAGTTCCAGGTCACGCTGCCCGACGGCAGCACGCCCCGCTGGCGCCTGCAAGGATCGGCGGATCGGAACGGCGTGGGCCAGCCGGTGCATCTCGCCGGCAGCATGCGCGATGTGAGCGGCCAGCCCCGCTCGAGCGAGTCGGATCTTTTGGGCGTGCGCGGCGCCTTCGAGGCCTTGCCGGTCGCGGCGGCGCTCCTCGATGCGCGCGCGACGCTGCTGCAAACCAACCGCCAATGGCAGGAGTTCCCCGCCGCGACCACCGACCAGGCGATCGCGCGGCTGCGCGCCGCGAACAGTCACACGGCGATCGAGTTCTGGCTCGACCAGGGTGAGGGCTTCAAGGCGGGGCCGAGGCGTCTGCGGGTGCGCGCCGTCGCCTTCCAGCACGACGGCGGACGCCATCTCGCCGTCACGCTCGAGGATCGGCGCAGCGACTAGCCCGCCCGGCGCTCAGGTCAGGCCGTGCGCTTCCTCGGCGAGCGGCGGCTCCGGGGCACCGACCGTGTTGCCGGCCACCCCGCCCTCGCGACCGGTGAACCAGTTCACCGCATACTGGACGAGCTGAGTGCCCGTGGTCAGGTTCAACTTGCGCTTGATGCGCTGGCGGTGCGATTCCACCGTCTTGATGCTGAGGTTGAGCGAATGCGCGGTCTCGCGCGTGCTCATGCCCTTGCCGATCATGTGCAGGATCTGCAGCTCGCGATTGCTCAGCCGGTCGATGGGGTTCGCCGAGATGTAGGATCCGCCCGCGGCAAACTTCTGGATCATGTTGTTGCCGACGGCTTCCGACACATAGATGCCGCCGTCGAGCACGCGCCGCAGCGAGATGAGGAACTGCTCGCTCGCCGCCTGCTTCATGATGTAGCCGTTCGCCCCCGCCGAGAGCATGCGCTCGGCGTAGATGGTCTCATCGTGCATCGACAACACCAAAATGGGCAGTTGCGGGTGATGGGCGCGCACGTCGCGCACCAATTCGATGCCGTCGCCCTGCTTTAAGCTGATGTCGGCGATCACCACGTCCGGATTCAGTTCCTTGATGGCGGTGCGCGCATCGCGGGCGGTCTCCGCCTCGCCGCAGACCGTCAGATCGTCTTCGTTCTCCATGACGCGCCGCAAACCCTGGCGCACGATCGGGTGATCGTCGACGATGAGGACGCGCCGCGGCCGGCGTTTACCGTTCGTCCCCGTCGGGGAGGCGGGTGAACGCATCCAGGTATTGCTAGCGCCCATATTCGCTACCTCCGTAAATGGCGTGCCCGTATTGTAGCGCAGCGGGGCGCGCAGGTTGTTCACCGGTCACTCGGATGATGGTGCCCTGCGGCTTATTCGCGCCGAATTCGATCTTGGCGCCGATCATACTTGCCCGATACCGCATGATTTTCAGTCCCATTCCAGTGCTGTCCCGATTCGATGGGCGGATGCCGACGCCGTCATCGGTGATCCGCAGTAAAAAGGTATTGCGAGTGATCATGAGCAGAATATCCACTTTTGCCGCATGTCCATGGCGCGCGGCATTCGTGAGCGCCTCTTGTGCTATGCGGTACAAGTGGCTCGCACTGGTTTCGCTCAGCGTTATCTCAGGCCAGATTTCGGCCCGAAAGTTCACTTCCAGACCATATAAGTCGCGGCTCCGGGTGGCCAGTTCCCGCAACGCAAAAGGCAATCCGCCGCTGTCGGTGCGCACCGGCAGGAGCCCGCGCGCGAGCGAGCGGGCGTTTTCGATCGATTGGTTCACCAGGCCGACGATCTCGTTCAAGGTCGCGACGCCCTCGGGAAATTGGTGCTCGAAGCGGGTGGCGAGGCTCCTCAGCATCAACGCGACGCCGGTCAATTCCTGGCCGAGACCATCGTGCAGATCGCGCCCGATCGTGTGGCGCTCGCGGTTCGAGATCTCGAGGATTTCCTGCTCGAGACGCTTGCGCTCGGTGATGTCGGTGACGCTGATGGACAGACCCGCGCCGATGCCGTCGTCCTGCACCAAAACCGCCCGGTTCTCGAAATACCGAGGCTCCGCCCCCTCCGCGCGCGACTCGAATTCGTAGGTGGTGGTCTCGCCGGTACTGAGCACGTGGCGCAGCTTGCCGATGACCGCGGCGCACGCCGCGCCGGGCAACAGCACCTCGAGCTCGTGTCCGACGATCTCCTCGATGGGAAGCCCCGCGCAGCCCCGATTGATGAAACGGACGCGCAGCTCCCTATCGACCAGGATTAGCGTGTCCGCCGTATTGGCGGTGGTGATGCGCAAGAGCTGCTCCGAGCGCCGCAGCTTCGCCTCCGCCTCGCGCCGCGCCGTCACATCCTGAGTCACGCCCACGAACCCCTGCGGCTTGCCGTCGGCATCGAACAGCGGCCTCGCGGTGGTCGCATACGAGCGATAGCCGGCGCTGTCGATCTTCAGCCGGAATTCGCCGTGCGTATCGGTACGGTTGCGAAATCCGGCTTCGATGCCGCGGGTGACGATCGCCCGATCCTTTGGGTGCACCCGCTCGAGGAGCGCGGCCAAGGTGGGAAACACGGCGGCCACGGGCCGTTTCTGCCGGTCTACGATCGCCAGGTCGATCCGATCGCTGGCCTTGTCCCAGCGCCACGCCTGCATGTGCGCCATGCTCATCGACAGCTTCAACCAGCGGGTGTTGTTCTCGAGTGCGATCTGCGCGAGCTTCTCGGCCTGAATGTTTTGCACCGATCCGAAGGCCCTAACCGACCGCCCGTCGATCTTCTCGATGTGGCCGACGACGCGAATCCAGATGCACCGGTTCTGCAGGGTGGTGATTTCGAGCTCGAGATCGAGCTGGCCGTCCGTCAGTTCGGCGCGCCGCCAGGCATTGTGGAAGCGCTCGCGGGATTCCGGGGTGCACTGCGTCAGCATCGAGTCCCAAGACACCGTGAACCTCGTGGGCAGGGCCTCGAAGATGCGGAACATCTCGTCGGTCCAGGTAAGCTCGAGCGTCGAGTAGCTGTATTCCCAGCCGCCCATCTTGGCGGTGCGCTGCGCCTCGCCGAGCAGGTCCGTGAGGCGTTTGATCTCCGACACATCGACGCAGCATCCGATGGCGCGCAGCGGATCGCCGGCGGAATTGCGTTGAATCAGACCGCGCTCGAGCATGGAGCGATAGCGGCCGCGAGCATCGCGAATGCGATAGGTGGCGGTCCATCCCCGACCCTCGATCAAGGCAAGCCCGATCTGGCGGATGACCGGATCGAGATCGTCCGGGTGAATTCTCTCGCGCCAGGCATCGACCACGGGGGCGAGGTCCTCGGGCTCGATTCCCAGGATCTCGAGCACGCCGCGCGACCGATGCACGACCCCGCGCGTCAGATCCCATTCGAAAATCACGCCGTCGACCGCATCGGCGGCCAGTCGAAACACCTCCTCACGCTGCGCGAGCTGGAGTTCCGCCTGCTTCCGCTCCGTGATATCGCGCGAGGTCGCGACCACGCCGTTGATGAGCGGATTGTCGAGCGCGGCGACGTAGCTCGACTCGAGGCAGCGATACGAGCCATCCTGGTGGCGCACGCGGTGCTGGCAGGTGAAGCCGCCGATCAGCCCGGTCGTCAGTTGGCGCAACTTGGCGCGCAACGCGGCCGCGTCATCGGGGTGAACATAGTCATAGATGTACTGCGAGCGGCCGATATCATCGGACGAGTAACCGAGCGCGTTTCGGGCCCCGCCGCTGACGTATTTGACCAACCCGTCGGATGACGCCACGGTCACGATGTCCTGGCTATCCTCGATCAACGCCCGCAGATGGCTCTCACTCGTCCCGGCCGGCCGTGCGGCAAGGCGCGGGGCACCCACTTCGGTGGAAAGCACGGTCAGCCCGACCACCCCGGAGGCGCCCATGAGGGGCTGCACATCGATGTCGAACCAGCGGGTGGGCATCCCCGCGAACGACAGCTCCGCCCGCTCGTGCCGGAAGGGGGTGCCCTCCAGCGCACGGACATAGGTCGCGGGCGCGAGCGCCATGGTCGGCGCCACGGTCAAGGCCGAGCGTCCCAACAGGCTTCCGGCCGTCCCGCTCGAACTCGCCGCCCGGGCGTTCGCGTAGGTGATGTTCAGGTGGCTATCCAGGAGGATCAGATCGAACGGCAGCTGGTCGACCGCGTCGGTGAGATCGGATGACTGCGTCGACGGGCTAAAGGTCATCATCACCAAACACTGGCCCTGAGAGGTGTCCAGCAGCTTGATCTCGGTGATCGCCGCGGTCTCGCCCTGAGCCAGCCGCCAACTGATCAGCCGGGTAAAACTCGAGTCGCCGCCGGCCGCCAAGGCGAGCAACGAGGGGGCGACCGAGGCCGAGGCCGCATTCAGGTGGCCGAAAAGCGATGAGCCGATCAAAGCCGAGGGCTCGGAGGCGTCACCCGCCAGGCAGTGGCGCGCAGCCGCATTGACGAGCACGAGCGGCAAGTGCTTCGACCGCGTGTCGACCACCACCGCGGCCTCCCGGATGGCGTCGAAGGCCTTTTCGGCCAGGGTGCGTGTCGCATTCGTGGCGAGGCGAAGATAACCCGGCGATCTGCCCATCCTGTCGTGCTCCGTCATTCCCCTGAGCGGGAAAACTCCTCGCGCATGAGTACTCTATATGGAAGGAGTCGGCATGCGTAAGACTCGGGGTACAAAGTTGAGGGTTTCCCTCAACGGCTTAAGGGGCGGGTCTACCCCGGTGCGGCGCTAGGGGGAAGTCCGATTTAGGCACTGTAAGGGGCCAACGCGTCCAAATTACGCAGGCAAGCCGCCCCGATCATTACTTGCGGAAAAGATCGTCCAGCGCCGACTTCGACCGTTCGATCGCGGCGGTGTCCTTGGCCACGTAGGCCCCCGCCTTCGGCTTGAAGTGATCGCAGAAATTCGCCTCGTCCTTTTTCCGGACCTCCTCCGCGGTCGGTTCCTTGCAATGCTTCGCATACGAGGTGTCGTACTCGACGCACATCTTGCACACATGAAGCTCCGCGTTGCAGGACTTGCAGGCATCGAGCCTGCGCAGGGGCAGGCTTAAGGAGGCGAGTGAGGCGCCGCAGCGCCAGCAGACGAGTGAGAGCAAGTTTGTAGGACCAATCTTTTACTAGCGGCTGACCCTGCTTCGATCCATCGGCACACTTTCAATTAGTCGCCTCGAAAATAACTAGCACGCCTTGCTGATTTCCCGACCTAAGGCGTGATCGCTTTTGTGCGAGACCGAGAAGTCTCTCCTCGTGCCACTCCTTGGGCGGACTGGCAGGGTAATCCTGCCAGTCCGCTACAGACAAGGAGAATGTCGTTCTCCGCTGAGACCTAGCAGGTCTCTCCAAACAAGGCCGCCAGTTCGCACTCATCCTGTACGGCCTTGGAGGATGATCCTCCGGCCACTGAACTTCCGGCCGCTGAACTTCTACTCGTTCCCTGCCGGATAGCCGGCGAAACTATGCTCGTCCCCTGCTGAAGGGCCGGCGCGGCCTTGCTCGTTCCCTGCTGAAGGGCTGGCGCAACCTTGCTGGTTCCCTGTTGAAGGGCTGGCGCAACTTTGCTCGTTCCCTGCTGAAGGGCCGGCGCAACTTTGCTCGTTCCCTGCTGAAGGGCCGGCGCAACCTTGCTCGTTCCCTGCTGAAGGGC
>Ga0187863_10001881_pt1 | contig 16419 bp, 19 predicted proteins | sample June2016WEW_11_1_FD_132975 | JGI IMG/M metagenome (GOLD analysis project Ga0187863, IMG submission 132975) | Peatland microbial communities from SPRUCE experiment site at the Marcell Experimental Forest, Minnesota, USA - June2016WEW_11_10 | ecosystem: Environmental > Terrestrial > Soil >... | reverse complement strand
GTTTCATGGAGATGCTCCCAAGAGCCGCCGGTCGGCGTTTGTGGGTCCCGATGCATTTCAGGCAGGCGTGCTAGCGGGCGAGTTACTCGTGAAACTGATGGGTGGAAAGGGACGGGCTTTAGCATTTCCGGGATCCACGGAGAAACACCACCTCTCGCAACGCGAGCGGGGGGTTCGTGCTGAATTCGCCCGGCACGCGGGCTGTTCGGTGGTGACCCGGTCAATGCGCGATTTCGAACCAGCGGAGGGTTGCCCGGCGGAATTGCTGGAAGCGTTGAGATCCGCGGATGGAGTGTACGTCGGCAACGAAGATCTTGCCAGAATAGCTGCTGCGCTGGAACAGGCGGGAGGGCGCGCAGCGTGCGTCGGTTTTGGCAACACGGATGCGGTACAACCGTTTCTGGCGCGGCAAACCGTCTCCGCGGTGATTGATGAGCAGCGCTACCTGCAAGGCTACTTCGCGGTGCAGAAAGCTTACGAAGCCATTCTCAAGAGGGCCCAAGGAGAAACTGTCAGCAGCATACGTATCCCGTCGGATGTGGCTTTGGCGGCTAACGCGTCCGACAGCCGGGACTCGCTGCACACTGCGTTTGAGATGCTGCTGCGGCAGCGTACCGAAACGCTAGTTACCTACAAGCAACGGCTGGAAGAGGCCAACACGGAGCTGCTGAATCTTTCCATTACCGATCCGCTTACGGGGCTGCTCAATCGCCGCAAGTTTGAAGAGGTGCTGGTGAACGAAGTCGCGCGGGCGCGCCGGTATGGTCCGCTTTCCTTACTCATGATCGACTTGAATCTGTTCAAGCAGGTGAATGACCGGTACGGCCACCAGGCCGGCGACGAAATGCTGAAGGGTGTGGCTCAACTGCTGAAATCCTCCTGCCGGGATACAGATGCGTGCGCGCGGCTGGGCGGCGACGAGTTTGCCGTTATCCTGCCCCATACGGACAGCGCCGCGGCCGAAGTGGTACGGAACCGCATCCTGAAACAGGCCAGTCATACGAGCGTGCCTGTTGGCGGCCAGGAGCTGCCCATGAGCCTCAGCATCGGGATGGCCAGTTTAGTGGAGGCGCGGGACGCTGTGACATTGGTGGCCGCGGCGGATGCGGATATGTACAGGGTGAAAGAGGCTACGCGCGGGCCGCTGGTGGGGAGATAGGCGAAAGGCACTCGCTCCCTCGCGGTCGCGGCTCGGTAGCACCCTACTTTATTTGTTCGTCTTTTTCCACTTTGCCGTCGCGGATGTGGATGATGCGATGCGCGCGGGCGGCGATATCGGCTTCGTGGGTGACCAGCACGATGGTGTTGCCCTGCTGCCAGAGCTTTTCGAACAGGCCCATGATTTCGTTGCCGGTGGTGCTGTCGAGAGCGCCGGTGGGCTCGTCCGCCAGCAAAATGGATGGACTGTTTACTAACGCTCTAGCCACCGCGACGCGCTGCCGCTGGCCGCCGGACAATTCATTGGGCTTATGATGCATGCGGGCTTCGAGATCCACGGCGCGTAGCGCTTGCTTGGCTTTTTCGGAGCGCGCCGCAGACGGAATGCCGGCGTAGATCAGGGGCAGCTCGACATTGTGGAGCGCGGTGGCGCGGGCCAACAAATTGAATGTCTGAAAAACGAATCCGATTTCCTTGTTGCGGATCCGCGCCAGTTCATCGTCGGGCATGTCGCTGGCCAGCTTGCCGTTCAGATAGTACAGGCCTTTGGAAGGCGTATCGAGGCAGCCGATCAGGTTCATCAAGGTTGATTTACCGGATCCCGATGGGCCCATGATGGCGACGTATTCACCGCGGCGGATCTGAATGTCCACACCTGAAACGGCGTGGATTTCCTGATCGCCCATCACGTACGTTTTCCACAAATCGTAAGTGCGGATTACGATGCCTTCGCGCTTTAAGCTTTCGCCGCGATCGACGAGATCCTGTGTCGCTGTGGCCATGGATGGTGGTTAGCTCTCTGTTTTGATAACCGGCGCTTTGTTGTCCACCTTGACCTTGGCGGAGTTGCGCAGGGTCCGGATGACTTTGTAGGTTCCGGTGATAATCTGGTCGCCGTCATTGAGACCGCTCAGGACTTCGATGTCGGTAGCGCCGGTGATTCCAGTGACCACTTTCTGGAACTCCGCCTTCCCGTTCTTGACGACGAAGACGCCTTGCAGTTCTTCCTTCTTGGCTTTCTCGGCGGCGGGGTCGGGTTTGGTGGCGGCGGCTACGGTCTTGCCTTTGGTGAGCGGCTCCAAATCGCCGCGCTGCCGAACGGTGAGGGCTTGAATGGGAATAGCTAGCGCGTGCTGACGGATTGCAGTGACGATTTTACCGGTGCAGGAGAGGCCGGGGCGGATGTCGTCCGGCGGATTGTCCAATGCAATTACAACTTTGAAGTCCTTCGCTTCCTGGTTTGAAACGGCGCTTTGCGACGCTGCGAGACCGGTGGAACGCAAGATTGCTGTGTTGCCAATCTCGGTGACGTGGCCTTTGAACGTCTGGTTCGGAATTGCATCGATGGTGACGTCGGCAACTTGCCCCAGCTTCACGTTGACGATGTCGGTTTCATCCACTTTCACTTCGGCGGTGATTACCGACATGTCGGCGACGGTCATGATCAGGCTGGAAGCGGAATTCTGGATGCCGGGAACCACGGTTTCGCCGACGCGAACGGGGAGATTGGTCACCATGCCGTCGATGGGCGAAGTGACGTAATATTTCTCCAGAACGTCGTTGTAGCGCGTTAAATTAGCTCGAACCTGCGCGATGCGCTTCTGCGCGGAATCCAGTTGCTGGCGGGCTTGCGCTTCCTGGGATTTCGACTGCGCCAACTTGGCTACTGCTTCTCCCAGTCCTGCGACGGCGGTGTCGTAATCGGCTTTCTTCTGGTCGTAATCCTGTTTCGCGATCAGCTTCGCTTTATACAGCTCGTCGGCGCGATCGATGTTGAGCTTGGTGCGCTCTAATTCAGTCTTGTTACGCTCGACGGTGGCTTGCGCGGTCTGGATGGCGTCATGCATGGATGCCATTCCGGCTTCGGCGGCGGCTGAATCGGCTAGCGCGGTGTCGATGGTGGCTTTTTGCGCTACGACGTCGGCGCCGGCTTGCACGGATTCCAGCTTGGCCACGGTCTGTCCTTTGCGGACATGATCGCCTTCCTTGACGAGGATTTCGGTGATGGGCGCCGGGCCGAGGGTGTTCGCGCCCAGGTTGATGTAATTCTTGGGTTTAACCTCACCGGAGGCGGTGACAGTGGCGGTGAGGTCCTCGCGAGCCGCCTTGCCGGTTTGCACTTCGACGATGCCCCGTTCGTTAAATCGGATGCTGGCGAATACGCCGCCGCTGACCAGGACGATCAGGGTGACGATCAGTAGGATCTTCCATTTACGCTTCACTTAGGATGGCTCTCCCCAGCAGCTATAGACGTAAAACTGGCGCTGTTTGTTCGGTAAATTCTATCCTAGCAGAGAGCCGCGCGGGGCGCGGCCGGACCCTGCGGGTCCGAGGCGGCAGGCGGCAGGCGGCAGAAGGCAGGCGGCAGAAGGCAGGCGGCAGAAGGCAGGCGGCAGAAGGCAGGCGGCAGAAAACCGGAGCTGGAATTCAGGTGGGGGCGTTCGGCGTCGCTGGGTTTATAAGGATGGTGCCGTCCTTGCGGACGGCGGCTTTTGAACCTATTTCGAGTTTGCTGAATTGTTCGTGAGTCAGCGCCACTATGGGGATCGGGTTCGCGTACATTTCGTCGGCTACTATGGACGCCAGGGCCAGGAAGCCGTCGGTGCTGATGGTTAGGATTGCGGCTGGGGCCGTGCCGGCGCGAACTGCTTCTAATAAGACTGCTGTGGTGGTGCTTGAGCCGACTGTGTTGGGGATGGCTAGGATGCGGCCCTTTGCGATTTGGCCTGATAGAGGATGGCGGCGGTCGATTATTTCGCCGGTTTGGTGATCGTAGCCGCCCCAGAAGCTAAGCGGCTGAGTGCTGACCAGTAACTCGCCTTCGGCTTCGCCCGCGACTACTGTTTTGCCTTCGATTACATCTGCCATAGTGAGTCGTCTCTTACTACGCGGCCCGCGACGGCGGATTCCACGCAATCCGCCATGCTGCCGAATACCATTTGCGTAGAGAGAAGCCCGGGGGCGTAGTGGGCGTACTTGCCGGAATTGGTCATGAGAACTTTTATTGATTTTGGCAGCATCGGTGTCGCTAATACGCAGGTATCGACCGTGATGCGGGCGCCGAAAGCTTCGATGTTTTCGAGTATGCCCGATTGAGCGGCGAGATCGCGCATGATGCGGCTGGTGGTTACCAGGAACTGGACATCCGGATGGCGCTGTTTGTCTTTTAGGAGCGGGGCGAGCTGCCGGAATTCGGCTAGGGAGAAGTGCGGACTGCCGAGGACAACCATGTCGAGCTTGGTTCCGGCCGCGGTGGTTAGTTCGCGGCGGGCGTCGCGGAGTTGCTGCATGGTGATGGTGTGTTCTTCGAGCGGCGCGCGGCCTTGAAACGCGGCCTCCCGTGTTGGAGCTTCGGGCGTGACTCCTACGATGTGAAATAGAGCGACGGCGCCTGAGGATGCCGCGGCGGCTCCTAGCGCTTTCAGTTGATCTTCGAGCGGGACGGCTTCGAGGTTGTCGATTACGGGAATGCGCTGGCCGGCGATGCGCCCGAGCAGGAGTCCGAGGACGGAATAGAACGCGTCGTCTCGTTGCACAGCGATGGGGATGTCTTTCAGAAGGATTAATAACTGTCCGGCGCGATTTTCTGTGAGGTGCAGGCCCAACGCGGGGACGCGGGCGGTGATGGCTGCGCAGATATCGAGCAGATCGGGATAGCGCTCGGTTCGCGCGCCGATCACGGAGTTCGCGAACACGATGGCGTTCGATTCTCCCCAGGCGATTTGCTGTCCGAACTTGGGCGCCATGGAGGTTTGATAGGGCGCGCAGGTCCAGGTGGGGACGCAGCCCATGCTGTGATAGGCGATCATCTGGCGCTGGGCTTTGGCGGCCCAATCCTGGGGAACAGACCACTCGCGCCAGTGGCACTCATCGAGTCCGCTGACGTTGAGCGAAGCGGGGACGGCAACTTTGGCACCGAGTTTGGCGAGTCGCTCCGCGAATTCGAGGCCGGCTTCACCCATGTATATGGTGCTGTCGATGTGGGCTTGCGAAATATCGAGGAGCGCGGGTGCGCCTTGGATTTCCCCCATGCGGACGATGATGGACATGGCCATGCGGGCGGCGGGTCCGAGGTCGCCGGAGAGCAGGGCGTGGTCGTGGGGGGTGAGATGCATGTGTTAATCGATGCTAGCGCAACCCACGATGGCTTCACAGGTCAACTGTAGCGGCGCTGGGCGTCGGCGGTGGAGGCTTGGTGGCGGCGGTCGCGGCGGCGGATGTGGGTCTGGATTTCAGCATTTGAAAAAACGAAGCCATCTTCGGTGGGATCGTAGGGAAGGCCTGCGTCCTGATCGAGTTGAAAGAGTTCGGCGGCTTTCTCGATCTGTTTTTCCTCGGCTTCGCGGCGCTCGGATTGGATTTCGCGGAGTTGGTTGAGCGCCCGTTCGAACTGGCGGGAGAGACGATGCTCATGCATGCTGAGGTTGGAGAGCGCGCGGGCCTGGTCGCGGAGGGCGGCGGCGGTGGCGAGGGCGGCGTGAACCTCGGGCTGGGCGGTGTTGATGGCTTCGGACTGATCGGTCATGCCGAGGGTGAGCAGGTTGGTTTCGAGGGCGGCGACGCGATTGAGTCGCCAAGAAGTATCGGCGATAGATTGAACGAGCTGCTGTTCGAGCGCGCCCTTGGGTTGGAGATCGGCGAAGAAGCGCTGGGTGTGGGCTGCGTAGGCGATGTGGTCTTCGGACGGCATGACGATGACGTGTCCGGTTAATCCGTGGCGCAGGGCGTTGAGGGACGAACGTTGCTTGCCGGCTTCGGTGCGGGGGCCGGTGGAGTGCTGGGAGTTGGCCCGGTTGATTATTGCGCGGTGATCCTCGGCGGGGTCGCTCGATGCGAGGCCGTTGGTGTAGTTTGAGTCGGACATTGCGTTTGATCTCCTGATGACTGGGTAGCACGGGCGGCGGGGGGCGGATGGCGGGGCGGGCGGGATGTTGTTGGTGGGGAAGAGGGGAAAGAGATGATGGGTGCGTGATCGTCAGCTGCGGTCGAGTAGGAGTTGGAGGCCGGCGCGGATAGAGTCGAGTGTGTTGGCGGGGAGCTTCCCGAGGCGTTCGGTCAATTCCGTTTTGTCGATGGTCAGGATTTGGGATACGTTGACGACGCTCGGTTTGGGTAGATTGGCGGCGCCTTTTTCGAGAGGGACGTTGCCGGGGGCGCGGGCGCGGGTGAGGTTGGAGGTGATCAGGCAGACGACGGTGGTGGAGAGGCGGCTGCGGTTGAAGATGTCGCTTTGGACGACGACGCAGGGGTGGCGTTGGGGTGGTTCACCTAAGTCGAGCCAGTAGACTTCGCCTTGGTGGATTTCGGTCACCAACGGTCCTGGATGGTGCGTCGGAATTTGGATTTTATGTTGGGGGGTTCGGCGGGGTTGGGTTCGTTGGAATAAGCCTGGTTGAGTTGATTGAGTAACTGTTCTTGGCGGCGATGGCGGAGGTAGTCTTCGAGGGCAAGCGAGAAGAGGCGGCTGCGGCTGAGGCCTAGGGCGCGGGCGGTTTGATCGGCTTCTTTGAGGAGGTTGGTGTCGAGGGAGATGGCGGTTTTCATTTGTATGGGTGTTGTCAAGCGATTTGTATGTACTTATATTTGTACCAAATGGCATACTTGTGGTAGTACTTCGGGTATGCCGAGGTATTCGTTTGGTTTTTTTGCGAGATTTTTTGCAGCGTGGAATCAGCCGAACCTACGTGAGCATGGAACCGCCCCATGTGATCCGATATCTGGATCAGCAGGCATATTGCTAAGACTCGCATGACGACGACGGGAGGCGTTTCGACCTTGCGGGTAAGGGGCATCATTTGCAAGCGCGTTACGTTCACCGGAAAAACGATCAAGCGTGGAAGTCGCAGACCACCTCAGCCGGGACTATGCTAGGCTTGCGGTTTATCGGGCGAATCGAGGAGAGCGACCGTGCCAAACATTACCGTACCAGAAGAGCATGTCGGTGGGCTTCTAAGAATCTTGACCCTGTCCGCTGACGAGAGCCGTTTGATCGCAACGGCACTAGAGAAGGCGAGGTCTCTAAACTTGAGGGAATTGACTGCTCTCGTCGGGTCGGCAGTGCCGACGCTCACGAACAAGGAATCACGCCAGATTGTTGGCACTCTGCTCTCGCTTTATACAGCGCGCACGGGGATGGATTTGGCTGTGGATTCATTCATCGCTGATCTGCTTGTGGCAGCGAAACCACTTCAATCCGTTGAGGGCCAGTCGCCAGAGATACTTCAGAAGACGCTCAAGGATCTGTTGAGCGTTCGCCCATTGTCAATGATCTCGAAAGCTCGGGATCTTCACACGAATCACGAGAATACGTTCTGCACCGTTCGCATTCTGACCGATCTACGTCCCGTGTTTGACGTTGACGTAAGGGAGGAGCCTGTGGGTTTTGTGATGGCCCATGTTTTGAAGCTTGGTTACCATCATACTGGAAAACACGCTAGTCTGCATGTTGCAATGGACAGGGTGGACATCGACACACTAATGCTGGCCCTCAGTCGCGCGAAAGACAAGGCCGCGACGCTTTCGCGTACTATGGCGGAGAAGTGCGGCTTCAATATACTCGCGGAGTAAGCACTATGCCGCTTTTCTACAAAGACGACCAATCCGTTAAAGAAGAAGTGTGGTTTCCACCAAAGTGTAGGACAGAGAGCTTCGATCGGGAAGCGAATGGGTGGAACCTTAGGCACACAGAGCTGTTCGTGGATGACTGGACTAGCGAGGCTTCGATGGTAAGCTGGAACGGGAGTCAGGCCGGGACATCGCCGCAATGTGACGGCTTAGTTGAATTAAAGTATCACGCTCGTGAAGACGTTGCTGCGTGCGAAATTGTAGCTTTGAGGCTAGGGGCAGAGGAACTACGCGCAGAGTTCGAAGCTTTGAGTAAGAAATGGTATCGCGACACGCGGCATCTTTCTGTGGTATCCAGGAAGGTTGTCCATCCCGCATATCTCAGAATAATCGGGATGGGAGAAGCGGCAATACCTTTGTTGCTTGAAGCGTTGCGTGACAAGCCATCCCACTGGTTCGTGGCGCTTCGCGCCACGACCAACACCGATCCAAGTCCCGTTGACTCTAATCCATCGGAGGCTCGGGATGCTTGGCTAAAGTGGGGCAGATCGTTGGGTTATATTGACTAGAGCGATGGCAAAGAGCGATGGCAAAGAGCGATGTTGAGCGTGATTTCCCAGCATTGATCGATAAGGATTACGACCACGCGCTTGGAGATCTTCACAACTGGTGGGAGCCTCCGAGCGGGCACGGGCAGTATTGGCCACCTGGGTTCGCAGAGGATACCACGGTCCAAACCGTGGAAGAGATCATAAAAGTTCATGGTTTTACTGTTGAACTGAGCGAGGAGATTGCTCCTGAAACGGAATCCATAGCCATCTTCGCCATCGGGAATGAGTGGACTCATTTCGCCAAATTCTCTGCGGGTACTTGGGCAAGCAAGCTTGGCGAAGGTCACGATGTCTCCCGCGTCAGCTTGAATGACTTGAGGATTGACATGTATGGGAAGGTATTCAAGATTCTGAGTAGGCCGAAGCAGTGAAATCGTGAGACCGCTGCCAACGCCGAACGTGCCCGCGATACCCAAGCTGACGGTGTGGACAATTCTTGCGCAAGGTTCTCACCGTGTCAAAGGAGCCCTGCTGAAAGAAGAAGTGAGATGGAGAAGGGCGCGGAACGGAAGAAGCGGATGATTCCCAATTGACTGTCGGCCCGCGCCGCTTTCAGGCTAACGGCCCTGATTGGCCGACTTTATTACTATCCAATCAGGGGTAAGGCTTGACGGGGAAGCCAATGCGGTGTCAGCATAAAACTCGTCACGATTTTCGCATCAAATGAGCATGCTGGACGCACCAGACCATCGGCTGCTTGAGGATCTGCTGGACTCCTGGGACCGGAACAATACCATCCTGGTCAATCTGCTTCGCGCGCTTCCGGAGGGCGGGTTGGACGCCAGGGCGATGGAGGGCAGTCCATCTGTTGGCGAAATGATCACACACATCCACTATGTGCGGCTGGTTTTTGTGTTCGAGGATGCGCCTGAGTTCGGTCGAGAGGTTCCTGAAGAAGAGTGGGTGGTGGAGCGTGACCGTGAGCGCATGGCGCTAATGCTCGATGAGAGCGCTAAGGCGGTGCGGGATGCGGTGAAGAGCAGGGTGGAGGAAGGGCGGGAGATGAACCTGCATTATGACCACCCGATCCTGATGCTGCAGCACATGGTCTGGCATGAGGGCTATCATCACGGGCAGATTAAGCTGGCGCTCAAGTTGGCGGGTTGTCCGATCACGAATGAGGTCGCCGGGCCTGGGACTTGGCGTGTCTGGATGCGTAAGACGGAGTGAGTGCGTCGCCATGAGTGGCGACGCGGCATGCAAGAGTGCGTGCGCCACGTTTAGGTGACGGATTATAGGTTCGTGCCGAAGGCTAGGAGGCGGCCGTCGCAATCCTTTACAACAAACTCGCGCGATTTCCAGGGCATGTTGGCTAGCGGGCGAGTGAACTCCACGCCTCGGGCGGCGTACTCGGCGTAGAGGGCGTCCGGATCTTCGATCAATATGTAGGCGTCTAGAAGTTCGTCCGGATATTTGTCCGGATTGGCGGTGGGAGGCGCGGCGCAGCGGAAATGAATGGCGTGCTGGTCGCGCGCGACGATGGCATAGATTGGTGGGTCGACTGATGAATCCGGCCACGTGCCGCGACATTCGAAGCCGAGCTTGTCTTTGTAGTAGGCGAGCGTTGCGGGAATGTCGGTGGTGAAGAACTGAGGGGCGATCTGACGGATACTGGCGGTGTTATTCATATCGCAAAGCCTCCATTGGATCTACCTGCGTGGCGCGGCGGGCTGGGATGGCGCTCGCGACGGACGCCACTAACGCGAGAAAAGCCGAGAGGCCGAGGAATGTCAGAGGGTCGAATACGCTGACGCCGAAGAGCAGGTCGGTTGCGCCCGGGAAGGTTAGCGTCGCGCGCAGGATGGTGGAGACTCCGGCGGCGGCTGCCAGGCCTGCTACTGCGCCGATGAAGACTGGGCGGAGGCCTTCGCGTACTACTGTTGCGACGACGTCGCGCGCGGTGGCCCCCAGCGCGATGCGGATTCCGATTTCGCGGACCTGGCGGCTTACTAAATAGGACATGACGCCGTAGATTCCGACTCCGGCTAAGGCTAGAGCTAGCGTTGCCAACATGGAAGCGAACATGGCGTAGGTTTTCGACAAGAGACGTTGCTTGCTGACGACGGCTTCTTCCAGGCTCGACATGCTGAAGGATGCCTGCAGGGCTTTGTCCAGGGATTCGATGGATGCGCGTATGGCTGCGCGCGTGTTTTTTGCATCGTCTATTGTTCGGATCAGGATGGTGTTCAGTTGCGGGAGCCCGGTGGGGAGATAGAAGTAGGCTGGGTCGATTCGTGAGAGATTCGCGGTGCGGACGTCTTTAGAGACGCCGATGATTTCGAACTGGGTCCATTGGCCGTGGAATGTGAGGTCGAGCTGAACGTGTTTGCCTAGCGGGTCTTCGCCCGGCCACAAGCGGCGGGCGGTGGTTTCGCTGACGATAGCGACTGGGGCGCTGGTTTCGCTTTCCTGGCGCGAGAAAGTTCGGCCGCGCAGAATGGGGACGGCGAGCGTCGAGAAGTAAGTGGGTGAAACGCGGTTGGCCAGCGTCCGATCGTGCGGCTTCGCGGCGTGCGTTTGCTCGACGCGCAGGTAAAGCGTCCAGGTACCGGTCATGGGTGGGCGCTCCACCAGGGTGAGGCTTTGGACTTGGGGCAAATTCTCGAGGCGTTCCACGACGCGGCGGAAGAGGGCCGTGGTTTTCGATGGATCTGCGCCGTAGTCGCCCCTCACCAGGAAGACTCTGCGGGTTTCGAATCCGGGATCGGCGTTTTGAGAGCGCACTAATCCACGCACCAGCAAGCCGGCGGTGATGAGCAGGAGCATGGACACGGCGATTTGTCCGGCTAGCAGAAAACTGCGCAGGCGGGAGCGCTTGGAAGCCTGTCCGAATGCAACATCGCGCTTGGAAGATTGAAGGGCGGGCGCGAGGCCGAAGAGGATTCCGGTGATTAGTGAGACCGCGAGCGCATACGCGAAGATGCGGATGTCGGGAGACAGGTTGACGGCTAGGGTGACGTTCGACCAGAGCAGGGATTGCAGTATTTCTTGCAAGCTGATCCAGAGCAGGCGGCTGGCCCAGATGGCGAACAGCAGACCTACGGCGCCTCCAATTAGTGAGAGCAGGACGCTTTCGGTGAGCAACTGGCGAATGAGGCGGGCGCGGCCGGCTCCTAGGGCGAGGCGGATGGCGATTTCGCGATGCCGGCCGGCGGCTCGCGCGAGCAGCATGTTGGCTAGGTTGGCGCAGGCGATCAACAGAACCATCCCAACAAGGAACATCAGCAGGATGACGAAGGCTCTGAAGTGCAGGGAGTTGGTTTCGCCGAAAAACGTGGCGGGTTCGAGTGTGATGGCGACGGTTTTGTCGCGCGCTGGATTGGCGTGCTGAAACTGGCGCGCGATGACCAGCATCTCCGATTGGGCGTTCTTCGGCGAGATGCCGGGTGCGAGGCGTCCGAATAGTTTCAAGAACGGCACGTTGGGCCGATGCAGGTAATCCTGGCCGGGAAGCAGTTCAGACTGCATCATGATGGACGCCCAGAAATCGGGGACCTGCGGAGGATTGCCGGTGCCAATGAAATGCTGAGACGTGACACCGATGACGGTGAAGGCGGTGTCGCTTAGGCGGATGGTTCTTCCGAGGATTTGCGGATCGGAGTTGCAGCGCGCGCGCCAGAATGGATAGCTCAGCACGATGACGGGATGGGTGCCTGGGGTGCGGGTTTCTTCGGGAAGAAATGTCCGGCCGAGCAGGGCGTCCACGCCGAGGCTGGAGAAATAGTTGTCCGCGATGAGTTCGCCTGCGACGCGCTCGGGCGTGCTGCCGGATGAAAGATACGCGATGGCAGGAACCTGCCAACTGACGGCGGTGAGTGTGGAGAATGCTGAGGCGTGATCGCGATAGTAGACGTATTCAGGATAGGAGAAGAAATATTGGCGGTTGCCCTGGCTGCCGCTTTCAAACCAACGCTCGATTCGAATGACGTGAGCGGAGTCTTTCACGGGGAGGGGTTTGAGCGCTATGGCATCGAAGGCTGTAAATAGTGTAGTGTTGACGCCGATGCCGAGAGCGAGAGTGAGCACGGCCACGAGGGTGAATCCGGGACTTCTTCGCAGCGTGCGGAATGCGTAGCGGATGTCGTGGAAGAGGGTTTCCACTTGAGGCAGGCTTTGGCGGTCATGCTGGATTTCCTGGAGCAGCGCGAGATTTCCGAGCGTGAGATGGGCGTGACGGATGGCTTCATCGGGCGTCATGCCGCGGCGAAGATTTTCTTCGGTGAGCATGCTGAGATGGGAGTGGAGTTCTTCGCCGAAGTCCTGGTGCGGGCTTTTCTTGAATAATCCGAGTAGACGGCTGGCGGCGGTTCGCAGGGCGGCAAACATGGCTTAGCTCCTGGCGAGCGAGAGCAAGCGGCCCATTATTCCTGAGATGCGGCGCCAGTTCTTGGCCTGGGCGTCGAGCTGCTTGCGTCCGGATCGGGTGAGGGAGTAGAACTTGGCTTTGCGATTGTTGTCGGAGACGCCCCATTCAGATTTGATCCAACCGCGTTGGATGAGCCGGAGCAGGGACGCATAAATGGTGCCCTGGTTCAAATGGAGGACGTCATCGCTCAACTGCTCAATGCGGCGGGCGATGCCGTAGCCGTGGAGGGGGCCCATGGCGTCCAGGGTTTTGAGCACCATGAGGTCGAGGGTGCCTTGGAGGATTTCGGATTTATCTGGGGGCATAAAGACTCATGTGTAATGACAACAGGAGTATGGCACGGGATGTGTGGGTTGTCAACAGGAGGGTAAGGCGGGTTGGCAACCCGCCGCAGGCTGGCAGCCTGCCCTACTTACGGCGTTCGATTATTGCGGAGCGGAGCATGGTGACGGCGGCGTAGGTTACCGCGATTACTACTAGCCAGCGGACGGCCGTGAGATTGAGGGATTTCACGATGAGCGCGGCGATGAGGACGCCGGGGAGTCCGCCGAGCGCGAGGCCCAACGATGCCCTGGGGCTGTAGCTATCCATGCGGATGAAGCGGGCGCTCGCGACCGGCATGAGGAACGCGCAGGATCCCATCATGATGGGGAACGCGGCTTTGGGATCCATGCCGAGGAGGCTGATGAGGATCATGCAGGGTCCGTAGAGGCCGATGCCGAGCGTCATCAGTGCGCCGAGGAACAGGCTACCGGCGATGCCCACGCCCAATTTCCAGTTTTCCAAAATCAGCGATTGGCCGCCGCCGGGCATCAGTTGGAGGTTGGTCATCACGAACAGGAACGCGGCGGTGAGAAGGGCGATACCCATTGCGATTTGGACGCGGCGGCGCGACCATCCGGCGACGATGCCGGCTCCAAACCAAGCTCCGAGAATGGCGGCGCCGATCAGGGAGACTAGCGTCAACATGTCCACTTGCACGATGAGGATGAACAGGAACGCTTCGAGGATGGTGGGCGGAGTGTGGCCTACATTGAGTGTGCCTGGGATTTTTTCGTCGGGGACGATGCGGAAGAACTTGAACATCGCGGTGGTGGGAGCGAAGGATCCGATGCCGAGGGTGTCGAAGAAGTTGGTGATGAATCCGATGACTAGTTCGGCGAAAGAGGGAATGCCGGGGGCGCGGCCTTTGCCTGAGAACCAGATCCAGACGTAGCCCAACGTAACGACTCCGAGAGCGATGAAGAGCATCCCGCGCGCAGTTGGCATGGGAGCAAAGATAGCACAGGTGGTAATGCCAGTCAGAACTTCAAGCGCGTTCCTGATAGCTTCCGTCGCTGGTGCTCACGCGGATCTTTTCGCCCTCGATGATGAAGGGCGGGACTTGCACCATCAGGCCGGTCTCGAGTTTGGCGGCTTTGGTGACATTGGAGACGGAGGCGCCCTTGAGTCCCGGTTCGGTTTCGACCACGGTGAGATCGACGGTGGGGGGCAGTTCCACGCTGATGGCCTTGCCTTCGTAGAACTCGACGTGGACTTTGAGTTGAGGGACCAGATACTCCACGCCGTCGCCGAGGATGTCGCGCGTGAGGTGCATCTGCTCGAAGGTTTCGGTGTTCATGAAATAGTAGTACTCGCCGTCGTCGTACAAATATTCCATTTCCTGCTCATCAAGCGCGGCGCGTTCGACGCGGTCTTCGGAAGAGAAGCGGTGCTCGGTCATGGAGCCGCTGCGCAGGCTGCGCATTTTCACCTGGACGAAGCCGCGCAGGTTGCCGGGGGTGCGGTGCTCCATTTTGAAGATGGAGTAGAGTTCCTTGTTGAACTTGATTACCATGCCCGGACGGAGCTGTGTCGATGTGATCATGAGTTAACTTTCAGTTTATCAGTTGGGGGGCTTCGGGAAGAATCCAGGAGTCAGAATTCAGGAGCCAGCATTTTATAATCGAACGATGAGCCTGGAGGAGGAGCGAAGCTCCGCCGTCGGGCCTCCTTTCTGATTTGAGATTTCGATAGGGCAGCCGCATCGCAACCGCCTCAAGTTTTCCAGCACATTGCGCCAGATGTTTTCGCTTCTGGGAAAAGGTTTTGACTTTGGAGCAGGTCGCAGGGGCGCAGCCCCCGCGGGGGTTGGGGCGGAGCCCCGAACGGGCCGTAAGGCCCCGCTCCCTTCCATGCTCAAGCGGTCCGCCTGCGAAGTATTTTCGCGAACAGTTTTCGTTTGGCGGCTTGCATGCTTGCGGCGGCCTGTGTGTCGCTTTGAGCATTCGCTTTTCGTTCCAACTCGTCTCTGGAAATTTCCGGCCGCAGATGCCGTGCCAAGTCCGGCAACTGGCGCAGAATCTCCCACGGCGTCGCATACCAACGATAGATCCTGCGCTGTTTGCCTTTGGCATTCACGATCGTTTCCGGCACCCCGCAGGGTCTGTGGAAGTTCAGATACGGATTCAAATGTTCTTTGTAAAAAACTCCGATTGCTTCCGCGTGTTCCGCCGCAATATGTCCGTAGCCCATCAGCTTCTGAGTACCGCTCCGTTCTTGCTCTCGACCAGACCGTTGTCATTGGAATGACGTGGCCTCGACTTAGTCTGTTCCACCAACAGCTTGTTCAATAACTCGGCTACCGTGTGATTGATGAACTCGCTTCCGTTGTCGGAATGGAAGCCGCGAATGCGAAATGGAAATTGCTCCAACATTGCTTCTAGCACCGGAATCAGCCACATTTCGCTAATTTGCGATGTCGCCCCGATCACTTGCCACTGCGTCACTTCGTCCACTGCATTGATGTAGTACACACCCTTCACGCCATCCAGATCGCCTTGATGAACCGTATCAACCCGCAGATATCCAGGTTGGCCTTCCGGCGTCGGTTTCCACCGCTCGCCAATGGCTATTTTCACGGGTCGCGTTTTCTGATAGATGATTCTCCTCTTCCGGTAAGCCTGGTTCTTGCGCAGATTGTAAATGTGCGGCACCGAGATCGCCGCCAGCCGCCCGTAGCGTTCATCGCCGTATTCGTGAAATTGTCGAGTAGATCCAGGGAGTTTCACCCCGAACCCCTCACAGAACCGTGCGTAAATCTCTCGATTTACACGGCTCTTGTTATCCAACCTTGTTCTCGAACACACGCCAGTGGACGAACAACCTCGGGCAGGCCTTTTTCACCCTGGAGAGCCATTCCACGCTGCGCGTCTTGTGCCGCGACAGCGTCTTGTATTTGCGTCTGGCCCATTGCTCGAGCTTGTAATCAATGTATTGAAAGAGCTCTCGCATCGCAGTCTGATAGAAGGTCCCGTAGTATTCCCACCACCCACGTATCACCGAGTTGTATTGTTCCGCCAGTTCGGCCAACGTCGCCGGCGTCTGGCGAGGAATGCGCCAGCCTCGCACCACCTTCCGCATGCGCTTCACCGCATCAGAGCTCACACCCGGCAGGAAACTGGTAAATAGCCGGCGCTGCTTGCTCATGGCCTTCCTTGGCCGAAAAGTAAAGCCAAGAAAGGTGAACTGCACATTTGGAAAGTACACGGTGCGATTGCTGTCCTGGCAATACACGATCTTCGATTTCTCAGGATGCATCGTCAATCCGCATTCCGCTAACCGTGTCGCGATGGACCGCATGACTTGCTCCGCCTGCTGTTTACTTCTGCAGTGGACAACCGCGTCATCCGCATAACGGGCAAACGGACAAGATGGATTGGTGCGCTTCATCCAGACGTC
>Ga0187863_10001879_pt1 | contig 16425 bp, 11 predicted proteins | sample June2016WEW_11_1_FD_132975 | JGI IMG/M metagenome (GOLD analysis project Ga0187863, IMG submission 132975) | Peatland microbial communities from SPRUCE experiment site at the Marcell Experimental Forest, Minnesota, USA - June2016WEW_11_10 | ecosystem: Environmental > Terrestrial > Soil >... | reverse complement strand
GGCCGCAGTCCCGGACTCTGCGGCATCACGAAGGCGTAAGCCTTTTGCAGTTCGTCACGCAACTGCCGCCCCGTGTAGTGAACGAATACATCGTCGAGCGTGGTGTTCTGCACCGAGAGCGCCTTCACCGCAACCCCGGCCGCCACCGCCATCTCCACCAACTCGGTGGTGGTCCGCGAGCCGTTGCCAGTCAGTACGCGATACATTCCCGCGCCTTCGTGCTGCACTGAGGTCACATCGTCGAGCCCACGCAACTTCTGCTCCCAATCTTCCGGAGGACGTTTAAACTGCACTTCAATCACATTCGATCCCGGCACGCTCGCTTTCAGCGCCGCCGGCGTATCCAGCGCCACCAGCTTGCCGTGGTCCACAATGGCGATGCGATCGCACAGGCGGTCGGCTTCGTCCATGTAGTGCGTCGTGATGAGGATAGTCAGCTGGCGATGACTCTTGATGTTGCCCAGCATCTCCCACACCGCCACGCGCGAAACCGGATCGAGCCCGGTGGTGGGCTCGTCAAGAAAAAATATTTTCGGATGATGCACCAGCCCCCGCGCAATCTCCAGCCGCCGCCGCATCCCGCCGGAAAGTGTTTTCGTCTGCGCGTCCCGCCACTTCGTCAGGTCCACCAGTCCCAGCAATTCTTCAATCGAACGCTTTCGCTCTTTCGCCGGAACGTCGTAGAGCTTGGCGTAAATGTTCAGGTTCTCTTCCACCGTGAGGTCCAGATCGCTGGTCAGCGCCTGCGGAATCACTCCAATCACCCGCCGCACCGCGTCTGCATCTTTCGCCACATCATGTCCGGCAATCCTCGCGTGCCCGGCAGTAATCGGGATCAGCGTGGTCATCATGCGAATCAGCGTGGACTTCCCCGCCCCGTTCGGTCCCAGCAGCCCGAAGATCTCGCCTTCTTTCACGTCGAACGAAATGTCGTCAACCGCCGTGAACTCGCCGTATTTCTTGACGATGTGGTCGACCGCGATCGCGGATGGCGCGGCCGGATCGTAGACAGGCTTCTCTAAACTGTGCGAACCGGGTTCCGAAACAGCTTGCGACGCGGTTTGCGGCGAAGCCGGCGCTTCCGCTCCCTTGCCCCCATTTGTAGCCGTGGGCGAATTCATCAGCGCGACCCCGCTGCCGCTGTGTTCGGGGCACTGCCCTCGCCCTTCAACTGCTCTGGCGAGACCAACACTTCCGCGGTCATTCCCGGCACCAGCGCGCCCTTCGGATTGTCCAGCCTCACCTTGAGAACGATTGTCTTGATGTCGCGCTTGCGCCGGCTGACGTCTCGTTGTGTGGCGAAATCTCCTTCGACGCCTTTGAAGAACACCTTGCCGCTGGTCACGCTGCCTCCGGGCATGCGCACGCGCAGCACATCGCCGTAGCCGATGTGGTCGGCGTAGGTTTCCGGAATCGCCACCCGCGCCCACGTATCCGTGAGATCGACAATGGTCACAATCGGCGCGCCGATGTTCACCACTTCCCCCTGACGCGCCGCGCGCACCGAAACCGTGCCCGTGACGGGCGCGTAGACGTTCGTATATCCCAGCCGCACCGCTGCCTGATTTTTTTGTGCGACAGCGTTCTTGAGATCAGCTTCGGTCGACTGCACCGTGCTCTTGGCCGCGTTGGCCTGATGGGTGCGCGCAATGGCCGAGTTCAAATCGGCCTGCGCGGCCTTCACCAGTTCCTGCTGCGCCTGCACGGTCGCCTGGGCGGCCTGTAAATTCGTTTCGGCTTGCACCCGATCCTGGTCGGAAGTCACGCCCACTTTGGCCAGCTCAATGGCGCGCCGGCTGTCGCTCTCGGTTCGTTCCAGCGCAGCTTGTGCCTGCAAGAGCTGCGCTTTTGCGGACAGCAGCTTGGCCTGTGCGTTGGCCACGTCACTGGAAGTCGACCCCGAAGTCGATTTCTCGGTCGACTGCATCTCAGAAACTTTGTGCTGTAAGCTGTTGATGTTCGCTGCCGCCGCGGCTTCCTGCGCCTGCAACTCCGATGGGTCGAGGACGGCGATCAAGTCGCCCGCCTTCACTGGCGTGCCTTCGTCCACCAGCAACTTCTGGATGCGGCCTTCCACCTGCGCGCTCACAATCACCTGGTTCGAATCCACCGTACCGATCAGCACCAGGTCTTTGGAATGATCGGTGGAAAGCGCGTAATAAATCGCCGCGATCACGAAAATGATTCCGAGAAGTATAAAAAAACGGTTGCGCGCGCTCATGAGCGTGCTCCTTGATTCAAACTAGGACGACTCGAACTGGGACGACTCGAACCGGGACTGGGACTGCTGGGGCGGGGACTAGCGCTGGCACTGGCTTTGGCATCGGGCCGAAACAATCCCGCGGAAATAAAATCCAGCACCGCAGCGCGGCGCTCAGCAATCCGCTCCGGCGTCAGCGGGTTGAAGCCGACGATCTTGTGCATCATGGGCGCGCTGCTGAAGTAAAAAACGATCATGGCCACCATCGACGGCACAAAATGCGCGGTGCTCACTTTGCGAAACTCTCCGTCGGCGATTCCCTTGTTCAGCAATTCGCCGACGCGCGCGAAAATGGGCTGGAAATAGTTCTTAATCAGCTTGTCGAGATGCGGCGACTGCCCGTCGCGCGCCCGCATCATCTCGCGCTGCATCAGCTTGGGATACACCTGGTTGGCGGCGACGAAATCGAAATAAGCGGCCACGTAAGCCAGAATCTTCTCGCGCGGAGGCAATTCACTGTCGAGGACGCGGAACACGTTCACCTTGAGCGCCCCAAACGCTTCATCCAGCACTGCGCCGTAAAGCGTTTCCTTGTCCTTGAAGTAGTAGTAAATCAAGGCTTTGTTAACACGGGCCTCGCGCGCAATGGCATCCGTGCGCGCACCGGCGATGCCATGCTCGGCAAACTCCTGGGCCGCGGCCGCCAGAATGGCAGCCCGGCTCTCCTCCGGCTGCCCCCGCGTCCCCATGCGACCGAAGTGCTGACCGTGCTGCGGATGATGTCGAAATAGTCGAGCCATAAAACCAGTTCGGGGCCGCTTCGGTTGCGGCAGTTTATGTTAATTAACCAGTTAGTTAGATTATACATAGGCCCGACCTAGATGCAAGTTTGTTTTATGCCGGCGCCGTGGCGCCAATGGCTGATGTGAGGGATTCGGCGAAGGTGCTGAGAATCGAAGGCCGCTTGCGGAGTGACGCGCCTTATTCGATTTACTGAAGCGTCTAGGTCTCGTCAATTCCTCAGCACACGTTTTGTGGTGGCTCCAGAAAGTCAAAAAGCCAGTCGAGCATTCGCTCGACATGGACGGGCAAGAGTGCCCGTCCCCACACTGCGCTTAGAGCCTTCCGCCGGCGATCGACGGTACGAGCAGGATTTCGTCGCCTTCCTGGAAGGCGTAACTGGGGCCGCCCAGGAAGCGGATGTCTTCTTCGTTGACGTAGATGTTGAGGAAGCGGCGGACCTGGCCGGCGTTGTCGCGCAGGTGAGGCTTCAGGTCGGGAAACTTTTCATCGAGGACGGTGAACAAGTCTTCCAGGTTTGTGGCGGTGCAGGTTAGCGAGGCGGTGCCGGCGGTGTGGCGCCGCAGGGCGGTCGGGATTTGTACGGTGATGGACATGCTGCGCCTTTCGAGCTTTGACTTTTGCGCTCGTCTCTTGTTCTGTGGTGGTTCCCACGGTCAAAAGCCAGTCGAGCTTTCGCTCGACTGACGGGCAAGAGTGCCCGTCACCACACAAACCACACAAACAAACCCTGCCTCTTAGGCTCCTACTGTGGCGGCTACTTCTTTCGCAACTTCGGCTACGCTGAGCGTTTGCTGCAGGTATTTTTCGAACTCGGCTAACTTCGGGGCGATTGCGCGCTCCTCCTGATAGATGCCGGCGAGAGCGTCGGTGGTCTTCAGGCCGTTGCCGGTGATGCACAAAACAGTCGTTTCATCGGGCAGAATGCGGTCCTGGCGATACAGTTTGCCCGCGCTGCCCACCGTCACGCCACCGGCGGTTTCAGTGAAGACGCCTTCGGTCTCGGCCAGCAGGCGGATCGAATCGACGAGTTCGGGATCGCTGATGTCTTCGCTCCATCCGCCGCTCTGCTTGATGGTTTTGATGGCGTAGTGGCCGTCGGCGGGATTGCCGATGGCCAGCGAACGCGCGATGGTCGCGGGTTTCTGCGGCTCGATTTCGGCGCTGCCGGTTTTCACGGCGGTTGAAATCGGCGAGCATCCTGTCGCTTGTGCTCCGAAGAATTTTACCGGCTTGTCTTCGACAAGACCCAGCTGGACCAATTCTGAAAATGCTTTCTTGATTTTTACGATCAGCGACCCGCCGGCCATGGGGCAGACCACGTTGTCGGGGAGACGCCAGCCCAGTTGCTCGGCGATCTCGAAGCCTACGGTTTTCGAGCCTTCCGCGTAATACGGGCGCAAGTTTACGTTGACGAAGCCCCAGTTGTGTTCGTCGGCGATCTGCGAGCACAGGCGGTTGACCTGATCATAGCTGCCAGCTATGCGAACTACTTTCGCGCCGAAGACGTTTGTGCCAAGAATTTTTGCCGGCTCAAGGTCCGCTGGAATGAAGATCCAGGCCTTGAGACCTTCGCGGGCGGCGTGCGCGGCCACGGCGTTGGCCAAGTTTCCGGTGGATGAACAGGAGACAGTATCGAAGCCAAACTCGCGGGCCTGCGCCAAGGCCACGGCCACCACGCGGTCTTTGAAACTCAGCGTGGGCAGGCAGACGGCGTCGTTCTTCAGGTAAAGATTCTCCGGGCGCGCGCCCAGCTTCGCGGCGAGCCGGGGCGCCTGCAGCAGCGGCGTGAAGCCGACTGGCAGGCGCGGCTGAAATCCCTGGGGGAGGGGCAATAGCTCAGAGTAACGCCACATATTCTGCGGGCGCTGGGAAATTTGGTCGCGGGTAAACGATGGGCGCACGGCGTCATAGTCGTAAGCGACTTCCAGAGGAGAGAAACAATCGTCACAGATGGAGCGGGGCTGGTTGCCCCAGGACCGTCCGCATTCCCGGCACCGCAATTCGTAGTGAGACATGTGGCTACTCGCTTTCTTAAAGTTTCAAGGTTTCAGAGGTTTCAAGGCATTCGCGGCCAACCGCGACTTTGGATCGTTGAAACCTTGAAACTTTGCCACTTTGAAACGCACTTTTAGCGAGTAGCTGAGGACGAGCCGGAAAAATTGGCCCTAAAATACAAAGGCCTCTTTTTCCAGGAAAAGGAAAAAGAGGTTATCGGAATGCAAATAGAGCTCGCATGCCGAATCCCATGTTCCCCGTTTCCAGGAGAGAGTTGGCACCAGACACCCGAGATATATGATCCCGGATCGGTTGCCGTGGCGTCACAGGGCTCGTCCCTCAGCCACTCTGCATGAAATTCAGGTCTGCTCCCCACGTGAATGAAGAGCAAACTTGTCCTCATCATGGTACAAAATGGCAACGCGAGAGTCAAGAGTAAACTGGACGGCTAGTGGAGGCGCTGCGATTTCACGTGGTTTGGGATTGCGGCCGGAGAGCTTTTAACCGCAGAGACCGCTGAGAAAGGCCGCCGAGGACGCGGAGAAGCCCAGCGTCACGGTGGACCCTGGTTATCACAACATCATGAATTCGCGCCTCTGGACGATCAACCGCTCGAGGGTGACATTGCTGGCTGGCTGCTTATTGCTGGTGGCGGGAGCAAGGTTCCCCGCGGCGGCCCAGCACGATGAGCAGGGGAAGAAGCACGACTGGCCCGCTTATGGGGGCGCGCCCGAGAACAATCACTATTCGACGCTCACGCAGATTAACCGCAGCAACGTCAAGCAGCTCGCGGTGGCGTGGAGTTTCGACACGCAGGAAGAAGGCGTGCTGCAGGCGAGTCCGATCATCGTTGATGGGGTGCTTTATGGAATCACGCCTACACAAAAAATCTTTGCGCTCGACGGCGCGACCGGCAACCTGCTGTGGGAGTTTGATTCCGGGATTCGAGGCACGCAACCGGATCGCGGGCTCGCTTACTGGTCGGACGGCAAGGATAGCGACGGCAAGGATTCCGAGGTCTCCAAAAAAGACAGGCGCATTCTGGTGGGCGTGATGAATTTTCTCTATGCGCTGGATGCCGCCACCGGCTTGCCGATCCAGAGTTTCGGGCACGACGGGCGAATCGATCTCCGCGAAGGCCTAGGGCGCGAGCCGGCAGCGGCGCAATCGATTTCCATGACCAGCCCGGGTATTGTCTACAAAGATCTGATCATTGTTGGCGGACGAAACCCTGAGACGCTGCCTGCGCCTCCTGGCGATGTTCGCGCCTTCGATGTGCGTACCGGGCAGTTGCGTTGGTCATTTCATACGATTCCGCGGCCCGGCGAGTTTGGTTACGATACATGGCCGAAGGATGCGTGGAAGACCAGCGGTGCAGCCAATAACTGGGCGGGATTTGCGCTCGACTCCAAACGCGGCATTGTCTATGTCCCCACCGGGTCGGCGGCGTTTGATTTTTACGGAGCCGACCGCATCGGCGACGATCTTTTCGCGGATTGCCTGCTTGCGCTGAACGCGGAGACGGGCGAGAGGATCTGGCATTTTCAGGGAGTGCGGCACGACTTGTGGGATCGTGATTTTCCTTCACCGCCGGTGTTGCTCACGGTGACGCGCGATGGAAAAAAGATTGACGCGGTGGCGCAGACCACCAAGCAGGGGTTCGTCTATCTTTTCGATCGCACGAACGGCAAGCCGCTGTTTCCGATTGCATATCAGGCTTATCCTGCGAGCGCCGTGCCCGATGAAGTCGCCGCGGCGCAGCAACCTCTGCCCACCAAGCCCGCGCCTTATTCGCGTCAACGTCTCACCGAGGATTTGCTGACGACTCGCACGCCGGAGTCGCACGAATGGGCCGTGGAAACTTTTCGGAAGTTTCGCAGTGAAGGTCAGTTCGTGCCTTTCAGCGTAGGAAAAGATACGGTCATCTTCCCTGGTTTCGACGGCGGCGCGGAGTGGGGCGGTCCCGCGGTGGACGCGGAGACTGGTGTCATCTACATCAACGCCAACGACGTTGCCTGGACCGGCGCGCTCGCTCCGAACACTGGCGAGCATAGCCCGCAAGCCCTCTATATGAGCCAGTGCAGCATTTGCCACGGCGAGAACATGGCGGGCTCGCCTCCGGCGCTGCCGTCGCTGATTGGAGTGGGAGCGCGGCTGACTGCGGCGCAGATTGCGGCCACGATCAAGAACGGCAAGGGACGCATGCCGGGGTTTCCGAATCTCAGCGACGACGCGGCGTCTGCTCTGATCGGTTACTTGACCAGCGGGCAGAACAAAGAGATGGCGAGTTCTGGCGAGACGCTGCTCGCCACGAAATATCGCTTCACGGGATACAGAAAATTTCTCGACGCGGAAGGATATCCGGCGATCGCGCCGCCGTGGGGAACGCTGAATGCGATCAATCTGAATACCGGCGAGTATGTGTGGAAGATTCCGCTGGGCGAGTATCCGGAGCTGGCGGCGGCTGGGATGAGAAATACGGGGACGGAAAATTATGGCGGCCCGGTGGTGACTGCGGGCGGATTGATCTTTATTGGCGCTACGAACTTCGACAAGAAATTTCGCGCGTTCGACAAAGCGACGGGAGCGTTGCTGTGGGAATCGACGCTGCCGTTCGCGGGGAATGCGACTCCGGCCACGTACGAAGTGCACGGACGGCAGTTCGTGGTGATTGCCGCGGGCGGGGGGAAAGATCCGAAGTCGAAGCCCGGCGGAGTTTATGTTGCGTTTGCGCTTCCGAAAGGGTCGCTACCCGGTGAATCGAATTCAACCCCCGCCGCTCACGGGAAGTGAACAGAGATGCAAGTGCACCGCAGTTGAATTACACTCGCTTGCCGTGAACAGTTGGAGACCAGACACAAAATGAAAATGAATATGACATCGCGGTTCGTAAATCATTTATTACTCTTCGGCTGGCTTTTGCTCCCGTGCGGCGTGATCGCGCTCGGGCAGTCGGCAGGATCGCCCCAGTCTGCTCAAGTCGCCGACAAGCCAGCTTGCGAATCTCTCGCATCACTGGCATTGACCAATGCAAAGGTCACCGTGGCACAATCCATTGCCGAGGGAATGTTCGCCGGCCCTCCCTCGCCGTCAACCAGGGCGGATTTGTCTGCGTTCTATAAGAAGCTTCCTGCGTTCTGCCGGGTCGCGGTCGAGGCGACACCGACTGCGGATTCCGACATCAAGATTGAAGTGTGGTTGCCCGCCTTCGGGTGGAATGGAAAGTTGCAAGGCGTGGGGAATGGCGGATTCGCGGGGCAGATTGACTTTCTGCAGATGGGATCGGCGCTCAGCCACGGTTTTGCGGCCGCCGCCACCGACACCGGGCACTCGGGAACCGGGGTGGACGCGGGCTGGGCGCTGGGACATCCCGAGAAGGTGATTGATTTCGGGCATCGCGGTATTCACGAAATGACGCGAGTCGCGAAGGCGGCGGTGCGCGCGTTCTACGGAAGCACTCCGCAGCATTCTTATTTTGCCGCATGTTCCGATGGTGGCCGCGAGGCGCTGATGGAAGCACAACGCTATCCGGAAGATTACGACGGCATTCTCGCAGGCGCTCCCGCCAACTATTGGACCAAGCTGTTGTCCACTGCCGTAGTTGACACGCAGGCACTCACGCTCGACCCCGCGAGCTTTATTCCGCCCGCAAAAATATCTGCGATCTCGGCCGGGGTGCTGGCAGCATGCGATGAAATTGATGGCGTGCAGGACGGCATCCTGAACGATCCGCGGCAATGTCACTTCGATCCGGCATCGATTGAGTGCAAGGCTGGAGCAGAGTCCGATAAGTGTCTGTCGGCGCCGCAGGTGGCTGCGCTCAAGAAACTCTACGGCGGCCCGCACGACGCGCAGGAACGTGAGGTCTTCCCGGGCTTTTTGCCCGGAGCTGAGGGCGGACAAGGGGGCTGGGCACTATGGATTACTGGCTCCGCTCCCAACAAGAGCCTGATCGCGCTTTTCGGTCTGGGATATTTTTCCAACATGGTGTACGGCAAAGCCGACTGGGATTACAAAACGTTTACGCTGGGAGCGGGTCTGAAGGCGGCGGAAGAAAAAACTGCGAGCGCGCTGAACGCCACCGACCCTGACCTGAAGCCCTTTCGGGCGAGAGGCGGAAAGCTGATTCTGTATCACGGCTGGAACGATCCCGCGATTCCGGCGCTCAATACCATCAACTATTTCGAGAGTGTGATCGGGAAGATGGGTCAGGACAATGTTGGTTCGTTCGTGCGCCTGTATATGGCTCCGGGCGTGCAACATTGCGGAGACGGTCCTGGGCCCGACTCATTTGGCCAGGTTGGCGACTGGGCGCAGGTTGATCCTCAACACAGCGTGTTTGCTTCGTTGCAACAATGGGTGGAAAAAGGCGGGGCGCCCGCGGCGATTATCGCCACGAAATATGCGTCCAACGACCCGGACCATCGAGTGCAGATGACGCGGCCTCTGTGCGCTTATCCGCTAGCCTCCAAGTATAAAGGCGCCGGAGATACCAACGACGCTGCGAATTTCGTCTGTGAGGCGGAGAAGAAGTAAGCGCGCGAGGCGAAACCGGAGCGGAGAACGGTTTCGCCGAATTTTCAATCGACAATCAGAAATCAACGATCACTAATTTCATCAGCGGCTGTACTGATTTTTCTTTTTGTCTTCGTGGCGTTCGATTCCGAGCTGAATCAGGCGGTCGATCAAGTCCGCATAGGCCAGCCCAGATGCCGCCCACAGCTTAGGATACATGCTGATCGCGGTGAATCCTGGCATGGTGTTGATCTCGTTCAGGTAAATCTTTCCCGCTTTTTTCTCTGACTTTTTCGCTGACCTTTTCGGTGATCCAGGTTCCATTAGAAAATCCACGCGCGCCAGGCCAGAGCAATCGACCGCTTTGAACGCCGCGACTGCGAGTTCTTGCACTCGCTTCGTGTCGGCCCTTGAGAGCTTGGCCGGGATGATCAGTTGCGAGCCTTCGTCGAGATACTTCGCGGTGTAATCATAGAATTCTTTTCCGGGTACGATCTCGCCGGGGACAGACGCGGTCGGATTATCATTGCCCAGAACCGAGCACTCGATCTCGCGGGCTTTATTATTTTTTCCGCCCACACCCTGCTCGATGACAATTTTGCGGTCGAACTTCGCAGCTTCCTCGATCGCCGGGCCAAGCTCCTTGCGGTTGTGCGCCTTGCTGATTCCCACCGACGATCCCAGGTTCGCCGGCTTCACGAACACGGGATACTTTAATTTGCTCTCGACTAACCTCTGAATTTTCTTCGCGCCATTTTTCCTGGAGTCGAGTTCCCAGGCGCTGCGCAGAATCGTGACGTGCTTCACGATAGGAATCCCGGCAGCGATAAACAACGACTTCATGATGTCTTTGTCCATCCCCGCGGCGGAGCCCAGGACGCCAGCACCAACGTAGGCGATGTCGGCGAGTTCGAGCAGGCCCTGAATCGTGCCATCCTCGCCGAATGTCCCGTGCAGCACGGGAAAGATTACGTCGACGTTGATGGCGCGATCGCTGGCTCGCCGCGTGAGCGTCGCCTCGCTCTGAAACGGCACCAGGCCGCTGTGCCGGTGGACTGGTTCTGGCGGGACGATTACCGATTCACCCCGCGCCAGAACTGCGGCTGCGGGCGTGGTCTCGGGATCGCCGGCCCGCAACTGGCGCGGCTCGATCACGAGTTTGCCTTGCAGCAAATCTTCCGCATGCTCCGCGGTGAGCCAGCGCCCGTCCTTCGTGATGCCGATAGGCACGACTTCATATTTATCTTTATCGATTGCGTTGAGTACCGACGCGGCCGAAAGCAGCGAGACTTCATGCTCTCCACTGCGCCCGCCGAAAAGAATGCCGACTCGAAGTTTCTTCATGACGTTTCAGTGTGGACGGAACGGGAGTTCCGCGTCAATCGCAGGATTGGTACATCAGAACTGAACTACAGAATCTTTTTTCCGAACGCCGAAAGCGCCAACTCCACGGCCAGATCGGCGGTGCGGTTGTGCTCGTCGATCACGGGATTCACTTCGACGATCTCGAAGCTCACCATGCGGCCGTGATCGGCGATGATCTCCATGGCGAGATGCGCTTCGCGATAGGTCGCGCCGCCGCGCACTGGAGTGCCTACGCCGGGCGCGTCTTCGGGATCGATCCAGTCCATGTCGAGCGAAATGTGATAGCCTGCGGTGCCGCGGCCAGCCATGCGCAGCGCCTCTTCCATCACGGTGCGCATGCCGCGCTCGTCGATGTCGCGCATGGTAAAAACTCCAATGCCGGCGCGGCGCACATTTTCTTTTTCGACGGCATCGATGTCGCGCACACCCACCAGCACGCAATTCTCCGGCTTCACCTTGGGAGAAAAATCGAAGATGTTCGACAACTCCGGCGGCCCCAATCCCAACAGCGCGGCCAGCGGCATTCCATGCACGTTGCCGCTCGGCGAAGTTTCCGGAGTGTTGATGTCAGTGTGCGCGTCGATCCAGATCAGGCCGATGTGTTCTTTGTGCCGGCGATAAAACTCAGCCACACCAGACACCGTGCCGGCCGCCATCGAGTGGTCACCGCCCAACGCCAGCGGAACTTTTCCTGCTTCCAGCGTCTTAACCACAAGTTCCGCAGCCTTGGTGCAAGTGACCGTGATCTCTTTCAAATACTTGGCGTGCGGATCGCCTTCTTTTTTCTGCTCGGGGATGGCGACGGCAACGTTGCCGCCATCTTCCACTTCGTGACCGAGTTCTTCCAGACGCGCTTCAAGCCCGGCGACCCTCACAGCCGACGGCCCCATATCCACGCCACGGCGTGACTGGCCCAGGTCCAGCGGCACACCGATCACGCGAATCTTCCTGGGAGAGATGGTGGAGGAGCTTGCAGTCGTCATCGTGGGCTTAACAATTGAATCATTGAATGATTGATTCATTGACTCAATGATTCATTGAGTCAATGCTTTTCTTACGGATACAGCCGGTACAACATCCGCGGGAACGGAATTGTTTCCCGCACATGCTCGAGGCCGCAGATCCAGGCCACGGCGCGCTCAATGCCCATGCCGAATCCGCCGTGCGGCACGCTGCCGAACTTGCGCAAATCGAGATACCACTTGAAGGCTTCTTCCGGCAAGCCGTGCTCGCGAATGCGCTGCAGCAGCAACTCGTGCGAAGCCATGCGCTGCGAGCCGCCTATAATCTCGCCGTAACCTTCGGGCGCGAGCACGTCCACACACAAGGCCAACTCCGGCCGCCGCGGATCGGGCTCCATATAAAACGCTTTCACCTTCGCGGGATAACGATGCACCATGACCGGCTTATCGAATTGTGCGGAAAGATAAGTTTCGTCTGGCGAGCCGAGGTCGCCGCCCCACTCGAACTTCGTTTCCAGAGCGCCTTTTGCGTGGCCTTCCTGCAGATTCTTGACCGCATCGTCGTAACTGATCCGCGGAAATGGCGGCGCGATTTTCTCCAGTTTCGACAGATCGCGGCCGATCGCTTGCAGATCGGCGCGGCGCCGCTCCAGGCAGCGCTTGACAATGAAACTGATCAGCCCTTCGGCCAGTTCCATCACATCGTCGAGTTCGGCGTAGGCGACTTCGGGTTCGACCATCCAAAACTCGGTGAGATGCCGCCGTGTTTTTGATTTCTCCGCACGAAACGTCGGACCGAACGAATACACTTTGCCGAGCGCCATCGCCAAAGCTTCCGCGTAGAGCTGGCCGGACTGCGTGAGATACGCCTGCTCCTCGAAATAATCGACGGGAAAAAGCGTGGTCGTCCCTTCGCACGCTGCCGGAGTAATGATCGGTGGGTCGGTCAGCGTGAATCCGCGTTCGTCGAAAAAATCGCGCGCCGCTTTGATGATCTCCGCGCGTACACGCAAGATCGAAGCCTGGCGCTGCGACCGCACCCAGAGATGGCGGTGCTCCATGAGAAAGTCGGTGCCGTGCTCTTTGGGCGTGATGGGATAAGGATCGGATTCCGGAACGCGCTGGATAACCTGCACGCCGGCCACGTCGAGTTCGTATCCGCCGTGGGCGCGTTTGTCGGCGCGAACTTTGCCTTCGACGATCACGCTTGATTCCTGGGTCAAAGTCTTGATCGCCTCGAACACTTCCGGCGCAACTGCGTTCTTGGGGACGACGCCCTGGATCACGCCCGAGCCGTCGCGGAACTGCGGGAACAGCAACTTCCCACTCTCGCGCAGGTTGTAGAGCCAGCCGCGGATGGTGACCGCCTGGCCTTCGTGCTTGCCGATTTCTGCGATTGTGGTTACAGGAGCAGACATGGGTTGAGTCATTGCATCATCGGATCATTAAGTGATTGGATCACTGAATTATTGGATCATTGAGAGATTGACTCGCCTTTTTACGCCGCATCCAGCTTCTCGAATGTCCCCGCTAATTTGTCGAGGGGATTCACTTTCTCGTCGCCTTCCAGTTCCAGCAGCAGCGCCGGCGTCTGCGGTGCTGAGCGCAGCAGTTCCACGGCTTCCTTCCAGTCAACCGTTCCGTCGCCCGGCCACAGGTGAGAATCTTTATCTTTTTTGTTGTCGTGAAGGTGCGTCGAACAAATGTAGCCGCGCAAAACTTCGAACGCCTCGCGCACCGAACTCATCATGTGCGCATGGCCAACGTCGAAGCACACGCCTACGTCGTCAAAGTGGGCGCCGCGAATCATTTCCACGAGCTTTTCCGGCGTGGAGAGTTCGTTGGGAATATTCTCCAGCAGAATTCTGACGCCTAGCGGCTTGGCGAACGCACGCAGGTGCTCGATGGAAGTCATGGCCGCTTCAAATTTCTTCTCGCTGAAATCCTCGTTGGGCGTGCCCAGATGCTGCACCAGAAAGCGGAACGGAATCTGCTCCGCGATTTCGAGCGCGCGCTTGATCTCGTCCATGGCCTCAATTCGCCCGGCGCGATCGGTAGAGGCAATGTTCACCGGAGGAGCGCCTGCCCGTCCCCACTCGTAGTCGGCGTAGAGCGGCGAGTGCACGGAGTTCAGGGGAATTCCGCTGGCGCGAAACCACTCGGCAATTTCCTTGACGTGCTGCTTGCGGTTGGCATAATCAATGTGCTGGCGCGCGGCAAAAATCTCGATCGCCTGCACTCCGTTATGGGAGAGCCCGTCCAGAAGGCCGGGATGCAACCGCTCCTTGACGTATACGAACGTCGACACCGCTTTCAGCATGCTGAGTCCTTAAGAAATTGTTGATTGATGATTGCTGATTGTTGATTGAAACCAAAAAACAATTGGCTTTTGATTTTCAATCAGCAATCGAAACTCTTCAACCAGCAATCCGCTTTTCAGTATCCCAATGCCTTGCCGTTATTTCTCCCGTCGCTGGCACCCAGGCGATCGCCGTTTTTTGGATCAATCTCGATACACTCGGCATCGCTCCAGTAGCCGCCTCCGTCTTCGCGCAGGCCGATCTGAACGTGGTGACCCATTTTCTGCAGCGCGTTGATCGTGTCTGGCGAAAACCATTTCTCCACATTCACCACGTCGGGCAACCACTGGTTGTGAAAGCGCGGAGCGTTTACCGCTTCCTGAATGTTCATTCCGTAATCGACCACGCCCATCAGAACGTTGGCGACCGTGGTGATGATCTTCGAACTCCCCGGCGAACCCAGCACCAGAAACGGCTTGCCCTCGCGCACCACAATAGTTGGCGTCATCGAAGACAGCGGACGTTTCCCCGGCCCAATCGCATTCGCGGCTCCCTGAATCAGTCCGTCGGCGTTGGGGACGCCGGGCTTGGCGGAGAAATCGTCCATCTCGTCGTTCAATAAAAATCCCAGACCGTCGGCCGTGACTTGCGATCCGAACCAGTTATTGATCGTGGTGGTCACCGCGACCGCGTCGCCGTCGGCATCGACCACCGAATAGTGCGTGGTGTGCTGGCCTTCGTGCATGCCCACTGGCTGCGGATGATTCGCAGCATACTGTTCTAATTCATGGAAGACCGCGGGCCGCTTTAATTCTTTGCTGGCGCTGGCGCGCGCCGGATCAATCGATTCCCGCCACGCGGCCGCGTATTTCTTGTCGATGAGCTGGGCCACGGGAATCTTCGAAAAATCCGGATCGCCCATGAATTCCGCACGATCGAAAAACGCACGCCGGAAAGCTTCCGTCGTAAGGTGAATCGATTGCGACGATCGATCTCCGAGCTTCGCCAGATCGTAGCCCTCCAGAATGTTTAGTGCTTCGACCAGAACCGTTCCGCCGGAAGACGGCGGCGGCGCGCTGAGGATTTCGTATCCGCGATACGTCCCGCGAATCGGCTCACGCTCTTTCACTTCATACTGCGCCAGATCCTCCGCGGTGATAACTCCTCCACCCTTCTGAATCGCGGTCGCCAGCTCGCGTGCAATCGCGCCGTGATAAAAATCATCGGGCTTCGCGGCAATGCGCTCCAGAGTCCGCGCCAGGTCAGGCTGACGAAAAATATCGCCGGGCTGGTAGTAGTTGCCGTCGCGCTGAAAGATGCGCCGCGATTCGGGAAACTTCGCCAGGTCGGAATCGCCCTGAAAATCCCGCGCCTCGCCCCAAGTCAATGCGTAGCCTTCGCGCGCCAGTTTGATCGCGGGAGCCATCACCTGGTGCAGCGTCAGCTTGCCGTATTTTTTTTCCGCGTAGACCATGCCCGCAACCGATCCCGGCACGCCGATCGATTTGTATCCGATCTCGCTGGCACCTTCGATCACATTGCCGTGCGCGTCCAGATACATGTCGGGCTTCGCGGCCGCCGGAGCTTTTTCGCGATAGTCGACAAAGTGCGCCTTGCCATCAGCCATGCGGATCAGCATGAAACCGCCGCCGCCCAGATTCCCCGCCGCCGGATGCACCACCGCCAGCGCAAATCCGGTAGCCACCGCGGCATCCACGGCATTGCCGCCCGCCTGCATGATCTCAACTCCGGCCTGCGAAGCCAGTTCATGCACGCTGACCACAATCGCATGCTGCGCATGAACCGGATCATTCGCAGCGGCGGCGTGCGGCGCACACACGGCTACCGCCACCATCAGCAGCCACATCCATGATTTATGCGGGGATCGCATGCAGTCGAGGTTTTCCAAGACAAAGCCGAACTCTGAGGCTAGCCGACCACAGCAGGAGAGTCAAATCTGGTTAGCTCGTGGGGAACGGGCACTGCCTTCGGCTTCGCTCAGGACAGGCTTTGGCCGCCAACTCCATCCAAAAAGCGGAAAATCAACTCTTCTTTCTCGTATTCTTCCTCGTCCTGCTCGACGCCCTGATCTTCGCAGAAGTTTTCTTTTTGCCAGATTTCTTTGCTGGCGCCTTCGCCGCCACCATCTCATACGACTGCCGGATCAACTCCTTCAACTCATCCGTGCGCAGCGCGTCCAACCGGTCCAGCATCACCCACTTGTATCTCCCGACGTAGGGTGCGGGATGAATATCCTCGCGCTCGATCAATTCCGCGAACGCCT
>Ga0187863_10001877_pt1 | contig 16445 bp, 12 predicted proteins | sample June2016WEW_11_1_FD_132975 | JGI IMG/M metagenome (GOLD analysis project Ga0187863, IMG submission 132975) | Peatland microbial communities from SPRUCE experiment site at the Marcell Experimental Forest, Minnesota, USA - June2016WEW_11_10 | ecosystem: Environmental > Terrestrial > Soil >... | reverse complement strand
GAAGTCGTCGCCGCATTCGTAGGCAAGTACCGGATTGTGAAGGTGAACCTTCGGCAATCCTGGAATTGCGCCCAGGAGGACGTCTTCTATGCTCGGTTGGGTGGCTGCGGTAATTGAAACGGAATCTCCGTCACAGCCTAATCCGGCCGTGATCCAGAGTATGTGTACCTCAGGCACCGCTGAAGGATGTTGCGTAACACGACCGTACGGCGCTGTCTCCGCTGCCATAGCTGGTCTCCTTTCGATTTTCGGTGAAAACGGTTTGAATTCGCGCGCGGACAATTCGGAGCGGGCCTGGTCAACGCACACTATGCCTACAAAGACGGGTCGCACAAAACCCGGGCAGGTACCCACAAGCACCTGTCAGGATGATTGACCCACAGCATCGACAAAATCGATGTGCCTCCACAAGCGGGTGGGGCCTTCTTTTCCCTTGCTACTAAGTCGTAGGGGAGCATCAGGGATTCCCTGCTCCGATCGGGTGAAGAAAACGAACCTGCCCGGCTAAATGGGACAATCAGCGAATGTCGTCAGGCCGACTTTTCGCCGACGCTCCATTGAATGGCATGCTGCACCAGCTCGCGCGCGCTGCGGAGAGAGAGCTTCTCTTTAATATGGGCCTGGTAGGATTCCACGGTCTTCACACTGATATGGAGCTCTTCCGCGATGCGTCGTGTCGAATGACCTTCTCCGATCAGGCGGAACACCTCTAACTCCCTGTCGGTGAGATCGGCGACGGAGGCGGGGCGACCAACACCACGGCTGCCGATGTAGCGCTGCAGCATGCGATTGGCAATTCGTTCGCTCACATAAATTTCCTTGCTGAGAATCCGGCGAAGCGCGACCAGAACTTTCTCGGCGGCCTCTTGTTTCATGATGTAGCCTTGCGCGCCGGCACGGAGCGCGCGCTCGGCATAGATCCCTTCGTCATGCATCGACAAAATCAGGACTGGAAGGTCTGGGTATCGCATGCGAAGATCCTTAAGAAGATCAAGGCCATCGGGACCGTTCAGCGAGATATCGACGATCAGGATGTCTGGTTTAACTGTGGGCACAGACTGAATCGCAGTGTGTGCATCTTCCGCTTCGCCACAAACCGCCAGATCCGGTTCGCGGTTGATCAGCAATGTGAGCCCCTGGCGCACGATGGGGTGGTCGTCAACCACAAAAACCTTGTTTTTCTTAGTCGTACCATTGCTCTGGTTCATGTGCGCTACCTCGAGACTTTCTCGCCGGCGAGGGGAAAACGGCACGTCACCGACGTTCCCCGCGGCAGTTCTTTGCGAATTTCCAGATTTCCGCCGATTACTCCTGTGCGGTAATTCATGATCTGCAGCCCAACGCCGGTGCGTGGCGTAAGGGGACGCTCGATGCCGATCCCGTCGTCCTTAATCATTAAAGTTCCCTCGCGCTCGCCTCCGAAAAGACGAATCACAATGTTGTTGGCATGCGCGTGTTTTATAGCGTTGTTCACGGCTTCCTGGGCAATCCGATACAAGTGCGTGGCCATCGGGGCGTCGTGAACCAAGACTGTGTTTTCGCACTCGAAACGGCAGGTGATGCCGAACAGGTCCTCCACTTCCGAAGCGTGGAGTCGCAGCGCCGACATAAGCCCATGTGCTTCCGAAACGACCGGCAACAATCCTCGCGATAGTTCACGAGTCTTCAGAATGGCGTCGTTCACGAGCTGAACAATTTTGGCGGCGTCACTCGCCTCGGGAACTTGCCGTTCCACCAATTTCTTTTCCTGCACCTTAGTCATGAAAGCGATGCCAGTGAGATGTTGCCCCAAACCATCGTGCAGATCCTGGCCGATTCTGCGCTGCTCACGCTCGCTGATGTCGAGGACCGTCCGCTCCAGACGCTTGCGGTCGCTGATATCACGAATGGCGCTGGAAACCAGAACGCCTTCTTCGGTCTCAAGAGGACTGAGACTGATCTCCACTGGAAACTCGTGGCCATCTTTATGAAGCGCGTACAATTCCACTCCTCCACCCATGGGGCGGACTCGCGGTTCGGCGAAGAAATTTCTACGATGTCTCGGATGGGTCCCGCGCAGGCGGTGCGGCACCAGCTTTTCAATTTCTGTCCCTAACAGCTCCTCGCGGGGATATCCGAAAAGTTTTTCCACCTGCGCATTAACTAGAACAATTCTTCCTTTTTGGTCGACCACGACAACCGCATCAGGCGCCGCTTCGAGCAGGCCGCGGAATCTGGCTTGCGCGCGCTTCTGGTCAGTGACGTCGATACCGGAAGCGATCATGTAGCTGGGCGTCTGTTTAGCGGCGGGTAACAATGCGGCGGACCACGAAATCGTTCGCCGGCTGCCGTCGCGCGTAATCCAAGACGTTTCGTATTCGGTTCGCGACTGCTTTTCCCAAATTTGCCGGAAGGTTCTCTGGAATTGTTGCTTCTCTTCGTCGATCAGAAAAACGTCCCATAAGAGTTGTCCGACGGTTTGTTCAAGCGATCGACCACTGATTTGCTGGCAGGCGCGATTAAAACGCACAATTCGGCCGTCTCGATCTAACACCACCACCAGCGCCCCTACTGTGTCCAGAATGGCTGAAACCACGTTGCGTTCATTTTGTAATTCTTCTTCCGTGCGCTTGAGATCGCTGATGTCGAAGCCGACGCCGTGGATAAACCACGGGCGGCCATCGGGATAGCGGATCATCTTGGCTTCGCAGTGGAACCAGATGACGCGTCCGTCGCGAGCAATGACGCGGTATGCCGACCGCAGCGGTTTGCCGGAGATGAACATCTCCGCCGCTTCCGCGCTCCAGCGATCTTTGTCGTCCGGATGCACCTGCCGGTACCAGAGCACCGGGTCTTCCAGCCACTCCGCCTGGGAAAAGCCAAGCGTTGCCTCGATCTGCGGGCTCACATAGGCTTCTCCGATTCCGCGATCGAGGTAGGCCATAAATACGACGGCGGGAAGTTGCTCGACCAGAGCGCGGTACTTCGCTTCCAAATTTGGAAGCGCCGTCGCCTGGCCTGGAATTTCTGGAAGCCCGAAGGAATGATGAATCGCCGCCGAGTCCGCGATTTCGGCCCCCTGCAGGTAGGTTTGAGCGAGCTCGCTCAGGATGGATTCAGCGTCTTCCGGGCTCAGCGATCTCTCATTTGAGACCGATCCTGCTCCGCCCATTGCGCTCTCCGTCTTCCAGAACGTGCTCATCAAAAAACTCCAGTTGCCCTTCTAAATATCCTGCGGAGTCTGCTTTCGGCTTCTCCAAGTTGGTTCCTTATTCAAAGACGCTTGGGTGAACCTGCGGAGCGCGTGGATCGCCCGGCCATACGTTTGCACAGCTTGGGAGGACAACAACGACCCGGGGGGTTGGTTCATGAATGGCATGAATTTATCGGGGAAGCCGGGCATGGTGCATCCAATGCAAATTCCACCAACATTTGGGCATCCGCCGAGCCCGCCCATCCAACCGCGCTTACCCACGTTGCATTGAACAACGGGTCCCCAACAGCCGAGTTTCACAATACACAGCGGCGAGCCGTACTCGTCGGCAAATTGTCCTTGTTCGTAATAGCCGCCGCGGTCGCACCCCTCGTGCAAAGTGCTGCCGAATAGCCAATCCGGGCGCAGCGCTTCGTCGAGTTTGATCATCGGCGCGCGGCCGGCCGCCATATACAAGAGGTACAAGACGGTTTCCATCAAGTTGTCCGGTTGTACTGGACATCCGGGAACGCACACGATGGGAATCTGAGCCCGCGATTTCCATTTCCAACCGAGATAATCCGGCAGTCCCATGCAGCCGGTTGGATTTCCCTCCATCGCGTGAATTCCTCCATAGGTAGCGCAGGTGCCGGCGGCAATGATGGCCCAGGCTTTGGGCGCGAGTCGATCGAGCCATTCACAAGTCGTGATGGGCTGGCCTGTCAGTGGATCGGTGCCGAACGAAGCCCAGTATCCTTCAGCCTTGTTATGCTCGTTCGGGATGGAACCCTCGACGACGAGAATGAATGGTCGCTGTGCGTGGTCTGCGGCCGCTTCCTGAAAAGGGCGGACGAATTCACTTCCGTTTTCGTAAGCGAGAAATGGATTGTAGAACTTGACCTTCGGGATCCAGGGCAAGGCGCCCGTTACTATGTCTTCAATGCTCGGCTGCGATGCGCCGGTCATCGCGATCGTATCCCCGTCGCAACTCAATCCCGCCGTCAACCAGAGAATGTCGATTTCTTTGATTGCGGCGGTACCCGCAGATTCTTCGCCCAGAACCATCGACTGTACCCTCGGTCCATTTTCCTCTGCGCCCGCGTATTCTAGCCTATTTCGGCGAGACTGGCGGCTTGGAACGACCGTTACGCGGATTCGCGAACATGATTAATTCTTCGCTAGAGCCGAGGTCACCCGCGCGCGGTGAGAAGCGTTGGCGGCGTCATGGCTTCACTCTAGTCTCATTCTTGCTCCTTTTCTCCGCGAATCTCACGGCGGAGGAGCTGTCTCTGAATGGCCGGGTTGTCGACCCCCAAAATAATCCGCTGCCCATGGCCACAGTGCAGCTCTTGCAAGGCGGCCAAGTTCTGAAGCTAGCGACCTCCGGCGCAGATGGCCGATTTCAGCTGAAGATCGAGAGCCCGGGAGATTACATCCTCAAAGTTGTGGCGAACGGATTCCGCCCGGTCACGCAGCGCGTCAGAATGCGGACCAACGGAAATGTTCCGATCGAAATCCGAATGGGAGAACTTTCACTGCATGAGGAGAAGATCACAGTTACTGCCGGAGTGAAGGAAGTAGATATTCTTTCGCCCGACACAGCTGAGCGCGTGTACATCACCGAGGATATGCTCGACGCTAACCCCGGTCGGCCCGGCGCTCCGGTATCGATTCCGGGCTATCCCATCGAAACCGCCTCAAGCGGGATCAAGGCTCCGCAGTACTTTGCCCCGGGAGTTGCTGGAGATCATGGCGAGCCGATTGCACAATATATCGGTGTTGGGAGCTACCTCGTGCCCAACAATTTATCCGCGAACGCTCACGGCAATGGATACGCTGACCCGAACCTATTCATCCCTCAAGTACTCGAGAGCGTGCAAGTGGACGGCGGTGCGTTCAACGTTCGAGAGGGAAATCACTCGGTGAACCTCGCAGCGACCTACCGCTTGCGCTCCCATCTCGATCCGTTCCTCATGCTCACCGGAGACTACAGAGACATCGACGTGGTAACCGGATTCGGCCCGACTCCAAACTCGTGGATCGCACTGGAGGCTTCTTGCGGGAATGGTTTTCTCAGTCGTCTGGAGCATCGGCAACAATACAAGTTCAACGGTGAACGCAGCATTGAGGTTGGAGTGCACCGGTTCACTATCGTCGGCATGGGATATTACGGCCAGTCTTATGTTCCCGGGTTGGTTCCGCTTCTCGCTCCGAATGCGGGCGATGCGGATGTCGTCAATTTTGGCGACACGATCGATCCGCGGCAGAAGGATCAAACTCATTCCGCCATGGTTGCCGTAAACGACGAGTGGAAAATCGGATCGTCGCAAGAGTTGCAGCTTTCCGGATTTTTCCGGAGCTATAACTTGTCATTGTATTCAGACTTCGGGCAGGGACTCATCCGGCAGAGTGAATTCCGCACAGTCGCAGGCGCCAGTGCAAATTACACCAACAAGATCGCCGAGTATTTCTCACTGCTCGCCGGTACGGACTACAATCGCGAGGCTCCGCGCCGCGATGATCTCGACCACTACGGCTTTTTCAATCCCGCATCTCCCGGCTATTACGGTCCGTTTACTCCTGTCACGGCGAACAACGTCACGATCGGGTCGGTGTCACCGTATGTCGCGACCGAAGGAACAGTCGCTCGCTACTTCCGCTATTACGCAGGTTGGCGTCGCGACGAGATTGATTTCAACAACCAAGACCTGCTCGTTCCGCAGCACTCATTTCAAAATTGGGTGGGAGTGAACTCGCCGAAGGTGACGCTATCGTTTCTGCCGAAAGATTCCTGGTTCGTTCCACTGTTATCGCTGAGCTTCGGACAAGCGTTTTTCACCAACGATCCTCGCATCGGTACCGGCACGTCTCTCGAAACTCCGGTCAGCTCGGCCCACTCCTATCAGCTTGTGGCCAGCAAAACGATTCGAAAAACAGATGTGCGCCTCACCCTCGGGCATGTCACGACCAGTGCGACACCGGCAAAGATCGATCCCGACACAGGGCTGCAATTTGACGAAGGGCCGGGTCGGCTGCGATTTATGACAGTAACTGTGAAGCAGACCTTTGGCGGTGGATCGCTTCTGGCGACATTTTCGAAAGCGGATGCTCGTGATCTGCTGACCGGAGATCCGACTCCGGAAGCACCCCGCACAATTTTTGACTTTTTGGGAACGTTACAGAGGCTTCCGCTTCATCTCGAAGCGCGCGCGGAATTCGAATATGTCGGAACAAAGCCCCTTGGTGCCGGTTGCTTACCCGTGCTGAGCGCCCAATGCACGGGAACTTCGGTCGAAGAATTTCGCGGAGCGCTGGTCAGGTCTTTCTTGAAAGGACGGTTGGACGCGGGCGTTAATTTTCTTATCGCCAGCGGATTTACCGGCCAGACGACCGAGAATTTCTACTCGTCCGCGATTCAAGAGGTGGTAGGAGTGCGCGTTCCGTCGTACGCCAGTATTAGCCTTACCTACCGGTTCGGCCACACTCCGTCGTACTGATTTGAGCGCCTCGTCTCTGCTTCAGACTTGCAAGTTGCGAAGGTAAGGAACGCTGGCTTTCATCATATCCAGATTCATCTCGACGAAATAATTCTTGATACCGCCAATTTTCGCAGCGGAAAAGATCTTCTTCCAATCAAGACTGTCTTGTCCGACTGGCACGATTTTCTTCGTTGCCGCAGACCAGCCTTGCACGTGCATGGAGATGAAACGTCCCGGATACTTCGTGAAATACTCCGCTGCGTCGTAGCCGTTGCTGATAGTCGAAACTTGAAATTGAAACTTGACGAACTTGGGGTCGAGAAGGTCAAAGAGGACGTCGTAGGTGCGCTTGCCATCTACCGTCGACAGTTCGAAGCCTTCGTTGTGCAGGCCCTGCTGGATGCCAGCCTTCGCAGCTTTTTCCCCCATTTTGTTGTATTCATCGGCTGCTCGCTTCACGTCGTCCATTGTTGGTTTCTCGCCCGCATCGAGGCTGGGAACAAGCATCTGCGTTAATCCAACATCTTTTGCCCACGCGATGCGATCGTCCTGATTCTTTCGGAGTTCCTCGATACCGAAGTGAGAGCTTACGCAGCTTACGCCCGCATCCCCGAGAATTTTCCGAAGCTCGGCCCCGCTGTATTTCGCGAGGCCTGCGAACCCTGAATCCGCGTATCCGACCGGCGAGCACAGTTCAATCGTCTGAAAACCGGCCGCCGACAATTGCTTGATTGTCCCGGGAAAATCCTTAGCAATCATCTGCCGCACGGGCCAAGTTTGACACCCGATCGGCATGCCGAGCGGATTGGCACGAAGAGAAAGCACACCGGCGGAAAGCAAGCCGGCAGTCGCCGCTTGCGCGGTTGCAATCTTGCAAAATTCTCGCCTGGAAATCGCAGACATTGAGGTCTCCTGAACCGATGACGATTAAAAAATCGACGAACGCGAATCTAAAGTTCCCACCCGCTGCGGCGTGCCGGACGGATGTAGTCTTGCGCAAAGTCAGAACTGTTCGCTTTTAGGTTGGCGCGGTCCCAATGCAGCGTCTGGCCCGAGCGTACGGCGACGTTTCCCAGAAGAAGAGTCTCGGTAACAAGCCCTTCGAATTCGAAATTTCCACCGGGCTTCATCTTGCTGCCTTTGCAGGCATCGAGCCATTCTCGTTCGTTGCCGGGAGAACGGGGCAGCGTCTTCGGCGGTTGCTTGTAACTGTCCATTTTGGACTGCGGAATCAGCATTGGATTAGCCCCGTTGAAACTGCAGAGAATTTTGCCGCGATCTCCGATGAATAGGAGTCCTTCATCTTCTTCGCCTTGTCCTTTGAGCGGACGATTGTCTTCAAGTTCTTCGGGTCGAGCAGGCTTTAGCCCGCCGTCATACCAAGTGAAGCGTACCGGAGGCATGTCCCCGCGAGCGGGAAAATCATAGCGAATGATCGATGCCTGGGGGTAAGTTTCATCGTAGCGATCGGTGGAACTCGACTCGACGCTCACAGGCGCTTCAAGTTTCAATACACGAAAGATTGTGTCGTAACTGTAGGAGCCCATGTCGCCGAGTGCCCCGCAACCGAAGTCTCCCCAGCCGCGCCACACGAAAGGGAGGTACGCTTTATTGAAGGGTCGGACAGGCGATGGGCCAAGCCACAAATCCCAATCTAACCCTTCAGGCACGGGCTCGGTTTCCTTCGGACGCTCAATCCCCTGAGCCCAGAATGGACGGCTGGACCAATTCTTGACCTCGCGCACCGGACCAATCGCGCCGCTCCAAATCCATTCGCACAACTGACGGGTTGCTTCTGATGCCTGGTTAGCGACAGCAATCTGGGTCGCTACGTCAGTTTCGCGAGCGATCTCGGCGATACGCCGCGCTTCATAAATCGTGTGGGTCAGCGGTTTCTGACAGAAGACGTGTTTGCCTTTCTTCATCGCAGCTGCGGATACCACCGCGTGCAGATGATCGGTAGTGCACACAACGACCGCATCCAGGTCTTTCTGTTTCTCGAGCATTTCGCGAAAGTTGCTGTAAGCCGCACAGCCGCGCGATTGTCCCGAGCGATTTTGCGTGCCGTTGTAGGCGTCGACGATCTTCTGAGCGGGCTCGCGACCGGCGACTCCGCTGGTGACGGCCAGAGAGTGTGTCAATTGGATGGGCTGATCGGGACTGAGCCAGTCCCAGCCGCTGTCGACACCAAGAAGCTTACGGACGGAATTACAGAATTCGTGCGTGCTCCATTGTGGATAATTCGCCGCGCTTCGATTCGGATCGCAGACGGCTACGCCTTGCACGTCTGGCTCCTTCAAAAAATGCAGCATGACGCGCATACCTTGCGCGCCGACGCCAACGAAGGCGATGTTGACCTTGTCGCTCGGCGGAACATAGCCCACTCCTCCCAACACGCGCCGCGGGACAATCGTGAAGCCAATGGCGGCTGCTGAACTCTTTGCGATGAATTCGCGCCGCGAAAGTGATTCCGAGAAAGAGGTGTTGGACGAAAGCGGATTCTTCATTGTCCCTCCCTAACCGAGTCAACATACGCTTGCGCCGCAAGCTTTGCCACTGTCACGCGCACAGACCTTTCAGGGATCTCTAGGGGTCTTCTTATGCTAGGGTCCGCGCATACTCGACGTCTGCCTTCATGTCGTTGTTCACGTCGCCTTCTTTTTCGTATTCGATGGCGACGAGATGAGCAAAGTCCTGGCGATGGAGTTCCTTCATAACGTCAGGAATTCGTGAGATTCCCTTTCCCAGCAAGACATTCACTTCGCCACCCGAAGCTTCAATGTCTTTGAGATGAACCAGTTTCAGTCGAGGTCCGAGTTTGCGTATCGCTTCTACGGGATCCTGCCCGCACGAGGCGAAGTGTCCGACGTCGGCGGTCGAGCCGACCGTATTCGAAAGACCCGACAGTGCCTTGAGAACGTCGTCCGAAGTCTCATACGCGAATCTTTCGCCCTTAAAGAAATGATTATGGATGCCGAACGTTATTCTCGACTGCGAAAATTGATGATCGATGCTGGTGAGAATACTGCCCGTCGCGTCGCCAGTAACGTTTTGCGCGCCAAGAATCTTGGCGAAGCGCAACGCGTTCTCCAGATCCTGATCGTCCTTGATTGTCGCACTGTAATAGGACACACAGCGGATTGCAGCTCGATCGAACTTCGTGCGAGCCGAGCGGAATAAATCATCCGTAGGATCGTTCATGAGCATGAACTCTCCCCGCGACATCTCGATCTCCGAGACCTTTAGCGCATTCAGTTGGATGATCATGTCGTCCAGTGAGAGGTTGTGATAGCTGTAGGTGCCGATACCAATGTTGAGCTTGGTTGCGGAGGGCCAAGGCAGGGCCGCGGCGACGAGACCGCCCGAGGCCAGTTTTCCGAACTCTCTGCGCGTCATCGAAGAATGCGTCGCGAAGTTTCTTGAGGCTGCCATGGATTATGGAAACTATTTCTTATTGGGCAACGAACGCGGCGTAATGTCGGCATTCGCCATTCCTGTTGCCCAGCGGATCGCTCCGACCATCATTTCCTGGAACTCTGGTTTATCCCACGTTTCACTGACGTGTCCCAGCGTCGTATAGTACACGCGCCCTTTTCCGTACATTTTCGCCCACGTTACGGCGAAATCGCGGTCAGTCCGGTGGACTTTCTTGTTGCTGAGATCGATCTTGTCAGGATCAAGTCGCATCAACACTCTCACCTTGTCACGCGAGTAATTTCGTACCTGGTAGATTTCTTCTCGCAGTACAAACGACGCGGGCCATTTTTTCATTCCGGGGAAATCTGCATCTTCCACCAGGATCGGCGCGTCGAACGTGCCCCATGGATGTTCGTCGTAGTAACCCCCGATCATCTCTCCATATTCCGGCCAGTCGACGAAAGTGATGGCCGCGCTGTGGATGCCGATGAAGCCCTTCCCGTCGTCGTGGACGAAGGAAAGAAAGTCCGACTTCTGCTGCGCATCCATCTCTAGATCGCCTCCAGTGAAGAAGACAACAGCATCGAAGTTATCGAGATTCTTAGCGTTATATTCCAGCTTCTTCTTCGTCAATGCCTCGGTGTCCGTGCGAAGTGTGGTGTCCCACAAGCCGGATTCGGTTCCAAGCCGCTCGATCGCGGACATGGCATGAGACACGGCTTCATGCCGGTATCCCTTTTCTTCCCCGATCACCAGGATGTGCTTCCTCGAAGGAGCCGCCGATTGGGCCGCCGACATTGAGCAGGCGACAGCGATAACGGCGAGCGTTCGAACAAAGTTCCTGATACCGAGCCGGGAGTGGGTGCCGAGGTGACCGATCTGTCTAACCATCATTTTGTCTCAGCCGCGGGAACATCCACCCAGCCTCGCGTCCGATTGCTTTGCAGTTCGGCATTCAGGATATTTAGTTGCCGCAGTCCGTCGACAAACTGTGGGTACTCAGGGGTGGCTCCTGGAGTCCCGATCGACGCATAGAATCTGCGAAACACTTGTTTAAAGGTATCGTCGTAGCCTTCGCTGTGGCCTCCAGGAAGGTCGGCGAAGCTGCGGGCTGCAGGTTTCAATAGAGACGGATCCTTGATGAATATCTGATTGCCAACGTGGCGGTGACCAGCCCATAGTTCATCAGGACGCTCCTGATCCCACGCGACCGATGATTTTGTACCGTAAATTTCGATGCTCAGCCGGTTCTTGCGTCCGGCGGAGACCTGGCTCGCAGTGACGCTGCCTCGTGTACGCGTACCCATCCGGAAAATCACCGCTCCGAAATCCTCCGTATCTACTGGGGTTTCGATGTAGTCTTCCGGGCCGAGCAACTTATTCGCAAATGTCTCCACGGAATGTTTTGGCTGCTTCCGAGTGGGATGGAATGTCTGCAGATCGGCGCAGAGCGATTTCACGCGCAAGCCGGTAACGTGCTCGGCCATGTCAAACCAGTGCGAGCCGATATCGGCCATGCAGCGCGAAGGGCCTCCGGCTTTCGTCTCGACGCGCCAGTTCCAATCCGTGTCGTAGAGAAGCCAGTCCTGGGAATACGTGCCTTGAACAACGAGAATGTCGCCCAGATCTCCCGCTTCGCGCATGCTGCGCATCTGTTGCACCATGGGGTAATAGCGCAAATTGTGGCAGACACAATTTCGCAAGCCTTTCTGCGCCGCCAGCGCAACAAGTTCCTCGCCTTCTTCCACGGTCGTGGCCAGAGGCTTCTCGCAAAGCACGTGCTTGCCTGCATTGAGCGCGTCTTTCGCCATGGAGAAATGCTGGGCGTTGGGAGTGCAGACATGGACCGCATCGATAGCTGGATCGCGCAGGACTTCGCGATAGTCCGTTGTAATCGTAGCGACCGAAAAACCCGCGCCCAATTTTCGCGCAGCCTCGAGATTTCTGCCCACCACCGCGGCTGCGTCTACGGACTCAACCCGACGCACGCCCTCAAGATGTACTCGTCCCATGAAACCCGTGCCGAAAATCGCGGTTCTGATCTGCTTCATCGCTCTCTTTCCCTCCTAATTCATTCAACACCGCCTCGATTCAAGGCGAGGCAATCACACTAAGTCCACCAGGCAGCGCCTGGCTTCTCGCGGATAACAATGCCGTTGAGAAAGTTTGCCGCCTTCGTCAGACCTTCTTCTGGAGAGAGCAGGCTGTCTTCATGCTCAATGGAGACGACATAGTCGTAGCCAAACATGCGCAGCGTCGAAATGAGCTCGCTCCAAAACTCCGCGCCGTGACCATAGCCGCAAGTGCGGAAGATCCAACTGCGGTCGCGCTCCTGTGTGTATGGTTTCGTATCCAGGACGCCTGTGCGCGCCAAGTTCGTTGGATAAAGCTGCGTGTCTTTGGCATGAAAATGAAAAATAGCATCCTGGAGCACGCGGACGGCGGCGATCGGGTCGATGTTCTGCCAGAAAAGATGGCTGGGATCGTAGTTGCAGCCAACATTGTTTCCCGCGATTGAGCGCAACCGAAGCATTGTCTCCGGGTTATAGACAATAAATCCCGGATGCATTTCGACGGCGATCTTCACGCCATGGTCTGCGGCAAACTTCGCGTGCTCCATCCAATATGGAGCGACAACTTCATTCCACTGCCAATCCAGAACTTTGAGGTAGTCCGGCGGCCAGGGACAAGTAACCCAGTTGGGGGCGGTCGCATTCGGCGAATCGCCGGGACATCCGGAAAAGTCCACCATCATCGGAACGCCCAGCTTTTCGGCCAGCAGAATCGTCTTGCGGCTCACATCACGATCCTGCTTGGCGCGGTCCTTGTCGGGATGCAGTGGATTGCCATGACAGCTAAGAGCGCTGATCTTTGTACCGTGGTCGTCCAGAATCTTCTGAAACTCAGCCAGAGCTGAGGGATTTTCCAGCATCGAGAGCTTGCAGTGAGCATCACCTACATAGTTTCCCGTGGCGAGTTCGACGGTATCAATATGGAGCGCTCCCAGTTTCTTAAGGACCACCGGAAGCGGCAGCTGTGACAGCAGGGGAGTAAAGACTCCAACGCGCATAACCCTGTTCTCTCCTTGAATTGAACGGCCTCATTCTATCGCAGCCGCCATATGTTACCTTTTAGGTTTTGCGGGTATCAGGGGAACCTGTCCGGCGCAGATCTATGCTGGACAATTTCGCGTATCGCATTCGTCGGGAGGAGATCGCTTGCGTCCAGCTCGAATCATTTCGTTTCTCTTTCTGTTATTGCCCGTTTGCATGGCCGCGCAGAATCAGGCTGCTGTCGATCCTTCGCTTCCGCCTCCGCCGCACGAGAAACAGGTGCGCCTTAAGCATGTCCTCTTGATCGGTCAGACAAAAGGATTTGAACACGACTCGGTGTCCGACGGGATGGTCGCCATCTATAACATGGGGCACGAGAGTGAGCTTTGGGATGCCACGTTGCGCACCGATGCCGAGCTGATCACGAAGAAAGATCTGGCCCGAAACACGAAAAATCTGAACTACTTCGATGCTCTCGTTTTTGTGAGTACGACTGGAGAGCTCGATCTTGACGACAGCCAGAAAGCTGACATGATGTCGTTCATCAGGGATGATGGAAAGGGGTTCGTCGGCGTGCACGCGGCTCTTGATACGAATTACAAATGGCCGGAATACGGCGAGATGATTGGAGGCTGGTTCGATCAGCATCCATGGTCCACTTTCAATGCGCCGATCATTAATGAGGATCCCAGCTTCCCTGCTGTTCGACACTTTCCAAAAGCCTTCCTTAAATACGACGAGATCTATCAGCCCAAAGAGTGGTCGCGAGAGAAGGTCAACGTGCTGCTTAGCCTCGATCCCTCAAAGCTGAACTACGCGAACAACCCTCGCGTGCATCGAACAGATCATGATTTTGCCGTGGCTTGGGACAAGAAGTATGGAAAAGGGCGAGTCTTTTATTCCACGCTCGGCCACACCGAAGAGGCATGGAGCGACCCCGACATCAGAAAAATGTATTTTGAGGCGATCAAGTGGGTTCTGGGTATGACCGAAGGCAGTACCGCTTCCCATCCGCGTCCACAGATGCCGGGCGATCAACACTAAGGACTCCGCGATGAACTTTCCGCAGTCAATTCGACATTGCAGCGTTGTGCTCGCAGCAGTTTGTTTCGCGGGACTCGCGTCTTCGGCGGCGCAATCACCAACGAAGCAGCCTAACGCGGCCCCGTCGGCGGCCAAATCGTATCCACCGGAACTGGTTCAGCAAGGTAGCGCTCTTTTCCGGAAGGATTGTTCTTTCTGTCACGGACGCGACGCCGCCGGCGGAGAGAGTGGACCAGATCTTACGCGCTCGAAGTTGGTGACGGCGGATGTGGACGGAGACAAGATCGGTCCCGTCGTTCGCAACGGGCGGCCCGACAAAGGCATGCCACCGTTTGATCGCACGGACCAGCAGATCGCCAGCCTCGCCGCCTTCATTCACACTCAACAAAACAATGCTGTCGCAACCGGCGGTCGCCGGGGCAGTGGCGGACGGAAGGGCGTAGATGTTTCGGATCTCCAAACCGGAAATGTCGAAGCCGGCAAGAAATTTTTCGAAGGGGCAGGCGGATGCTCAAGTTGCCACTCGCCAACCGGCGATCTAGCCGGCCTTGCTTCGCGCTACCAGGGTCTTGAACTCGAAGAGCGAATGCTCTATCCAAAGCACGCGAAACCCAAAGTCTCGGTCACTCTTGCGTCTGGTCAAACCGTCGATGGCAAATTGGCCTATCTCGATGAGTTTACGGTTGGACTCATCGACTCCGACGGTTCGTATCACTCGTGGCGGATACGCGATGTGCAATACAGAGTCGATCCGGCCTTGGACGCTCATGTGGAATTGTTTCCTAAGTACACCGATGGTGACGTTCACAACTTGATGGCCTATTTGCAAACGCTGCGTTAAGCGAAGAAGCGAACCTTGGATCTGTGAAGTCCGGAGGCCCTAACCAATATGAATTTTGTGCGGAATGGATTTCTGATTGTCGTGAGTGCTCTGTTTGGGCTCGCGGCACCCGCCATCCTGCTGGCGCAGGGCGCGGACGAGCAACTTCTTCTGCATCCGAAGTCTGACAACTGGCCCGGCTATCATGGGGATTATTCCGGAAGGCGTCACAGTGCCTTGAAACAGATCACGCCGCAGAACGTCAACAACCTCTCGTTGGCTTGGGCTTTTCAAACGAATCAGAGTGCGCTCATTAAGTCTTCTCCGTTGTTGGTCGATGGCATTCTGTACTTCACGGTTCCCGACAATATCTGGGCGATTGATGCGCGCTCGGGGCACCAGATCTGGCATTACGACAAGCCGACAAGCGAAGGCGAGCACATCGGGAACCGCGGAGTCGCGATGTACAAGGGTTATCTATTCTTCTCAGCTCCGGATGCGCACTTGGTTTCGCTGAACTCGAAAGACGGAAGCGTTCGCTGGAAAGTCTCAGTTGCCGATGTCTCAAAAGGGTATTGGACAAGCATGGCGCCACTGGTCGTGGGAAACCACGTGCTGGTGGGTGTCTCCGGAGATTTCGACAACTTGAGTGGCTATATCCGCGCGATCGATCCCGAGACCGGGGCGACCCAGTGGCAATGGAATTCCACTCCGCCGGCCGGAACTCCCAATCAAACGACTGGTGGCATGACATGGATGACGGGCACGTATGATCCCGATCTGAATCTTGTGTACTGGGGAACTGGAAATCCCACCCCTGTCCTGAATGGAACAACGCGTCCCGGCGACGATCTCTATACGTGTTCGATCGTTGCGCTGAACCCGAATACGGGCAAGCTCGCATGGGCTTTCCAAGTCTCACCGCACGATACTCACGATTGGGATGCCGTCGAAACTCCGGTGCTGGTCGACGGGGAATTTCGCGGCGAGCCGAAGAAGATGTTGATGCAGACGTCGCGAAACGGATATTTCTTCGTCCTCGATCGCACGAATGGAAAAAATCTGCTGACTGCTCCATATGGGCCGGTGAATTGGACGCTGGGCATCGACAAAGAGGGACGTCCGATTCCGAATCCGGAGAAGGAACCAGCTCCTGACGGACGGCTTATCGCGCCTGATGAAGGCGGCATGACGAACTACCGCTCTCCCAGTTTCGATACGAAGAACGGTTTATTCATCGTCGATGCCCATCCGAGTTGGAGTCTCTATTTCGCCAAGCCAGCGGATGGAGTCTACGGTTGGGCAGGCGCGGACTACGACGTTTGGGGCAAGGGAGTGATCGAAGCGATCGACTATCAAACCGGCAAGACTCGCTGGAGTCACGAGGTCGGCCCCGGAGGCTCGGGCGCGGGAGTGCTAACGACCGATTCGGGGCTCACCTTTACAGGCGACGCGATGGG
>Ga0187863_10001873_pt1 | contig 16453 bp, 12 predicted proteins | sample June2016WEW_11_1_FD_132975 | JGI IMG/M metagenome (GOLD analysis project Ga0187863, IMG submission 132975) | Peatland microbial communities from SPRUCE experiment site at the Marcell Experimental Forest, Minnesota, USA - June2016WEW_11_10 | ecosystem: Environmental > Terrestrial > Soil >... | reverse complement strand
TGGTGCGCAGCCCCGGCCTGCAGGCCGTGGCGCTGTTCGGTATGTGCGCACTCGCGCTCGCCGCGGTCGCCGCGGCGCTCACCTCGCCGGCCGCGTTCTGGCCCCTGGGCGCGCCCAACGGCATGGAGGTCCACCTCCCCGCCCTCCCGTGGCCATTCGGGCACCTGGGTCACCGGCGGCTGCGCTTCTGGTTCTGAGCCGCAGCGTGTGAGGCGCCGGCCAGGTTAGTGCGGCCTGGCGCCGGGTCCGCGGTGCGCGGGTTAGTCCGCGGTGCGCGGGTTAGCTGGCGCGCCGGTCAGGAAGGCCGTTCCCCGCCAGGAGGCGCCCCGACCCGGCGGGAACCGGAGGGTCCGCAGGCCGGTCCGGGGCGGACCGGGACGGCTGGGGTTGCGGCGGCGGCAGCTTCTCGCGGCCGGCGGGTGGCAACGGCCGGACGAGCCCCAGAGAGACCACCTCGTTGGCGAGCCTGACCCGCCGGTTGGTGCCCTCGGGGATGCGGAACTTCTGGTAGAGCCGGAGCAGGTGCTGCTTGACCGCGGCCTCCGTCACCACGAGGTCGCCGGCGATCTCACGGGCGGTCGCTGGGGCGACGAACGCCTCATCGGACAAGGCCGGGCGGCAGAGCGAGGTCAGCACGTCCAGTTCCCGCCTGGTCAGCTCGGGGCTGGGGGAGCGCCGGAGCTCGATCTCGGCGGACAGGTCCTCAGCCGGGAGGCCGCCCATCCGGCACCGGGCATTCCCGAACGTCAGCACGTCCCCGTCCTCCAGGACGCGCCGGGCCACGAGCCGCCCGTTGACCCGGGTGCCGTTGCGCGATAACCCCAGGTCGGTCACGTAGGCGTACGGCCCGCGCCGAATGATCTCGGCGTGCAGCCGGGAGACACTCGGGTCGCTGAGCCGGATGTCCACCCCACCGCCGCGCCCGATCGTCGTCACCGACTCGCACAGCGGTATCACCTCGCCGCTGTCCTCGATGCGTATGTAGGGCCCTTCCACGACCGTTCCTCCCGCTTGTCCAAGCAGTCACGGATCTCTCCCCGTGCAGTTACCCTTTCCGGGCAGACTCGTACCCCCTTTTGCTTATGCGGTTTGGCTCGGCGCGCCGTCCGGCGGGGCAGTGACCGATCATCCTGGCCGTGGGCCGATCATGGGCCGGCCGGCGGGGGGAAGCCGCAGCCCGCGGAAGTACACTGCCGTGCGAGTCATCGGGAGGAACAAGAAATGGCGGACAAGCCGTCCAGGGGCCTGGCGGACGTCGTCGCCGCGTCCACCGCACTGAGCGACATCGACGGCCAGGCCGGCAGGCTGTTCTACCGCGGCTACGACATCAACCAGCTCGCCGGGTCCTCGACATTCGAGGAGATTGCCTATCTGCTGCAGCGCGGGTCGGCCCCGGACGCAGGCGAGCTGAACGGCTACCGCGCGGAGCTCGTCGCCGGCCGCACCCTGGGCGCGCTGGTCAGCTCGACGCTGCCGCAGATCGCCGCCAGTCAGGGACCCATGGAGGCGATGCGCAGCCTGGTCTCCCTGGCCAGCGCGGATGATCCGGATGAGAGCTCCAACGCGGCCCCGGCGAACGAGCGGAAGGCCACCCGGCTCACCGCGCAGCAGCCAATCCTGGTCGCCGCGTACCATGCCGCCCGCGAGGGCCGTGAGTGCGTTCCCGCCGATCCCGGACTCAGCCTGGCGGCCAACTTCCTGCTCCAGCTGCGTGGCACCCCGCCGTCCACGCGGGACGCCGAGATCCTGGACACCTGCCTGGTGCTTCACGCGGACCACACGATGAACGCGTCCACTTTCGCCGCGCGGGTGTGTGCAGCCACGCTGTCAGACATGCACTCCGCGGTGGTCGGGGCTCTCGGCACGCTGAAGGGCCCGTTGCACGGGGGAGCTAACGAGCAGGTGATGCGGGGACTGGAGGCGATCCGGTCCACGGGCGGGGCCGACCCGGTGGCCGCGGTCGGTCCCACGGTCCGGGAACGGTTCGGTGCCGGGGAGAAGATCATGGGTTTCGGGCACCGGGTCTACAAGGCCGAGGACCCGCGGGCCTCCCACCTCCGCCAGTTCTCCGGGGAACTGGCTGCGGCCTCAGGCGACGACACGTACTACCTCATGTCCCGCCGGATGGAGGAGACCGTGTTCGCCGAGAAGGGCCTCTATCCCAACGTGGACTTCTACGCCGCCACCGTCTACCACTACCTGGGCATCCCCACGGACCTGTTCACCTCGGTCTTCTCGGTCAGCCGGATGGCCGGCTGGACCGCCCACGTAATGGAGCAGCACGCGGACAACCGGCTGATTCGGCCGGACAGCGAGTACATCGGTGAGCGCGAGCTCACGTGGGTCGCACTGAGCGAGCGGTAGCGCTGCTCGGGCGGACATTGAGCGAGCGGTAGCCCTGCTCAGGCGGACATTGAACGAGCGGTAGTGCTCAGTCAGACACTGACCGGGGGGCAGATGCTCAGTAAGGACACCGGACGAGCGGTAGCGTTGCTCACGAAGACACCGAGCGAGCGGTAACGATGCTGCTAAATGTACTGAGCGAGCGGTAGTGACCGACGGCGTAACCGGGATCACACCGCCGGCCGGGCCCGGGGGCGTGGCGGCCTACGGTCTGGCTAGCATGGCCGGGACGGGCCGGGGCTCGTGGCCGCCGCCAGAGAGCGGCGGGACGGCCCGGGGCTCCTGGCCGCCGCCAGAGAGCGGCCGCCCGCAGCCGGCTGCGGGCGCGGATTCACCCAGCTACCCGCCACGCCCCGCGTCCGCGAGGCCTGGGTATCGCCCGCCCGGGGGCCACCCCGAACCGGCCGTCCACCATCAGCATCAGCCGGCTCCGGACAGCCCGGCCACCACGCCGCGCGGCGCCCGCGCCCGGCGGTCCGGCACCGAGCGGGGGGACCAGTTGCCGTACGTGATCGTGCTGGCCGGCCTGGCCGCCGGGCTGGGTTATATCTGGCAGGGCTCCCACTTCGTCCGGGCAGGTACGTTTATCCTGGCGGGTGCCCTTTTCGTTGCTGTCGCGGCGAGGATTGCGCTGCCGGAGCGGCGGGCGGGCATGCTCGCCAGCAGGCGGCGCTATATCGACGTGACGGCGCTGGCCATCCTGGCCATCGGCCTGCTGGTCGCTGGCCTGGTGCTGCCGACTCCGTCGTAACCATGCCCCAGGGATAACAGCCCGGCGGACAAGAGCAGAGCGCAGTAGGGAAGGGAAGTCTGTGGCATGCCCAAGATCAAGGTAACCAATCCCGTCGTCGAACTCGACGGCGACGAGATGACGCGGATCATCTGGCAGATCATCAAAGACCAGCTGATCCTGCCCTACCTGGATATCGACCTTAAGTACTACGACCTGTCCGTCGAGAACCGTGACGCCACCGAGGACCAGGTCACGGTGGACGCGGCGAATGCGATCAAGCAGTACGGAGTCGGGGTCAAGTGCGCCACCATCACTCCCGACGAGGCGCGGGTCGAGGAGTTCGGGCTGAAGAAGATGTGGCGGTCGCCCAACGGCACCATCCGCAACATCCTCGGCGGCGTCGTGTTCCGCGAGCCCATCGTGATCTCCAGCGTGCCGCGCTTCGTGCCGGGCTGGACCGAGCCGATCATCATCGCCCGCCACGCGCACGGCGACCAGTACCGGGCGACCGACTTCGTGGTGCCGGGCCCGGGCACGGTGCGCATCTCCTACCATCCGGACGACGACCAGGGCGAGCCGATCGACCTGGAGGTGTCCAGCTTCCCCGGCGGCGGCGTGGCCATGGCCATGTACAACTTCGACGACTCGATCCGTGACTTCGCCCGGGCCACCATGCGGTACGCGCTGGCCCGCCACTACCCGCTGTACCTGTCCACCAAGAACACCATCCTCAAGGCCTACGACGGCCGGTTCAAGGACCTGTTCCAGGAGATCTTCGAGGCCGATTTCAAGGCGGAGTTCGAGGCCGCGGGCATCTGGTATGAGCACCGGCTGATCGACGACATGGTCGCCCAGGTGGTCAAGGGCCACGGCGGCGTCGTCTGGGCGTGCAAGAACTACGACGGCGACGTGATGTCCGACATCGTCGCCCAGGGGTACGGCTCGCTCGGCCTGATGACCAGCGTGCTGATGACCCCGGACGGCAAGACCGTGGAGGCCGAGGCCGCGCACGGCACCGTCACCCGGCACTACCGGCAGCACCAGCAGGGCAAGCCGACCTCGACCAACCCCATCGCCTCGATCTTCGCCTGGACCCAGGGGCTCGCGCACCGCGGCGAGATGGACGGCACCCCCGAGGTGACCGAGTTCGCCCGGACCCTGGAGCGGGTGTGCGTGCAGACCGTCGAGGACGGCAAGATGACCAAAGACCTGGCGCTGCTGGTGGGCGAGGACACGCCGTTCCTCACCACTGAGGAGTTCCTCACGGCGATGAGTGAGAACCTCGCCAAGGCGATGGGCTGAAAGGAGCACGGAACATGACGCGCAGTGGCAAGGTGACCGTCGTCGGGGCCGGGTTCTACGGCTCGACCACCGCGCAGCGGCTGGCCGAGTACGACATCTTCGATGAGGTCGTGCTGACCGACATTGTCGAGGGAAAACCGGAGGGGCTGGCCCTCGACATCAACCAGTCGCGGCCGATCGAGGGCTTCGAGACCCTGGTCACCGGCCAGACCACCGGCCCGGGCGGCGAGGGCTACGAGGCCATCGCCGGCTCGTCGATCGTGATCGTCACCGCCGGCCTGCCGCGCAAGCCCGGGATGAGCCGGATGGACCTGATCGGCGTCAACGCCAAGATCGTCCGTTCAGTCGCGGAGAACGTAGTGAAGCACGCCCCGGGCGCCGTAGTGATCGTGGTGTCCAACCCGCTGGACGAGATGACCGCGCTCACGGCCAAGGTGACCGGGTTCCCCGCGACCCGGGTCCTCGGCCAGGCGGGCATGCTCGACACGGCCCGGTTCAGCTACTTCGTGGCCGAGAAGCTGGGCGTGCCAGTCGGCTCAGTGCAGACCCTCACGCTCGGTTCGCACGGCGACACCATGGTGCCGGTCCCGTCCGCCTGCTCGGTGGACGGCAAGCCGCTGGCCAGCCTGCTCGGCCAGGACGAGATCAACGCGCTGGTGGACCGGACCCGCAACGGCGGGGCCGAGATCGTCGGCCTGCTGAAGACCGGGTCCGCGTACTACGCCCCGTCGGCCGCCGCAGCCCGGATGGCCCGCGCGGTCGCCGAGGACTCTGGCCAGGTGCTGCCGGTCTGCGCCTGGGTGGACGGCGAGTACGGCATCTCCGGGGTCTACCTCGGCGTCGAGGCCGAGATCGGCAAGTCCGGGGTCCGGTCCGTGGTGCAGCGGGACCTCACCGACACCGAGCTGGCCGCGCTGCGTGAGGCAGCCGAGGCGGTCCGCGCCAAGCAGGCCGACGTAGCCAGCCTCTAACCCCCACCCCCACCTCACCAGCCCCATGGGCACCTGTTTTCCTTCGTGATCAGACGATCGGTGTTGGCCTGGCAACACCAATCGTCTGATCAGCGGGCGCCGTATCCGGGGGCGGCTGGACTGTGGGGCTGGTGGGGCTGGTGGGGCTGATGGGGGTGATGGGGCTGATGGGCTGGTGGGGGGGTGGGCTGTTGGGATGGTGGGGGCTGTGGGGCTGGCGGGGGCGGTGGGGCGGGCGTGGGGGGGGGGTGGGGGGGGGGGCTGGTGGGCTGGGGTGGGCTGTAGGGCTGGTGGGCTGTGGGGCTGGTGCGGGCTGTGGGGCTGGTGGCAGGTGACCCTAGGCCGCGAGGGCGCCGGCGGTGAGGCGGCGGACGGCTAGCTCGGCCAGGATGGCCGCGCCGTCAGGGAGGACCGCGTCGTCGAACACTGCGTCCGCGGCGTGGTTGAACGGCACGGTGGCTGGGTCCGAGCCCTCCGGGGCCGCGCCCAGCATCAGGAACGCGCCGGGTACCTCGTCGAGCACGAACGAGAAGTCCTCGGCACCCGGCAGCGGGTTGGCCAGGGTGATCAGCCGGTCCTCCCCGAACAGGTCCGCGATCGCCTGCCCCGCGAACGCGGTCTCGGCCGCGTCGTTCACCGTGACCGGGTACCCGTCCAGGTAATCCGCCTCAGCCAGCAGACCGTGCGCGGCGGCCAGGTCTGTGATCAGCCGCAGGCTGGCGGCCCGCACCCTGTCCCGGGCCTGGGCGGAGAACGAGCGCACCGTGGCCAGGAAGTGCGCCTCGTCCGGGACGATGTTGTCGGCCGTGCCGGCGTGGAAACTGCCCACGGTGATCACCACCGGGTCGAACACGTCGAACCGCCTGGTCACCAACGTCTGCAGGGCGGTGACCATCTCGCAGGCCGCCGGGATCGGGTCCTGGGCCAGGTGCGGCTGGGACGCGTGGCCGCCGTGCCCGCGGACCGTCACGTCCAGGATGTCGGCGGCGGCCATCATCGGGCCGGGCCGGGTTGAGAACATCCCCCGCGGGAACTGGGCCGACGCGGCGTGCAGGGCGTACGCGGCGACAGGCCGGCCGCCCGCCGCGTCAAGCAGGCCCTCGCTGATCATGAGGGCCGCGCCGCCCTGGCCCTCCTCGCCCGGCTGGAACATGAAGATCACGTTCCCGGGCAGCTCGGCCTGCCGGGCGGACAGCAGCCGCGCCGCGCCGACCAGCATGGCGGTGTGCAGGTCGTGCCCGCAGGCGTGCATTACGCCGGTCACCGCGGACGCGTACGGCAGCCCGGTCCGCTCGGTGATGGGCAGCGCGTCCATGTCGCCGCGCAGCAGCACCGTGGGCCCGGGCCGGGCTCCGCGCAACACGCCGGTCACCGAGCTCAGCGCGCGGCCCCGGGTCACCTCCAGCGGCAGGCCGTCCAGTGCGGCCAGCACCTTCGCCTGCGTCCGCGGCAGGTCAAGCCCGATCTCCGGGTCCCGGTGGATCCGCCGGCGCAGTCCGGCCAGGTCACCGGCGATCGCGGCCGCGTCGTCCTGAACTGCCATCGTGCGTCCTTCGCTGGGGTTAACAGGGTAGGCGGAGCGGGCCAAGCCCGCCGGCAGCGCCTGGAGCCGGGCTAGCGCAGCCTCCGGGCACTGGGGGACGGCGGCGCGTCGAGGAACTCCGGCTCTGGCCAGCCCTGGTGGCTGAACGCGGCGCAGACCGCCTCGTGCACCGGGGCGCTGTCTTCGGGGAGCAGGGCGATCACCGCGCCGCCGAAACCGCCGCCCATCATCCGGGCGCCCAGCGCCCCGGCCCCGACCGCGGCGTCCACCGCCACGTCCGCCTCCGGCCAGGAAATCTCGAAGTCATCGCGCAGCGACGCGTGGGACTCGTTCAGCAGCTCCCCTATCCCGGCCACATTGCCCCGGCGCAGCAGGGCCGCGGCCTCCAGGACCCGCTGGTTCTCCGTGATCACGTGCCGGGCCCGGCGGCGCAAGACCGGGTCGGCCAGCGCGGTCAGGCTGTCCGGGCCGGGGACGTCGCGCAGCGTGCGCACGCCGAGCGCCCGGGCCGCCTCCTCGCACTCGATGTGCCGGGCCCCGTAGCCGCTTTCGGTCAGCGCGTGCCGGGCCCGGGTATCGATGATCGCCAGGGCCAGCCCGGCCAGGGCCGGGTCGAGCGGCACCGAATCCGCCTCCCCGCTACGGCAGTCCAGCAGCAGGGCGTGCCCGGCCTGGCAGAGCAGGGCCGCGGACTGGTCCATAATCCCGGTCGGCACGCCCACGAAGTCGTTCTCCGCCCGCCGGGCGATGCCGGCCAGTTCCTGGCGGACCACGTCGAGCCCGGCCAGCTGGGTCAGGGCCAGCGCCACCGCGCACTCCAGCGCGGCCGACGAGGACAGGCCTGCGCCCTGGGGAAGATCCGAGTCCACGGCCACCTGGGCGCCGGGCACCGGGTAACCCGCCTCGCGCAGCGCCCAGACCACCCCGGCCGGGTAGGCGGCCCAGCCCTCCACCGTGCCGGGGGCCAGGCTGTCCAGCTCGATCCGCGCCGGCTCCGGGCCGGCCGCCACACCGCCCTCCTGCCGTGAGGTGAGCTCGAGCACCCCGTCCTCATGCGGCGCGGCCGCGGCGAACGTGCCCCGGTCCAGCGCGAACGGGAGCACGAACCCGTCGTTGTAGTCGGTGTGCTCACCGATCAGGTTGGCCCGGCCGGGGGCGTGCCACACGCCCTCCGGCATGCTGCCGTACTCGGCGCGGAACCACGCGGCCGCCTGGTCCGCGCCCCGTGAAGTCACGGGGCAAGGCCCGGCTCGGCCATGGCCTCCGCGGCGGACCACGCGTCGGCGACCATCGCCCGCAGGTCGAGCCCGGGATGCCAGCCGAGATCGGCCCGGATCCGGGCGGACGACGCGACCAGCACCGCGGGGTCCCCGGGCCGCCGCGGCCCGATCTCGGCCGGGATGTCCACCCCGGTCACGGCCCGGCACTCGGCCAGCACCTCGAGGTTGGAGGCCCCGGACTCGCTGCCCAGGTTGTAGATCAGGTGCTGGCCGGGCTGGCACGCGCCCAGGGCCAGCAGGTGCGCCCGGGCCAGGTCCGCCACGTGGATGTAGTCCCGGACGCAGGTGCCGTCCGGGGTGGGATAGTCGTCGCCGAACAGCGTCAGGTGGCCGCCCGAGCCACGCGCGACCGACTGGGCCACGGCGAGCACGTTGGGGATGAGGTGGGTCTCGGGCGAATGCCGCTCACCCAGCCACCGCCCCCCGCCTCCAGCCCCCGTGCTCCCGGGTCCCGTCCTCCCGGGTCCCGTGCTCCCGGGTCCCGTGGCCTCGCGGTGCGCGCCGGCCACGTTGAAGTACCGGAGGCTCACCGCGCCGATGCTGTGCATCCGGGCGTACTCGGCCAGCGCCGTATCCACCGCGACCTTCGACGCCCCGTACGGGCTGGTCGGCCGGGTGGGCGCGGTCTCCTCGATGGGCACCTGCTCGGGCTCGCCGTACACCGCGGCGGTCGAGGAGAACACGATCCGCGGGGTGCCCGCCACCCGCATCGCCTCCAGCAGCGCCAGCGAACCGCCCAGGTTGTTCTCCCAGTACAGGGAGGGGTGGGCCACGGACTCGCCGACCAGCGATTTGGCCGCGAAGTGCAGCACCGCGTCCACGCCACCGTCCAGCAGCCCGCCGGCGTCGTCCCGCAGGGTGCCCTGGACGAAGGAGGCGCCCGCGGGCACCGCGTCCTCGTGCCCGGTGGACAGGTCATCCAGCACGGTCACGTCGTGGCCCTCGGCTACGAGAAGCGCCCCGACCACACTCCCGATGTAGCCGGCCCCGCCGGTGACGAGCAGCCTCACCCGGCCTCCCGCAGCCGCTGTGCTGCCTCCTCAGGCAGGACGTCGTTGATCCAGACTCCCATGCCGGACTCCGTTCCCGCGAGGTACTTGAGCTTGCCGGGCGCCCGGCGGACCGACAGTACCTGCAGATGCAGCCCGAACTCGCGGCGGGCGAGCTCATCCCGGCCGGGGGCCTGATGCCAGGCGGCGATGTACGGCAGGGCCACGCCGAACAGCGCGTCGAGCCGGTGCAGCACCTCGAGGTAAATATCGCAGAACGCGGCCCGCTCGCCGTCATCCAGCGCGGGAATGTCCGGCACCCGCCGGGACGGGAACAGCTGGACCTCGAACGGCCACCGGGCCGCGGCGGGCACGAACGCGGTCCAGTGCTCGTTGCGGGTCACGATCCGGGTGCCCGCCGCGATCTCCCCGGCGACCAGGTCCTCGAACAGGTTCCGCTGGGTCTGCTCCGCGTACCGCCGGGCCTGGGCCAGCATGGTGGCGGTCCGCGGGGTGAGGAACGGGAAGCCGTAGATCTGCCCGTGCGGGTGGTGCAAGGTGACCCCGATCTCCTCGCCCCGGTTCTCGAAGCAGTAGACCTGGGCGATGCCGTCCATGGCGCCGAGGGTCGCGGTCCGGTCGGCCCACGCCTCCACAACCGTCCGGGCCCGCTTCGGGGTCAGGCCGGCGAACGACCCGTCGTGATCAGAGGTGAAGCAGACCACCTCGCAGCGGCCGTAGGCCGGCCGCCCGGGGACACCGCCCGTTTCGGGGGGACCGGCTGCGGAGCGGGTTCGTTGCGGAGAATCGGAGCCCAGCCCACTGCCCTCCGGTACCGCCCCTGGAGGCCAGTGCCCCGCGCCGCGCAGGGAAGGGAAGCGGTTCTCGAACACGACCACGTCGTAGTCAGGGGCCGGGATCTCGGTCGGCCGGCCCGGCCGGGACGGGTCGAGAGGGCACTCGCCGGGCGGCGGGAGGAACGTGCGGTCCTGGCGCGCGGCCGCGATCACCACCCACTCGCCGCGCAGTGCGTCCCAGCGCAGCCCGGCATCCGGTTCGCCGCCGGGCCCGGGCATGGGCCGGAGCGGCCTGGTGTCAGGCACCTCGGCGCGCCCGAGGCCGGGAGATTCATCGAAGTAGATGATCTCCCGGCCGTCGGCGAGGGTGCCGCTGCTCTTCCATACCCCAGGGCTCACGGGACCCATACGCTATCTGGCCCGGCCGTGCTTTCCCATCGCTCCCCCCGGGTCGGGGTCCAAACGCCGGCATGGCCGGGCCTGGCAGGGGTACAGCCGACCCGGGTAAAGGCGGGCTGCCCGGCGGGCCGCCCCGCGGTCAAGGCAACTGCTCAGGTAGCAGGCGCGGGCCGGGGGAGGACTGCTTAGACTGTGCGCACATCCGCCATGCGGGCGCGTCACGGCCTGGCCCCGGACCTTGGGGCACGGGGAGCCGGACCGCCGGTGGTGGACATACGGAGGTCAGGGGACAGGACGTGAACCAGGTCGGCTGGGACATCGTGCTCGTCCTGCTCATCGTGCTCGTCGGCGGGTTCTTCGCCGCGGCGGAGATGGCCCTGGTCTCGCTGCGCGAGGGGCAGATCCGGGCCCTCATGCACCGCGGCCGGCGCGGCCAGCGGGCCGCCCGGCTCGCCCAGGACCCCAACCGCTTCCTGTCCGCGGTGCAGATCGGGGTCACGCTGGCCACCCTGCTGTCCGGCACGGTCGGCGAGGCTACCCTGGCCGGGCACCTGAGGACGGCCCTGCTCCATCAGGGGCTCAGCTCGGGGTGGGCGGCCGCCCTGTCGCTGATCATCGTCACCGTGGCGATCTCCTACTTCACCCTGGTGCTCGGCGAGCTGGCCCCCAAGCGCCTCGCCCTGCAGCGGCCCGAGAAGGCCGCGATGATCGCCGCGCCCACCCTGGACCGGATCTCGGTGCTGGCCCGCCCGCTGGTGTGGCTGCTGTCCCGGTCGATCAACCTGGTGGTCCGGATCCTCGGTGGCGACCCGGCCGCCGGGCGCGGGGTGATGACCGAGGAGGAGCTGCGCGACCTGGTCGCCGGGCACCAGGCGCTGAGCGCCGACGAGCGGCACATCGTAGGCGAGGTGTTCAACGCGGGCAAGCGGCAGATCCGCGAGGTGCTGGTGCCGCGGACCGAGGTGGAGTTCCTGGCCGCGGATACCTCGCTGGCCGACGCCATCCAGGTCGTGGCCGGCGAGCCGTACTCCCGGTTCCCCGTCTACCAGCAGTCCTACGACGACGTGATCGGCTTCATCCATGTCCGGGACCTGATCGACCCGCAGTTCACCTCCCGGCAGCTGACCGTGGGCGAGATCGCCCGCCCCGTCAAGTTGCTGCCGATGAGCAAGACCGTGCTGTCGGCCCTGTCGGAGATGCGCCGGGACCGGTTCCACCTGGCCATCGTGATCGACGAGTACGGCGGCACCGCGGGCATCGTCACCCTGGAGGACCTGGTCGAGGAGCTGATCGGCGACATCCAGGACGAATACGACGTGGACGAGGGTCAGCCGAAACAGCTCCGCGGCGGCGCCATCGAGGTCGACGGGTTGCTGAACCTCGGCGAGTTCGCGGAGCAGACCGGGATCGAGCTCCCCGAGGGCCCGTATGAGACCGTGGCCGGGTACATGCTGGCCACGCTGGGGCAGCTGCCCACCGGGCACGAGGCGGTGGAGGCGGCCGGGCACAGGCTGACCGTGCTGGCCATGGACGGCCGGCGGATCGCCCGGGTCCGGGTGGATCCCGCGGCCCCGGACGGCGAGGCCCCGTCCCGGGACGGGGCCGCTCCTGGTGCTCCTGGTGCTCCTGGTGCTGGCGGTGCTCCTGGTGCTGGTGCTGGTGCTGGTGCTGCTCCTGCGGCGGCGGCTGGTGTTGGTGCGGCTGGGGCGTCGGCTGCGGCCGGTGGCGCCGCTGAGGCTGCTGGCGCTGGCGGTGCTGGTGGTGCTAGCGGTGCTGGTGGGTCTAGCGGTACAGATGGGGTTGGTGCGGCTAGCGAGGCTGGCGCGGCGGCCCCCGCGGGAAACTCGTCGCCACCGTCGCCACCGTCGGCCCCAGAAGCCTCCTCAGCCCCAGCAACCTCCCCAGGACGGTCCCCGCAATCGTGATCAGACGATAGGTGTTGTGGGAGCAACACCTATCGTCTGATCACGGACGGCATACGGGCGCCACGAAGGGGTGCGGCCGCGCGGGAGGCGGAGGACTGGGGCCGCGCCCAGGGCGGGGCGCCCGGCGAGGCCCGCCCAGGACCTGGCGGGGCGGCACCTCGTACGGCGCGCGGTGACCAGCCCATTAGACTGGCGATTTCGAGCGGAAGGCGGAGGCGTGCAGCCCAGTCCGGACTTTGACACCGTGCTGGTGGTCGACTTCGGGGCCCAGTATGCGCAGCTGATTGCGCGCCGGGTCCGTGAATGCCAGGTGTACTCCGAGATCGTGCCAGCCACCATGCCGGCGGCGGAGATCCTGGCCCGCAAGCCCGCGGCCATCATCTTGTCCGGCGGGCCCGCGTCGGTGTACTCCGGCGGCGCGCCGCCCCTTCCGCCCGGTTCCCCGGACCTGCTGGGTGCGGGCGTCCCGGTGCTCGGCATCTGCTACGGCTTCCAGCTCATGGTGTCCGCGCTGGGCGGCGTGGTCGCGCACACCGGCGCCGGTGAGTACGGCGCCACCCGGCTCGTCCTGGCCCCCGGCAGCGCCGGGGAGACCCGGAACGTGGTCGCCGCGGAGCAGGCCCAGCCAGGCGGCCCGCTGCCGGACGAGCCCTGGACGGCCGAGCCACTGCCGCACGAGGCACTGCTCGGCGGGGCGCTGCTCGGCGGCCTGCCCGGGAACCAGCAGGTGTGGATGTCGCACGGGGACACCGCCACCGCGGCGCCACCTGGGTTCACCGTCACGGCGGGTACCGCGGTCAGCCCGGCCGCCGCGCTGGAGGACACCAGCCGCGGGCTGTACGGGGTGCAGTTCCACCCCGAGGTGATGCACACCGAGCACGGCCAGGCCGTGCTGCGCCGGTTCCTCGAACTGGCCGGCTGCCGCCCCAACTGGACCATGGGCAGCATCATCGACGAGCAGGTCGAGCAGGTCCGGGCCCGGGTCGGCGACCGCGGCGCGATCTGCGGCCTGTCGGGCGGGGTGGACTCCGCGGTCGCCGCGGCCATCGTGCAGAAGGCCATCGGCAACCGGCTGACCTGTGTTTTCGTGGATCACGGGCTACTGCGCCGGGGCGAGGCGGAGCAGGTGGAGAAGGACTTCGTGGCCGCCACCGGGGTCGACCTCAAGGTGGTGGACGCGGCCGCGACGTTCCTGGAGGCGCTGGCCGGGGTGACCGACCCGGAGGAGAAACGCAAGATCATCGGCCGTGAGTTCATCCGGGCCTTCGAGCGCGCCGCCCGGGAGATCAGCGCGGCGGCAGGCAGTCACGGGACGGCCGTGGACTTCCTGGTCCAGGGCACCTTGTACCCGGACGTGGTCGAGTCTGGCGGGGGCACCGGCGCGGCCAACATCAAGTCCCACCACAACGTCGGCGGCCTGCCCAGCGACCTGGCGTTCGGGCTGGTCGAGCCGTTGCGTGCGCTGTTCAAGGACGAGGTGCGGCGGGTCGGCGAGGCGCTGGGCCTGCCCCCGGAGATCGTCTGGCGGCAGCCGTTCCCCGGACCAGGCCTGGCCATCCGGATCGTCGGCGAGGTGACGGAGGAGCGGCTGCGCATCGTGTCCGCCGCGGACGCCATCGTCCGCGAGGAACTGTCGGCCGCCGGCCTGGACCGGGAGATCTGGCAGTGCCCGGTGGTGCTGCTGGCCGACGTCCGCTCGGTCGGCGTGCAGGGCGACGGCCGCAGCTACGGCTACCCGGTCGTGCTCCGGCCGGTGACCAGCGAAGACGCCATGACCGCCGACTGGGCGCGACTGCCCGGGGAGCTGCTGGCCCGGATCTCGACGCGGATCACCAACGAAGTGCCCGAGGTCAACCGGGTGGTGCTGGACATCACCAGCAAGCCGCCGGGCACTATCGAATGGGAATAGCCGTCCGCCCGGCTCCCTGAACTTCTTTTCCGCAACGCCCTGGCGGGATGGTCGCTCGCCCAGCCTGGCTCCAGGGGACCGCGGTCTGAGGGACGGCCTGCCGGGGCGGCGGCCCACGCGGCGCGGGCAACGGGGCGCGGCCCACGCGGCGCGGGCAACGGGGCGCGGCCCATGCGGCGCGGGCTACGGGGCGCGGGCTACGGGGCGCGGGCTACGGGGGCGGGGGAATGTCCACGTAGGCCTTGGTCTCGAGGATGTCCCGGAGGGTGTCCAGCGCGTCCCAGACGTCGGTGAACCGGGTCGTGATCGGGGCTGGCCCGAGCCGGAGCCGGTCCGGGGTCCGGAAGTCGCCGATCACCCCGGCGCGGGTAAGGGCCTGGCTGATCCGCCCGGCGTCCGGGTGGCGCAGGCAGACGTGCGACCCGCGCCGCCCGGGATCCCGGGGTGAGGCGAGCACGCAACCGTGCGGAGCCAGCCAGGCGTCGGCCAGCTCGATCAGGTAGCTGGTCAGCCCGATCCCCTTGGCGCGGAGGGCCTGGATGCCTGCCTCGGCGAGCAGCCGGGTGCCCTCCTGCACGGCGACCGTGCCGGGAACGTTCGGGGTCCCGGTGGTGAACCGGGCGATCCCGGGCGCGGGCTCGTAGCGCGGCCCCATCGTGAACTGGTCCTGCTGGCCGAACCAGCCCTGGATGGGCTGGGTGAGCTGGTCCTGAAGGTCCCGCCGGACGTAGAGGAACGCGGGCGCGCCCGGGCCGGCGTTCAGGTACTTGTAAGTGCACCCGACGGCCAGGTCGGCGCCGGAGCCGTCCAGGTCCACCGGGACCGAGCCCGCCGAGTGGCACAGGTCCCAGAGCACGAGCGCCCCCGCCTCGTGCGCGAGGCTGGTGATCGCGGCCATGTCGGCCAGCGCGCCGCTCCGGTAAGCCACGTGGGACAGGCAGACCAGGGCGGTGTCCGGCCCGATCGCGGCGCGCACATCGTCCGCCCGGATCCCCTGGTCCACGTCGGTGCGGATCATGCGGAGCCGGCCGCCGGACCGGGCGGCGATCCCCTCGAGCACGTACCTGTCGGTGGGGAAGTTGTCGTCGTCGGTGACCAGGACCGGCCGGCCGGGCCGGGCGTCGAGGGCGGCCCAGGCCAGCTTGTAGAGGTTCACCGTCGTGGAGTCGCAGACCACGACCTGGCCCGGTGCCGCCTCTAGCAGGTGCTCGCCGAGCAGGTCGCCGACCTGCCGGGGCAGGTCCATCCAGTGCGCCCAGGACCGGATCAGCCCGGTGCCCCAGTCCCGGCTGATCACCTCGGCGAGGCGCTGCGCGGTCGCGGCCGGCAGCATGCCCAGCGAGTTGCCGTCCAGGTAGACCAGGCCGGACTCGAACGGCGCGAACCGGTCCCGGAAACCGGCCAGCGGGTCGCCCGCGTCCAGGTCCGAGGCCCGGGAACGGTCCGTTATAGAGGCCGCAGTCACCGTCGCTCCCGGGGCGTTGCAGGGTCAGGGGCGGCAGGGCAGCCCGGGCGGCCCGGGCGCTGGGCCGGCGCCGGCTGGGTCGGCACGGGATGGCTCGCGGGCCGGCTCAGGCGCGGGAGGCGCGGCGGCGCCGGCGCACGACGCGGTACAGCACCCCGGCGACAACGAGGAACCCCAGCACCGGCGCGAGCCGCTTGAGCAGCGGCAGGCCCGCCACACTGAGCAGGTCGAGGGCGTCCTCGTCCTGGGGGCGGGCCCCGCGCGGCGGCAGCAGGCCGTTCGCGGCCGGACGGTCCGTGGGCGGAGTGCCCGCGTCCCAGGCCCCGGCCCGCGCGCCCGGGCTGACCGCCGTGGGGCGCGGCTCGCCAGCGCCAGCGGCTCCGGTGCTCCTGGTGCTGGTGCCCGTGGTGCTGGTGCCCGCGGTGGTGGCTGCCGTGGCGGGGCCGGCCGTGGCGGCAGCGCCCGCGGCCGCGTCCACGCCGGGCGTGGTGAGGGTCAGCCCGCGGTCGGCGAGTTTGCCCTTGATCTCCTTGATCGACTGGGGCCCGAGGCCGTCGATGGCGAGCAGTTCCTTCTCCGTACGGGCGGTGAGGCCACCGACCGTGTGGACGCCCTCGCGCCGCAGGCTGTTGAAGGAGCGGACGGGCAGGTTCAGCTCCTCGATCGGCAGCTGCGCCGGATCGGGCAGCCCGGCCACCCCGTTGGCCTGAGCGCCGGTGGTCGTGGCCGCCGCCGGG
>Ga0187863_10001871_pt1 | contig 16460 bp, 27 predicted proteins | sample June2016WEW_11_1_FD_132975 | JGI IMG/M metagenome (GOLD analysis project Ga0187863, IMG submission 132975) | Peatland microbial communities from SPRUCE experiment site at the Marcell Experimental Forest, Minnesota, USA - June2016WEW_11_10 | ecosystem: Environmental > Terrestrial > Soil >... | reverse complement strand
TCATTAAAAATACGGTGTTCGAAGTCCCGCTCCCTAGCGCGCAATTTGGCCCATAGTATCGAGCCGGGATCAAGGCGCTGATGGCGCGCGGTTTCCACAAGCCGGGGGATGTCGAAAATCGCAGGTGCGTTCATCTGTTGTAAGTTTGTCAGGGGCACTTATGGTTGCTATGGGATGTTCCCCCGCGACCATTGAACCAAAAGAAAATGGGCCGCGCAATTGGACAATAGTATTGCCCATACTTTCGTATCGACCGCACCGTCTCATGCCTGAGGCAGGTCAGGTATTCGGTACCGCCCGGCGCTTGAAGAATTACGCTGTCGCCCGCTGCGGATTTCATCAACGCGCGCCCCAGAGGTGACACCCAACTGATGTGGTTGCGGTTGAGATCGACCTCGTCGGTGCCCACGATGCTCACCACTCGCGATACTCCCGCGGCATTGGCATAGCGCACGGTCGCTCCGAAGAATGCCCTCGTCTCCGGCTGCCCCGCTCTCGGAGCTTCCGGGTCCACCACTTCCGCGGCTTCGGTTCGCTTGGTGAGAAAGCGAATCCGCCCATCGAGATGCCGCAGCCGCCGCTTGCCGTACTGATAGTCGGCGTTTTCACTGCGATCGCCGTTGCTGGCAGCCCACGCCAACACCTCCGCCAGGGCCGGGCGTTCCCTGGTGAGCAGAAGCCGGTGCTCATCTTTGAGGCGCTCCAGCCCGATGCGCGTTATGTAGTTCTTGCCTCGCGCCGCGGGCTCGTCCCCTTGTGGCTGTCTCGCAAACCCTTTCCGCATCTCGTAGGCCTTTCAGCGCGAATCCAGTGGGTGCCCCCAATGAACGGCAGGTCATCCGCGTTCATGGGTTCATCTGCGGCCGTAACTGATTTTTTCACGTCTTCCAGTCTCTTCGATCCTATCCATCATCTCGGACAAGTGCCGCGATAACGAAAAAGACGACAACTGTTCCGCAAAACTACAACACCATTCGCACCGGGATAGTGGAACTCCTCACGACTGCCAGGTCCGCCGCTGCCAGGAACGTCAATTCGATAATGACCGCGGTCTACTGGGACATTGGCCGAGGCATCGTAAAATTTGAGCAAGACGGGAAACATCGTGCTGAATATGGTGACCAACTAATCGAGCAATTGGCTGGGGATTTGACAAACCAATTTGGTCGTGGGTTTGGTCGTGCGAATCTTTGGCAAGCGCGCATTTTACCGAGCTTGGCCGGAGGGCCCATTGCTACGAATAATCGCACGCCATGTGTGAACTCTGCTTCCATCCGCAGTGCTGCTTTTCAAATATTCCTGCAAGACAAGCAAAGCGAGGCCGACTACAGCCACGATGGCGGTAAAGACGCTTAACCGCTTCAAGAGCGCTGGATTCTTCACACTGCGATACAGAATGGGAAGATTAATAAGCGCGCCGTTGAGAAACTTTTTAGGACCGCTTGGAATAAAAGATCGGAAAGTCCGTTATCTACAGTGAAGCAAGTGTAAAGCGACCGGATGGGATGACCTTCACTTCGTTCCGCTACCAACTAGGTGGCGTGTGCGAGCCTCACCCCCGCGTTTGCCCTCTCCTTCACCCGGGGGTGGGGACTTTTTCCGAAGCAGGTATTCGGCTCGGAAAGGAGAAATCGCTGCAGGCAGAGGCGCAAGGATTTTGTGCTTTGGGAAATTTCTAAGGGAGGTATGGCGATGGTAAGTCCTTTTGATCTTAAGACGGCACTTCTGGCCAAGCACGCGCAACACGTCGTGCTGATCCATTTTCCAATCGCGCTATTTATCACGGCGGTATCGTTCGACTTTCTTGCGCAATGGACGAAGCGGCGTGGTCTGGCGGACGCGGCATACTACAACCTCCTGGTGGCAGCGATTTCGACAGTTCCGGTTCTCGCCACTGGGCTACTCGCATGGCAGTTCCAACTTGAAGGACATAAACTGAAGGGCATCCTATTGCTGCACCTCATTCTGGCGTGTGTTTCGACAGGGATGATCTGGCTGGCGTGGTGGGTCCACCTCCGTGCCCGGCGGCGGGCAGTACACCTGCCGAGCTACCTCCTGGTGTTTGAATTCCTGGTCGTAGGTCTCGTCGCCTTGACGGGGCACTTGGGCGGCTTCTTGAGCGGTGTGAATCTCCCTGGCTAAGCCGCCCAGGGTCATATCGCTCGGGAATAGATCCAAGGACAGCGCAAACGGAACGGGGTAATCGCAAAAGAGTCATCTATGACGGTAGATGCAGAAGTCCCATCGCGGTCATCCCCGATACGCACCGGCGAGGTCGAGCTCCTGGAATTCCTTTCGCGAAGGCGCGCCTGGGAAGACCGGGATCGTGAAGTATCGTGTTCCGATGTAAGAGCATTGGTGCGTGGAATCAGTGATGGGCTACTGATGGTGATGCCGCTGTGGCTAGCGCTTGCCTGGTGGTTGGCAAAGTGAACCCTTTACTAAGATCCCACGCAATTTTTACTCCTCGCAGACAAATTCGTAGGCACGTTGCTGACAAATAACCACTTATCGCGAATCAGCCTGGAATAAATGTATTGCCTCCCAGTTATCAACCCTGACACACCTTCGGATCCAGCCGGGAAGCGCGACCCTTTTTCTTAACAGGAAGAAAACGCTCTGGAACATTTTCGATATCCAGTGGGAATAAAAAGCCGCTCATGCCAGTTATCAACTCTGAACGACACAAACCACGGAGGACATATGCCCGACCCAAAGCATGATCTCATCGATCAACGCTTACAAGACCTCAACAATGACGGAGTCGATCGTCGCGGATTCCTGAAGTGCATGGCATGGGCGGGTACTGGCCTGGTATGGACCATGAGCGGAGGCATTCCGGTGTCCCGGGCCTTCGCCAAAGGCCATGGCAAAGATGCCGGCAAAGGCGCGGACTTCACCTTTGTACAGATCAGCGACAGCCACATCGGCTTCAACAAGCCGGCCAATCCGGATGTCACCGCGACTCTGCAGACGGGGATCAACAAGATCAATGCCATGCCTCACAAACCGGATTTCATCATTCACACCGGCGATCTGAGCCAACTCTCGAAGCCGATTGAGTTCGATACGTTGGACCAGGTCTTAAAAAGCGCATCCGCGAAACAGATCTTCTTTGTGCCGGGCGAGCACGACATGCTCTCCGACAACGGCGAGCAATTTCTCCAACGCTATGGGAAGGGTACAAAGGGCACGGGGTGGTCGAGCTTCGATCACAAAGGTGTGCACTTCGTTGGTCTCGTGAATGTTGCCAATTTGAAGGCCGGAGGCATGGGGTCGCTCGGTAAAGAACAACTGGAGTGGCTGGAGCAAGATCTCAAGGGCCGCTCTGCCAGTACTCCGATTGTGCTCTTTGCACACATCCCGCTCTGGACGATCTATCCGGACTGGGGATGGGGAACCGACGACAGCGAGCAAGCGCTGTCTTACGTCAAGCGTTTCGGTTCGGTGACGGTGTTAAACGGCCATATTCATCAGATCATGCAGAAGGTGGAAGGCAAGGTCTCGTTCCATACGGCGATGTCGACCGCTTTCCCCCAACCAGCACCGGGATCCGCTCCTTCAGCCGGACCCATGAAGGTGCCCGCCGAGCAGTTGCAGCGGGTGTTAGGTATCACTGATGTCAATTACGTGGTGAGCGGTCGCAGCCTCGCAGTCGTCGATTCACCACTCGGGGACCCAAGCGCTTCGGCTTCAGGGAACGCAGGCGCGCCTCCGGCGGTAGTTGACTCGATCCATGGCTAAAGACCGGCAATAATCAGTTCCCAAAAAAGTAAAGATCAAGCAAGAACATCGGACTGGAAAGAAAAACAATGACGAAGAAAAATATGTGGGTTGCAGGTGTAGCGACGCCGATAATGATTGCGATGCTGCTGTTGGTTGCGGGATCGCCGAGCGTCAAGGCGAATGACCAGCCCTCCGCGGCGAACACGGCGGTGAAAATCGACAACTTTGTTTTCGGGCCGCAGACGATCACCGTGCCCGTTGGAACGACCGTTACCTGGACAAACGCTGACGACATTCCCCATACGTCAGTCAGTACAGAGGGTGTTTTCAAGTCCAAGGTACTGGATACGGACGAACAATTCTCCTACACCTTTACCAAGGCGGGAACGTATCCCTACTACTGCACGATTCACCCGAAGATGACCGGCAAAGTCGTGGTGCAGTGACCTCGGCCTAGAAGGCGGGCAGCGCGTTGGGGAACAACGCTTTGCCGCGCCAAGTGCACGGATATGACTATCGATTCGGCAAAAGTCGCAGTGAGGAAAGTGGCAGACGATGACTTGGATCTTGTCCGCGCCGCCAAGAATGGGGTGTTGCCGCCTTCGAGCAACTCGTAAGCCGATACGATCGCAAGCTTCCCCGAATTGCTCAAAGCATCACGCACAACGGGGAAGATTCGCAAGATGCAGTTCAGGAAGCATTTTTGAAGGCCTACCAAGACCTGTCCGCATTCCGCGAGGATTCCAAATTCTCAACGTAAACCGGTCGTTGATGAAGCTGCGATGCAATTGTATCGGGCCCCTTGACTCCAATCGGACAGCAGAAAAAGGGAGCGGCGGTGACCTCATCGGTCGTGCAAAATGAACATTGTGAGGCGGCATATTCGGGGGGAGGGGAAGGCTACAGCGGTCCTGTATGCTTAGGAACGTTGATCGCAGCGACTCACGCTGGCAACTGTGAGAATGCGTACAAGGGGGGAGGAGAAGGCTATAGCGGTCCCGTGTGCACGCCGCCCGCGGGCGACCAGACGACAATCGTTCTGGACCTGAAGTTCCTCCGCAAACCCTTAGAACCGTCAGTAGAAGCGGATTCGGGCAAAGAGGAGCCAATCTTTTCTCGGGAACTTCTATCGCCGGATGCGCACCAAACTGGGCGCTCCCAAGGCCATCACCGCCACCGCGCACAAACTGGCGCGCATCCTCTATCACATGGTAACCACTGGGCATGCCTACGATGAAACCATCTGCGCACAGAACGAAGTGCAGAATCGCAAACGGATGGAAGCTAGGCTCCGAAAACAAGCCCGCGAGTTCGGATTACAGCTTGTTGCCCTATAAGTAAAGAAGTTCCTCAGGAGGAATCGCCCGAATTCTAATGATCAAAAGCTGTTTTCCAATGCTGATTCGGGGCACTCCCCGGACGCGCGAGGGCACGGTGGTTTGGGCCGAGCAATGGTACATAAAGCGGCCGCCGCAGCCCATTTCGCCAAAGACGGCCAGCGGTGTAGGTTCGGCAATGATGAGCTTCTTTGTTCCTGAGGTTCGAAACGTCTCTACTCGTTCTTCTTCAAGCAAAAACAAAGCGTAGCCGGTTTCTCCTGGCTGAAAGAAAACGTGCCCTTCCTTATAGTCCTGTACTTTGCTGTGCTCCCGAAGAGTTTGCAAGGACGCCGCAGGGACCCAGTGGAACAAGTCAACGGCCGAGAGCGAGGACGACACCGTCGAACTTTGATCCTTGTCTTACTCGTTTGCCGGCTTGTCTTCTGGCCACGCCGGTATTCGTCCTCCACGTTTCTCGCGAGTGTAATCGAGATTACATATTTTGTCCGATTTTGTCCGAAACTTCCAGACTCCAACCACATCAGAAGGGATATTCATGAAAAGCCACGATTCAAGCGCCCCTTCATCGAAGCCCGTCACATTCGCGACCGTGTCCATCAGCGGATTGAACATCGCCTATCGCGAGGCCGGTGACCCGTCCAAACCGAAGCTCGTGCTGCTACACGGCTTTCCGGCCTCATCGCATCAATATCGCAACTTGATTCCAGCGTTGGCGGACCGTTTTCACGTGATTTCGCCGGACTACCCGGGTTTTGGCAACAGCGATATGCCCGATCTCAAGAGCTTCGCCTATACCTTCGACAAACTCTCGGAAGTGACAGAAGAGTTTCTGAAGGAGAAAGGTTTTGAGCGTTACGGTTTGTTCGTTCAGGACTAGGGCGGGCCAGTCGGCTTTCGAATTGTCACACGCAGGCCGGAAGTGCTGGACTGGCTCATCATCCAGAACACCAACGCGTACGAGATAGGCTTCACCGACGCGTGGGGAGGTCTACGAAATGCTTTGTGGAAGAACCGCACACCGGAGACGGAGCAGGGAGTCGCGGGGTTGCTGGAGTTAGAGACGGTGAAGACGGTCTACCTCCACGGCCACAAGCGGCCGGAACTGATCAGCCCCGACAACTGGAACATGGATTTCCGCTTTCTGGAACGGCCGAACGCGCGGCGCGTGCAGATGGACCTGTTCTACGACTACAGGACGAATGTCGATCTGTACCCACAGTGGCAAAAGTTCCTGCGAGAGAACCAGCCGAAAACGCTGATCTTCTGGGGACAGAACGATATCTTCTTCACCCGGGAAGGCGGCGAAGCTTACTTGCGCGACCTGCCGGAGGCGGAAATGCACCGGCTCGACTCCGGCCACTTCGCCGTCGAGGACTGCCTTCCCGAGATCGCTGCGAACATTCGCCGCTTTTACGATGAGAAGGTGACGGTTCGCGCGGGAGGTCCGAGGCAAATCGCCTGAGGATCAAGAATTCCGCGCCGAGGTCGAAGAAACATCAACCGGATGAGAGTTGCAGAGATTTCCGTGTCGGCCGACCGTAAGAGTGGACTGGCGAGAGAGCGGCTGCGAAGACGCTATCGTCCGGCCAGGGTGCGCGTGCTGTTCGTGGGTGAGGCGCCTCCGGCCTCCGGCCGATTCTTCTACCAGGCAGACTCGGGATTGTACCGCGCTATGCACGATGCTTTTGCTGGCGTCTTCCCAGACATCGGCCCACGGTCCGGCAACGAGGAGTTTCTCCAGCGGTTCCAGGCGCTGGGTTGCTACCTTGTCGACTTGTGCGGAAGGCCAGTGGATCGCCTGCCCCGTGCCCGGCGCAGAAGAACTTGCCGCGAGGGCGAAGTTCGTCTGGCCAGAATTCTGGACCGTCTTCGTCCTGAAATCGTGATCACCGTCGTTCGATCAATCGCTGGCAATGTCCGGCGCTCACAGCTGCGAGCCAATTGGTCGGGTGCCCTCCTTGAACTTCCGTACCCCGGCCGCTGGCAGCGTCACCGCCTTGCATTTGGTCGGGAGCTTGCGTCGGCGCTTCGCAAGATCTATCGTCGGCGACAAACGAAACTAGCCCCCGTGCAAAGGAAAATCTGGTGACCAATAAAGAAACGCGTCCCCCATTACCGCTATTACCCGCGAAACCGACGCAGAAGGTTCGCCTTGCGGAAGACAGATGGAATTCTCGGGAACCGGAGAGAGTTTCGCTGGCCTATTCTCTCGATTCCCGCTGGCGAAACCGTTCGGAATTTGTCGATGGAAGACTGGAGATTGTCGCCTTCTTGAAGCGCAAATGGGCGAAGGAGCTGAAGCCACACTCACTTCTCTTCGGCCAGATATTCGTATGGGAGCATCCCTCATGAAACGGGGCATCCAAGCAATCGCGTTCGACGCCTGCGGTACGTTGTTTGATGTGCATTCGGTAATTGCAGTATGCAACCGGAAGTTTCCGGGCCGAGGCGCAGAAGTGAGCAATCTGTGGCGCGCAAAGCAACTGGACTACACGTGGCTGCGCAGCCTCTAAGCGGGCAGTACGAAGATTTTTGGATGGTGACGGAATCGGCGCTGGCGTTTGCGTGCCGGAGCCTGAACCTTGCGTGCTCTCCCCAGACGCGCGAAGAGTTGATGGAATCTTATCTGCACCTCAAGATCTTCTCCGATGCGAGGCCGGCGCTGACCAAGGAGGAACCAGTGGCCAGAAGTGTAGTGATGAACGCCGGACTTTCGGGATATTCCGGAACATACCATTAGGTCGGTCCATTCAAGAAAACGAGTGGAAGGCCGACTATCCTTTTTTGAGACTTTTCCGTAGCCGGCCAAGTGTGTAGCTGCTTGCAACCTCGCCCAATACGACAAGATGCGATTCTTCTTCGCGTTGCAACACCAGCAGTGTCTCATCGTCGTTGCGGAGTCCGCCTCGAAACGACTCCAGGCGTTGCTGCAGGTCCTCTCCCAACGCTTTCGCAGAGTCCACCGGAGCCCGGCGCGCCCAGTCGAGAAGTTGTTCTCGCCCCAGTTCCTGCCCCGTCTCGTTCTCTGCTTCGGTAATACCATCTGTGTAGAGCACAAGAAGATCGGATGGATCCAGAGTGACAACCGTCTGACTGTAGTCCGTTCCCGGAATTAACCCGACAGGTAAGCCAGCAACCTTTTTAAGTTGCGGGTCATTTCCCTCCTCCAGCCACCCCCAACTTCGTTGGGCGTCGTGATACCAAAGCGGAGGCGGGTGCCCCGCGTTGCTGAACGCCAGCCGGCCTGTGATGCGGTGGAAACTCAAGACGATTGCCGTGGCGTATTTCTTACTCTTGTTGAACGCGTCATTGAGGCCGCGCATGAAATCTGACTGGTCCCAGAGGTTGATGTTCTGGTGCATTAGCTCGCGCAGCGTCTGGGTCACGGCACTCACATCGTGACCATGCCCGCTCACATCGGCCAGAGCCACGCGGGAGATCAGGTCGTAATCGCAGACGGACATATAGTGAAGGTCACCGCCACCTTCTCCGTCGTGGATGGGATACGAGGCCACCCATGCCATCAGGCTGGGTAGCTTTACCGTGCGACTGACCTTTCGATTGCCGCCCCAAACCTCAGTACACACCAAAGCATGGGGCTTTTCTGATTCATCGTGCATGGAACCCGATAGTGCGCTTGTTGTTTCATGTTGTGCAGACATTGCCGATGAGATGCCGGTCGCAAGAGATAGTTGCGTTCGGGGGAAACGATCCTGCATCGTGAAACATATTTCGGGTCTATGACTCTCATGTGGCATGAAGAACAGCGTCGGGACATTCGCTCTGCTGATTGCGACGACGCTTGCTGGTACGGATACCGCACAGGCAACTGCGCCCAACCATCTCGGGGGACAAAGTTCGGTCTATCTTGCTCGTGCTGCCGGACAGCCGGTGGATTGGTATCCCTGGGGCGTAGAGGCTTTCAAGCGGGCCAAAGAGTTGGACCGCCCAATTCTTCTGGATGTCGGCGCGGTCTGGTGCCCATGGTGCGGACTCATGGACCGGGAAACCTACACTAATCTTGAAACTGCAGAGTACGTCAATCAACATTTCGTTGCCGTGAAAGTCGACTTCGATGCTTCACCCAAGCTGGTGGCGCAGCTGCAGCGAGCTCAAGCTGTGTTGAATCTACCTGCCGGGTTGCCCTTGACTTCCTTCATTACTCCAGATGGCAAGCTTTATTTTGGCGCGGGGTACCTGCCTTCCGAAGGAAAAGGTGGCAAACAATCGTTCAAGGACGCGGCAGAACAGGCTCTTAAAGAATACGCAAACAAACGAAAGATTGATGACGAATCGTTCCAACTGGAGGTTGCGAAGTGATCAAGAAAAACATATTGCTATATGGACTTTTGTCGCTCTTGCTCGGCACACAAACCCTGTTCGGAATTGACAACCTAAAGCTCAATTCAAAGCTCGACTATCAAAGCGATAGCCTGGATGGCCCACTGATCACCGGGGACGATGCGCAATCGGGCTTTATCCCCGGCAAGACCAACTACGTCATCATCTATGGTGAAGGCTGCTTCAACTCAAAGAGACAGGCGCGACGGACCATCGAACTCTATAACAAGTACCGCAATCAAGTGCACTTTGTGGTGGTTGACCTGGACGTCAAGCGCTCGCCCGAGCAACAGCAACTGGTGAAACAGTACTATGAAGGCTCCATCCCACACGTGCTGGTTCTGGACGCAAACGGGAGGCCACTCTACAACTCTGCGGGTGAAGTCGACTCAAAGCACATTGAGGCCGTCTTTGCACAGTCGTTCAGTCGTTCGGCAGCAAGCGCAAAATAAAATGCACAACGCGGACAGTTCCGCTTCCTTTTCAACGGAGGGTAGTAACCCTTTGGGATTGTCGGAATCTGATGGCTGGTGAGATCGGAGTCTTTCCATGCAGGGCAAAGTTGTACTTGTGACCGGCGCGAACGGGGGCCTTGGGATGCATGTAACCCAGGCGTTTCTCGATGCCGGCGCGACTGTTATCGGAACATCGCGCAGAATACAGCAATCTGATTTCAATAGCCCGAGGTTTACGGCGGTGCCGGCGGAAATTTCGAGCCACGAAGCCGCCAAAGTGCATGTGGATCAAGTTGTCGCGCGTTTCGGAAGGCTCGATGTTCTGGCACACACGGTCGGCGGATTTGCCGGTGGTCAGTCGATCGCGGACAGCGACGATGAAACTTTCCAGCAGATGCTCGACCTGAATCTGAATTCTGTATTTCACATCCTGCGGGCGACAATCCCAGCTCTGCGGCAGACTGGCAACGGTCGCATCATTGCAATCGGCAGTCGCGCGGCGCTGGAGCCTGGAACTGGGATCGGAGCGTACAGCGCTTCCAAAGCTGCCATGGTTTCGCTCATCAGAACTGTGGCTCTAGAAAACAAGGATGCGGGACTGACGGCCAACGTCATCTTACCGGGCACGATGGACACGCCTGCGAATCGCAAGTCCATTCCGAACGCAGACTTCTCGAAATGGGTTCGCCCTTCGGCGGTTGCCAGCCTGATCACTTGGCTGGCCAGCGATGCCGGCAAAGACATCAATGGGGCAGTGATCCCGGTCTACGGCAGCGATGTTTGAAACTCTTGCAAAAATATTCGTCTACGCTCTGGGGATCTACGCGGGTCTCGGATTGATATTTGCTGTGCTGTTCGTGTGGATTGGAGTTCAACGTCTGGACTCCGAAGCCCAGGGCTCGGGCGTTGGTTTCCGGTTGCTGATTCTGCCAGGAGTCGCCGCCTTCTGGCTCATGTTCCTGCTGCGATGGACGCGCGGAACCGCCGAGCCTCCGGTGGAAAGGAGTCCACACCGCAGATTGGGTAATCAATGATTCAGCCACTCAGAACCGTGCACCGCCGAACATTTGTCGTGCTCGCTGTGGTTTTGCCTGCCATTCTCTTGGCGGGAATCGAAGCACGGCGTCCCGGCACGAGGTTGACGGAACGCTCTCCCGAACTGCCGTCGAGCGCGCATCTCGTGCGGGAGTCGAACGGACTCTGGACCCAGCATTCGATCGCTACGAAGTTCTACGGCAGATCAGACAGTCCGAAAGACATCTACGTTGTTCTGCGACCGATGCAACCGTTGAACGAACCCGATTTGTTGCTCTATTGGAGCACCAAGACACCGCAGGGAAACTCCTTGCCGAGCGAGTCCCTTCTCGTAGCCCCATACGCCGCGGACGAAGGCTTCGCCCTTCCGCAGGAGAAGGGGCGGGCGGGCAACCTCATCCTTTTCAGCGTGGCTCACCAGACCGTTTTTGATTCTGCCAGAGTGGAGAAGTTGCCATGAGCGTTCAATATGGCGCAATCGGTTGGAACCGACAGAAGAAGGTTTACGACCTGACGCTCGTATCCTTGCTCGCACTCTACCTCGCCGTCTTTGTCGGCATCGGTGCTTGGCGAAACCCGAGCGCGACGGCAGAAACACTATTGATTCGCGCGCTTGGAACCGCTGCATTCCTACTGCTGAACGTTGTGCTCTGTATTGGACCGTGGGCGAGAATAAACCGGCGATTCCTTCCGCTGCTTTATAACCGCCGGCACCTGGGTGTCACGACGTTTCTGCTGGGCTTGGCGCATGGAGGTTTTGCGCTGTTTCAGTTTCATGCGCTGGGGAATGCGAATCCTCTTGTCAGTCTGTTCATCAGCAATCCGCGATACGGCAGTGTCGCCGATTTCCCCTTTCAGGCCCTTGGTTTCTTTGCATTGATCATTCTGTTTTTGATGGCTGCCACAAGCCACGATTTCTGGTTGCGGAATCTATCCGCACCCATGTGGAAGCGGCTTCACATGCTGGTGTATGTGGCCTACGCTTTGTTGGTTGCGCACGTGACCCTGGGGGCGTTGCAGACAGAGACGAATCCCGTGCTGGCTGCTGTCCTCATCGCGGGAGTCGCTGCCGTACTTTCGCTCCATCTCGCGGCGGCGTTTCGTGAAAAACGGGTGGACTGGGCCAGACATCAAGCGGTCGAGGAAGGTTTCGTCGAGGTCTGCAAAGTGGATCGCATAGCCGAAAAGTGTGCGACCATCATATCTCTCTCCGGGGAGCGCGTTGCGGTCTTTCGCTACGATGGCAAGATCTCTGCCATCTCAAATGCTTGCCAACATCAGAACGGACCGCTAGGGGAAGGACGCATCATCGACGGGTGCATTACGTGCCCATGGCATGGCTACCAGTATCAGCCAGAGTCTGGAGCGGCTCCGCCGCCATTCAAGGAGAAGATCCCGACCTTCCGGGTCAAGATTGTTAAAGGATCCGTTTTCGTGCATCCGCGTCCCAACGCACCGGGGACCCATGTAGAGCCTGCCAAAATTGACTACACGGAGGCGCAACCGTGATGAACGACTTCTACGTGGGTTATCTCCCGCAGGCGCCCACCACCCTGGCTCGTTTTGTGCGAAAGGTCACGATTGTGCTTGGCCTGCTTGCGGTGACCGCGGCTCTGGCTTTGGTTGCTGGACAAATGCCGTTTGCCAACTCCGCGTTCGAATACGGGAAGCTGCGCAGTTTTGAGGGAGTTATCGTGACACGGCCTTTCCCAACGTTGTTAGTCGCGCGTCCGGGAGAAGTCGGGCAACAAGACAAATATTCGCGCTATCTGCTGGTCGCGCCAGGAAAACATGGGGCCGACGACCTCGTGGCCAGCTTCGATCGCAAACAGGTCCGTCTACGGGGCCAACTGATTTATCGTGGGGGCGGAACAATGGTGGAAATTACACCCGGCTCCATCGCCGTCACCGATGCCGCGCCCGCAATTCAAGAGACGACTCGCGACCTGGGAAGCGTGACGGTCACCGGCGAAATCGTAGACAGCAAGTGCTACCTGGGAGTGATGAATCCGGGTCGAGGCAAGGTTCACCGCGACTGCGCGGCGCGCTGTCTGAGCGGAGGGATTCCGCCCATCTTGGTCACGACTGACGGGCGGGAACAGTTCCTGCTGGTCGGTCTTGATGGACGTGCTCTCGGACGCGACGCGCTGCGCGAATTCATTGCGGAACCAATCACTATGCGCGGAGATCTCTTGCAACAAGGAGAGAGTCGCCTGCTCAAGATTGATGCGCGAACGTTGCAACATTCCCCAGCCAGAGTCGAGGCGGCGGTGATGTCAGAAACCCCAAAACACAGAAGGTAACTGGCGTCTTCGTGCATTCCATCAGGCTCTCAGGAATCGGGCATGCACGCGAGGATGAAGAGCCTCAAGATCCATCAGCGTGAGGAAATCGATTGTCTTGAATTCGCGATCGATCGCAGGCGGACCACAGATCTTCGCTCCCACCGCGAGGTATGCACGTAGCAATTTCGGGATCTTGTCACTGGCATTATCTGGTGCCATCAGGGGCATTGCGAAGGCTGGCTGGGGAGCAGTACGAAGCTTGGGCTCCACCAAGTACTCCAGCATCGCTTCATAGACCGCTGTCCCATGAGCCGGGTCTTGCGAAGTCAGCGAAGAACAACCGATCAGATACCGGCCCCCATGGTGAATAGCATATTGCGCGATTCCGCGCCACAGCAGGTAGAGCACCTCGGTCGAGCGATGGTCGCGGTGCACACAGGCGCGTCCCAGTTCGATCACGGAATCGCCTAGCCGCTTGTAGGGTGTGAAGTCGAATTCACGTTCGCTGTAGTAACCAACGTTGGCGGAAGCCACTACGCCCGTCTGTAGCCTGTAGGTCCCAACGACCTTACCTGACACTGGATGTTCGACGATGAGGTGGTCACAGACCGCGTCGAAGTGGTCGGTGTCATAGCCGGTCGCGTGGGCCGCATCGAGGCCTTCATCTAATTCCAGGTTGAAGACGAGAAACCGCAAGCGGAACGCCGCCATTCGGTCTGCCTCCGACGACGCGAGTCGTACGCGGTAAGAGCCCTGGGCTTCTATCAGCCCGGTCGTCTCCGCGTTGTGATCGTTATCGCAGCGAGCGACTGGAGAAGAAGCGGTCAGGATTTGTGAGCCAGTCGCGTTCATGATGATCCTCCCAGCAACTCTTCCCACAGCGAAGGCCGCCAGGTGTGTCTGCTTGGCAAGTCCACCAACTGCAAGACGCCATTCCCCGTGCGATGCGCGGTGACCGGGAAGGTGACAGTAATTCCGCGCCTTTCTTGTTCGTGTCACTTCTGACGCCTTGGCGAGTCTGATGGCTGTGTATGGATTTCAAGAAACGGCAAAACGAGGGAATTTGTGAATGAAGAGTCTGTTTTCTGCTTTCCTGCTGCTTATGGCGTTGTCGACGGTTGCATCCGCCAAAGAACTGCAGAATTTGGATCACAACGGAGTTGCCATCCAGGGCTACGATCCTGTGGCCTTTTTTACCGACAATCGGCCGGTCAAGGGCAGCCCGCAATTCCAGTCTGAATATCGTGGGGCGAGGTACTACTTCGCATCCTCGGAACACAAAGCCACCTTTGACAAAGAGCCGGCGAAGTACGAGCCGCAGTTCGGCGGCTACTGCGCATACGGCGTGACCCATAGCACACGGGCCCCGATCAAGATCGAGGCATGGCAGATCGTAAATGGACGGCTGTTGATGCAATACGACCTTGATATCAAGAACAAATTCAACCAGGACCAGCAAGGCATGGTGAAGAAGGCTGACGAGAATTGGCCTGGCCTCGTCGAAAAGTACGGCAAGTAGAGGAGCGCATCATGAACACCCGAGTCATCTCAACCGTGAGTAGGCCAATGACCACCCCGATCCTGGTCTTCAGTTGGGCTTGCCGAATTGTCGCAGCGATCATTTTGCTGCAAACGCTCTTCTTCAAGTTCACGGCGGCGCCGGAATCGATCTATATCTTTACCAAATTGGGGACATTCATCCACAGCTACGTCCCGATCGCCTCGATCGGCATGGTGGAGGTCTGGGCGCGCATTGGATCGGGGATTATGGAGTTGATCGCCGCCATGCTGCTGCTGACACCGCGTTTCGTCTGGGCCGGAGCAGTCCTGGCAATGGCGGCTACGGGCGGAGCCATCGTTAGCCACCTAACGTTTCTTGGGATCGAAGTACAGGGAGACAGGGGACTTCTGTTCTTCCTCGCCATCGCCGTGTTTGTGACGAGCGGCATTGCTCTGTTTTTGCACCGCATGCAAATTCCGATGTTGGGGAAAAGGTTCTGACATGCTCACTCAGTCATTGAATACTGCGGTTAAGGATGTCCTGCAACAGGGCTGCATCTTTCTGGAGGGCATTGGCGACGAAACGTACGCTCGCCCGCTTGAAGGAGAGTTCACGGCGTCCTTCGGAGCCCACTACCGGCACGTGCTCGATCACTTTCTCTGTTTAGCGGAAGGAATTCGGACTGGCCAGGTCAACTACGATCAGCGGCGTCGGAACCCGCAACTGGAGAGCTCGGTGACGTGTGCGCGTCTCACAACCGAAGATCTGATCGACGAATTCAGAGGCCTTTCTAGCGAAATTCTTCAACGTGCGTGCGCGGTGACGTACAGCGTGGGTTATGGCGAAACCGAGGCGGAAGCGGTGAGGTCGAACCTGGCTCGGGAAGTGATGTTCTGCGTCGGACACGCCATCCACCACTATGCCATTCTCAGAATCCTCTGTGCCGGAGTCGGATTGAAGCTCCCGCACGAATTTGGCGTTGCTCCCTCCACATTGAAGCATCTTGAAACAGAAACGGGGGAACGAGCGTAGCCGACCATGCTTTGCTCTAATTCACTTCCGCAGACGCAGGCGGCCCTGGCGCTCTACATTTTTCTCGCGACCTTCATTTACGAAGATGGCGCGACCGTGCTGGCGGCGACCCTGTCCGCAAGTGGAAGCTTGGATCCGCAGATCGGACTTTTGACCACCTTCTTGGGTATCTGGCTGGGAGACATGGGGTTGTATGGTCTGGGCTCCAGCCTTGGCCGACGTACTACTCAATCACGCTGGCTGCAGAAATACCTAAAGCCCGAGTCGCTTGCCAAAGCTGAAAGCTGGTTTGCACGGAGCGGATCGCTGGCATTGGTGATGAGCCGCGCGATTCCCGGAAGCCGCCTACCTCTTTATGTTGCCGCCGGCGCGTTACGGCTTCCGGTTCGACTGTTTGTCAAGACTACGGCGGCCTGTTCGGCTGTCTGGGTCTCCGCGATCTTTGCCATCTGGCGATTCGTTCCCAAAATATCTTCCGGCCATCAGAAATTGCTCCCCTGGCTGCTGACCGTCCTGCTGCTGTTTGCTCCGTGGCTGCTGAGCAAGAGGGCCAGATCACTCGGCGAGTGGATTCGGAAGCGCGAGAGTGTTCGAGGTTCTGTTCGAGACCCAGGGGCGGTGGGCTTATGTGCACTCTGACTGTCGTCATCGGCATCGATACATACCTCATGGCGATGAATCGTGACGAGAAAATCGCACGGGGTGCCGGGCTTTCTCCTGAGAAGCATGAATTCGACGGCACCAG
>Ga0187863_10001870_pt1 | contig 16468 bp, 8 predicted proteins | sample June2016WEW_11_1_FD_132975 | JGI IMG/M metagenome (GOLD analysis project Ga0187863, IMG submission 132975) | Peatland microbial communities from SPRUCE experiment site at the Marcell Experimental Forest, Minnesota, USA - June2016WEW_11_10 | ecosystem: Environmental > Terrestrial > Soil >... | reverse complement strand
GATGGTGATTTTGGCTTCGGCCATTTGCTCGCTCGGCGTGCTGCAAATTTTTAGCGCGACACACGATACCTCCTGGGCGGGCGCCTGGTGGAAGCAAGTGGTTTGGGTTCTGGCCGGATTCATTGCCATGTGGTTTGCCACGTTGATCGATTACCACACGCTGCTGGGGCAAATACCCATTCTCTACGGCGTCTCGGTGGCTACCTTGATCGGGACCTTCGCCTTCGGAATGACGGCTTTCCACTCCCGGCGTTGGATCGGAACAACAAGTTTACATCTGCAGGTGTCGGAATTCGTTAAACTGGTAATAGTGTTATTAGTGGCTCGGTACATGACCGAGCTGAAGACCGAGCAGTTGGAATTGCCCGATCTCTTGAAGCTGGGTGGTTTGGTGGGTGTGCCGATGGCGCTGGTGATGCTGCAGCCCGATCTCGGTACGGCGCTCACCTATCTTCCGATTCTGGCGGCGGGTGTTTTCGTGGCCGGGTTGAGATGGCAATACGCGGCCGCGATTCTGGTGATCGTCGCGTTAGTGATGCCGGTAGGTTATTTTTTCGTGCTGAAGGATTATCAAAAAGCCAGGTTGGTGAGTTTTCTGGATGCGAATCAGGACCCCAAAGGATCGGGTTATCAGGTGATCCAGTCCAAGATCGCGGTCGGCTCGGGAGCGCTGTGGGGACGTGGTGTAACTAAGGGTACCCAGACGCAGGGCCGCTTCCTGCCGGTGCCGCACAAGGATTTTATTTTTTCAGCGTTCGCGGAGGAGCACGGTTTTGTTGGTGTGATTGTAGTGTTAGGTCTGTATTTCCTGTTGCTGATGCAAATTGTGCAGAACGCGCAAACGGCTCCGGATCGGGCCGGCATGTATATCTGCATGGGCATTGCGACGGTGTTGTTGTTTCACGTATTGGTAAACGTAGGCATGGTAGTTGGACGGATGCCGGTAACCGGCATTCCGCTGCCGTTGATGAGTTACGGCGGCTCGAACATTTTGGCGGCATTTTTGATGCTGGGGCTGGTGAATAACGTGCGGCTCCGGCGGTTTGTTAACTAAGCGGGTCGGGAAACGGCCGGCTTTCAAGAGGATTGAGGGTAAGCAAGTTCGATCTCTCTTCCGCGGATCCCCAAGTCCTGGATTCCCCGGTTTTTTGGTCGAGCGCCTTAGAAGGGTGTTGAGAATAGCATCTCCGCTCTCGAGAGGCCCAAAGATTTTGTAGTCAGGCAGGCCGGGAAAACGGTCCTCTGGATCACCCGGTGGGAGGCTTGGCAAGAAGTCCCTCGGTTAACTTGATCGAACCGTTCTCGCCCATGAACAGCAAGGAGTTTTCATGAGCAAGGAACTGGTGATCTCAGCGAATCGCCACGAAACGAAAGTGGCTATTCTTGAAGACGACCAACTAGTGGAAGTGTTTTTCCAGCGAGCCAATGAATATTCGCTCGCGGGCAGCATTCACAAGGGCCGCGTGACGCGGGTCCTGCCGGGCATGCAATCCGCCTTTGTCGATCTGGGTCTGGAACGGGACACGTTTCTGTACGTGTCGGACTTTTTCGAAGAAGCGGAAGAGGATTTCGATAGGCTGCCCGAGCCGCGCCGGGATGAACCGCGCCGGGATGAACCGCGCCGGGAGCGGGAAAATCGGCCTCCCGTAAGTTTGCGTGAGGTTTCGCGCGACGAAGAACCTCTCGCGCGTACGGAGCCAGAAGTTGCAGCGAGCAGTGAACCGGCGGACGCTGCTGCGCCCTTTGTGGCGCCGAAACGATCCGAAGATGATGGGCGGGACCGGCGTGGACGATCCCGGCGGCGTCGCAATCGTGGCCGTGGTTTCCCGGAATCGAAATACGCATCGAGCGAGTCCAGGCCTAGTGAATCCAGGTCGGGTGAAAGCAGGCCCACGGAGGCCAGATCTGGTGAAGGCAGGTTCGACGGCCCGCGCGGGCCGAGGCCGGTGGAAGCGCCGCCTCTTGCGGAATCGCGCGGCGAGCGGCCGGAGCCGAGCGGCGGGGCTGACGCGTTTTCAGTGCTGCCGGGCGAATCGCTGGCCAAGTACCGGGGGGCGAACATCGCGCCTCTCGACGAAGCCGAGGAAGAGGAAATCCGCAGTTTGCAAAGTCCGCCCGAAGAGGCCGAAGTCGAAGCTGAGGTGGAAGCCAGCATCGAAGCGCAAGCGATTTTGGAGGCTGCCGCAGAGGCCGAGGTTCCGCTAGGCGAGCGTGCCGTTGAAGTTGCCGAGCCAGAGCAGGAAACTGAGTTCGAAACGGCTGTGGAAGTTTTGATCGAGGAAGAGCCGGTCGAGCCGGAAGACCCATTCGAGGGAGCGGCGATAAACGACGAACCGCCTCCGAGTGGCGAGATCGAAACTGAAGGTGGCGCGGAGCAAGCGGCTGACGCCGGCGGAGTTCCCTCGGAGGAGCCATCGGCTTCTCCTGAATCACCGGCTCCCGTGCAGGAGCTGACCGCGCAAGTCCGCGAGCAGAGCGGGCGCTTCGGACATCGCATGCCGCGACGCATGCGGCGCAAAATGCGCGGTGGTGGGGGCGGGGGTCCGGATTCTAGAATCGATCAGGAACGGCGCGGTGAGACCGGCGTTCCGGCCGGTGTATCAGGTAGCGCACTGGGTGGCGTACAGCCGGAGACGCGCGTGTCGAGGCCTGAACCCACGCGCGGTGCGGGAAGGCCGGAACGGGCTCCCATGCCATCCATCAGCGAGCTGCTGAAGGAAGGGCAGGAAATTATTGTTCAGATCGCCAAAGAGCCGCTAGGCCAAAAGGGCGCGCGAATCACATCGCACATCGCTTTACCCGGCAGATACGTAGTTTACATGCCCACGGTGGAGCACACCGGAGTTTCGCGCAAGATCGCGAGCGACGAAGAGCGCCAGCGTCTGAAACGCATTCTGCAAATCCATCACGCCGGTGTTCCCGGCGGCTTCATTGTTCGGACCGCGGGGGAAGGCAAGAGCGAAGAAGATATCGCCTCCGACATGAATTTTCTCGCCAACCTGTGGATGGACATCCGGCAGAAAGCCGAAAAACGGCCCGCGCCGCTGCTGTTGCATCACGATCTCGACATCGTGCAACGCACGCTGCGCGATCAGTTCACTGAGGAGTTCAAGGACGTCTGGGTGGACAATGAAGATCTCTACGAACGGATACTGGGTTTCGTCCAACGATTCCATCCCATTCTGGTGCCACGCGTCAAGCTTTACACGCGTCCGGAGCCGATCTTCGATGCGTTCAATATCACAGCTGAGCTCGAAAAAGCATTGCGACCCAAGGTGTGGCTGAAGTCCGGTGGATATATCGTGATCAACCAGACTGAGGCGCTGGTAGCCATCGACGTAAATACCGGCAAATATGTAGGCCGGTCGAATCGGCTGGAAGACACCATCGTGAAAACCAATACCGAAGCGGTGAAGGAGATCGTGCGGCAGGTCCGGCTGCGTGACCTGGGCGGTATCATCGTGGTGGACTTCATCGACATGGATGAGCGCAAGAATCGCCAAAAGGTGATGCAGGCGCTGGAAGACGCCATGCGCGCCGACCGCGCTCCCTACAAAATTCTGCAGTTCAACGATTTCGGATTGGTTGCCATTACACGCAAACGTGTAAAGCAAAGCCTGGAGCGCGCGCTTTGCATGCCGTGCCCGCACTGTGAGGGTGCCGGTTACGTCAAGAGCGTTCAGACCATCGTGGGAGAGATTCTGCAGGAGGCGCACAAGATCGCTTCCAGCGTGGAAGGGAAAGACGCAATGCTACGCGTGCATCCGGATGTCGCGAAGCTGCTGAAGTCGAATCAGAATAAGTATCTCGAAGAGCTGGAAGAGATTCTGCGCCGGCCGGTGCTGGTGCGGGCAGATCCGCTGCTGCATCACGAGAAGTTCGATCTCACGTAATGGCGAGTTACGCGCATCCCGAAGTTCTGGTGAGCACTGATTGGGTGTCCAAGCACTCGGGCGATCCGAATGTTCACATCGTTGAAGTGGACGTCGACACCAAGGCGTACGACGAAGCCCATATTCCCGGTGCAATCGCGTGGGCCTGGAACACCGAGCTGTGCGATACGGTGGTGCGTGACATTTTGCACAAAGAACAGTTCGAGTGGTTGATGACTCGATCGGGGATTGATACCGATAGCACCGTGGTGATCTACGGCGACAACAATAATTGGTTCGCCGCCTGGGCATTTTGGGAGATGAAGGTTTACGGGCACGCGGACGTCCGCATCATGGATGGCGGGCGCAAGAAATGGTTGGTGGAGGGCCGCGATTCAGAAACCAAGACGCAGACGCCCGCTCCCGGCAAGCGGCCGTACATCGCGAGCGGGCCGGATCTTTCATTGCGGGCATTTTTGCCGCAAGTTCAGGAAATCCAAAAAAGCGGCAGTGCGGTATTGATCGATGTGCGGAGTCCACAAGAGTTCACGGGCGAACTCAAGGCGCCTCCGGGTTTGCCTGAAACCTGCCAGCGCGGCGGACACATCCCGGGTGCGCGCGGCGTTTGCTGGAGCAAGGCGTGCAAGGACGACGGAACATTCAAGGCCTTCGAGGAATTGCAAAGGCTTTACGGCGCCGAAGGCGTCCAGCCAACCAAGCCGGCGATCACCTATTGCCGGATCGGCGAGCGATCCAGCCACACCTGGTTCGTGCTGAAGTACCTGCTGGGTATTCCGAACGTGGCGAACTACGATGGCTCCTGGACCGAGTGGGGCAACCTGGTGGGTGCCCCCATTGAAGTGGGGCAAGCGCTCCCGCCTGCCAACTCGTAGGGCCGACCTGCGCGCCGATTGACAATCAGATTGACAATCGGCGCCGGGACGGGCGGGTTAACAACCCGCCGCAGGATGCCATCCTGCCCCACTGCCCAACTCCTAAAAGCTAAATCGCAGCGCAAACTGCATAATGCGCGGATCCGCCGCGAGCGACGTGATTACGCCCGGCGAGCCGCCGCTGACGTTCGAGTTCGGCAATCCGAACGCAACGGTGTTGGTCAGGTTGAACGCTTCCGCGCGGAACTGTAGCTTCATCCGCTCCGTGAACAGGAAATTCCGAGAGACCGAAAGGTCAAGGTACTGGAGCGCGGGTCCTCGAAGGTTGTTGCGTCCTGAGTCCCCGAATACGCCCGGAGCCGGTATGCTAAACGCGTTGGTGCCGGCGAACCCCTTGCATTTTGAGTTGGCGCTGGTATAGAACCAGCAGTTGACATTGTCGTCCATCACCGGAGTGCCGATTACATTGGGAAGCGCCTGTTCTTCTCCGATGTCGATGGAGCTGTTGTTGGAAGTAGCGAACGGAGTGAACGGCCGGCCGGCAGAATACGTATACGCACCAGCAGCCTGGAAGCCGCCGACGATTTTCGAAACCACGCCGCTCGAAGCCCACGGCTTGCCCTTTCCGAAAGGCAGTTCGTAGACCCAGCTAATCACGATGCGCTGCGGGACGTCAAAATCGCTGGGTCCGCGCCACGCGTTCTGATTATTCGTGATCTGAGAAAACGCGTTCGAGCCCAACACCGACAGCTCCTCGGCCGTATTGTCAATGGATTTCGACCAGGTGTACGCCAGGCGCATGCTGAGTCCGGCGGTGAAGCGGCGCTCGATGGTCAGATCCAGGCCGTTGTAACTGGAGTTCCCGTCGTTCTGCGAATATTCGAGCAGCCCGAAGTTGGGATACGGCAGCACGGGTTGATGATTCGCGTTGAGCAGAACCTGCTGGCCGTTATTCACAAACTGATTGAGATCGCTGAGCGTCAGCAGGTGCGTTCCCTTGCTGCCTACATAATCCGCTTCGATGAAGAAATTGTGCGGCAGCTCGCGCTGGAACCCGATGCTCCATTGCTGGACGTAAGGGCGTGGATCCTGCGGATTGGTAGCGCGAATGTGGAGAAATGCATAATTGGTGTCGGCCGGATTCAGGAACGTTGCGGGAAATCCTGAATCAAGAGGAAAGACCGGGGCCAACGCGGTAGACGCTAGCGAAATGTTGTTGTTGATGAATCCGGGTGGATTCAGCGCGAGCTGATTCTCGCTGCCTGCGCGATCGAAGGGTACGTAGAACATGCCGTATCCGCCGCGCAGCACTGTTTTGGGCGTAAGCTCGAAGGCGAATCCAATGCGGGGTGAGAAATCCAGCTTCTGCGGCTGAACCAAGGTGCGCGATTCGAGCGATCCATTGGAGGCCATGATGATGGAGCCGCTGCCGGCCGGGTCGAAATTCGACAGATGATTGTTGCCTTCCCAAACGGGCGACGAGAAGTCGTAGCGAACGCCGAGATTGAGGGTCAGGCGGTCGGTCACCTTGAAATCGTCCTGTGCGAAGAAATCGAACCAGTACCATTTCTGATTCACTTCGAACTGGTTGGACAACATCGCGGTCTGCGGATCGCCCAAGAGGAAATCGGCATAAGGATATCCAGTGCCGGCAACACATTGATTGCTGGAGTTGCGTTCGCAGCTGAAGATTTTGTCGAAGTTGAGAGCACCGCGCAGGCCGGGCACATCCTGGAAATTGTCGGTTTGCGGAGCGTGCACGTCGGTGCCGAACTTGAAATGATGCCGCCCGCGCGACCAGGAAAGCGTGTCGCCGAATTGCCATTGCTGGGTCTTCTGGAACTTCGGTAGAAAGTTCGGCGATCCAATGAAGGTGTTGAGATTGGCGAACGTAATCATGGTTACGCCGCCGGCGAACGCGGGATTATCGGGAACTCCCGGCACCAGGTTGCCGCCGGACTGGCCGAACGGCTCCTGCTGCGCATACGAATTGTCGTGCTCGTAACCGATGCGCAAATCATTCACCAGCGAAGCACTGATGGGGCGTGTCCAGCCGATCACCGCGAGATCGGCGGTCAGGTGATATTTTCCCTGCGAAGAGGACTGCGTGCCGTCGGCGATGCCGGGAAAAAGGCCGGGGCTGTTGCGATCGCGATTGCTCCAGGTATAGCGCGTGAAGACGCTATCCTGGTCCGAAGCTTGCCAGTCCACGCGCGTGGAATAGCGGTCGGTGTTGTCGATCAGGTCGGCATTGCGGAAATAATTGTTGAGCTCGGCGCCGGCCACGGTGGGTTGCGGAAACAGCGCCATGATGGAAGCGGCAACCGGCGAAATACTGCTTGACGGAATAATATTGTTCGGAACGGGCGCGCCGTTCTGATAAATGGTCGGATAGGTGGTGTGCACCGCGGCCCCGGCCGCTACGCTGAAATCGCCGACGCGTTCGGTATCTACGGGCACCGTCCCGCTGCGCAATTGTCCTGTGATGATGCGTGTGGATTCCTCGTCGAAGAACGCGAAGAGCTTGTTCTTCTTGATGGGCCCACCCAGATTGCCGCCAAACTGGTTGCGAATGTTTTCGGGCTTGGCCAGGCCTTGCCGGTTGGAAAAGAAATCGTTCGCATCGGTGTCGCGATTGCGAAGATACTCGTACAGAGTTCCGTGGTATTCGTTGGTACCGCCTTTGCTGATCACGCTGATCACCGCGCCTCCGCGGCTGTATTCGGCCGAATACGGATTGGCGATGATCTTGAACTCTTGCAGCGCGTCCACTGACGGGCGCGCCACTTGCGTGGTCAGCTCCTGCACGTTTTCGGAGATGGAGTTATTGTCGACGCCGTCCAGAAGGAAATTGTTTTCGAGCTGGCGGATGCCATGGACGTTGAATCCACCGGTGCGGCCGGCGCTGGTGCTGCCGCCCTGGTCCGTGTAGCGCTGCCCTTGCACGCCGGCGACGAGATTCACCAGGTCGTCCCAGCTTCGGAGCAATAAGGGATACTCCGTCACATATTTGTTGTCCACCACGCTACCAATGGATGAGTCTTCGGTGGAAAGCAAGGGCGCGGCGGCTTGCACGGTGGCGACGGTCGCGACCGTCCCAACAGCGAGCGAGAAATCCTGACGGCCTTTTTCCGTGGCGTCCAGAGTAATGCGGCTAACGGCTTTCTGGAAACCGGTTTTCTCAACCGAGATCTCCCATACGCCCACAGTCAAATCCGCCAGGAAATAATAGCCCTGCCCGTTGGTTTCGGTGGAGCGCTCAGCTCCGGTGGATACATTTTGCGCGGACACTTTCGCGCCGGTCACTACGGCATCACTCGAATCCTTGACCAAACCTGTCAGGCTGGCTGTGTTCACTTGAGCAAGTGCCGCGCACGCCATCAGAGTGAGGGCGCAGAAACTGGCGGCGATGGGCCGAATATTCATAGATTCACCTCGTTACGGGAGAGTGCAACTCAAGAACTCGTTACGCGAGTCTAGCAGTGGATAGTTAACAGGTGATTACATCTGTGTGAACAGAGTTTGTACTTCGGGAAGGATTAGAAGCGCAGCTCGGCCGAGATGGGGAAATGATCGGAAGCATGAAAATCGCGGTGGACTTCCGCGCCTTCGCACACAATGGGGCCGCGCACGAAAACCCAGTCCAGCGCGCCGATGATAAGGTGCGTTCGAATACGCCGCTCGCCAAAGCAACTGTTGTATCCGGCCTCACGCATCCGCGCGATCAAAGGCGAATGCCGGTGCATAGTGTTCATATCGCCGGCGATGATCAGCGGCGTGCCGTCCGGATACCGTTGGGCATCCGCCAGCACTTCGTTGAGCTGCAGCAGGCGGCCGTGCTCGGTGGTGCGGCTTTCGAGGTGCAGGTTGTAAACCACCAGCAGTTGGCCGTTGCGATCCAATTCATTCACTAAAGCAATCCGCCCACCGACACGCCTCTGCATAATCGGGAGCGACGAGATCAGCAACGGGCGTGGCTTCCAAAATCCGGATTGATGCGTGAACCGCAAGATGCGCGAAGAACGGATCGGGAAACGAGTGAGGATAGCCTGTCCATGAAAAGCGGGGCCTTCGGGCGTGCTTTGGCTGAGCTCCCGAAACTCCGGCGCGAAGGCGTAGTTCATGCCGAAAGTTTTGGCGAGCGCCTGAGCCACATCTTCTCCGTGCGTGCGGCGCGCGCCTAAATCCACCTCCTGGAAAATACAGAGATCGGGATGGGTTTCGCGGATCGCGGACACGATGCCGTTGAAATGTTGGCCGCGATCGATGTTCCAGTTGAGGATCTTCACGCTGGAGGTGGGTGCGATCGGGGTTGAGTAGCTTCCTGTGTGGATAATATCGAGCGGGTCGGCGGGCGGGGAATCGGCTGCCCCCGCGAGCGCCATGGTCAGCGTGAGGATAGCAGGGCTCTGGCGGAACATCTGAACCTCTTGCACCCAGTTTTTCAAAATCGAACTTGGAACGCAAACAGTAGGCGAGCCCAGCCCGCTTTGTTTTATACTAGAAACTGACGCCCGTTCCATCCTTACATTAAGTAAGACCGGCGAGTATCCCTGGAGTTCGGATGACTATCGTACTGACTATTATTCATGTAATCGTATGTTTCTTTTTGGTGGTGGTGGTGCTGCTGCAAAGCGGCAAGGCCGCGGATTTGGCAGGGGCGTTCGGTGGCATGGGATCGCAGACAGCTTTCGGCCCGCGCGGCTCGGCAACGGTTCTCTCGAAGGCCACCACGATCGCGGCGGCGGTGTTCATGGTGACTTCGCTCACGCTGGCCATCCTGGCGACGCGAAACGCGACAGCATCGGGCAGCGTTCTGGAACGGCAGAAGGCGCCGGCGGCCAAGGCAGGTCCAGCTAAACCAGCGGCGCCTACTGGGACTCCGTCCGTCACGGTGACTCCGGAAGGTGGCACGCCGACGACAATGCCGCTCAACTTACCCGGTCAGCCGGGAGCCAAGCCGCCAGCCGCGAAGCAAGCGCCAGCCAAGCCACCTGCTGCGCCGCCGAAGAAATAACGGGTTTGGAGCCACGCGGAGGTGGCGGAATTGGCAGACGCACTAGCTTGAGGTGCTAGCGGGAGTAATCTCGTGGGGGTTCAAGTCCCCCTCTCCGCACCAAATATTCTAAATGGTTTACAAAGCCGACAGCGATGGGCGGCTGAGTGCGCCTCAAACTCTCGTTCGAATCCGAGACCTCGCCGCGCATCACTGTCCGCCTGACCGGTCTAAGGCAACATTTTCGCTGGGCACTGAGGCCAATGCTTCTGAGAGGGCTGTTTTGAGATCTTGCAGTTTGACCGGCTTCGCAATGAAATTATCCATTCCTGCGGCCAGACACTGTTCCCGGCAGCCTACGGTAGCGTCGGCGGTCATGGCGATAATAGAAAGTCGCTGATTTGGTCTTTGCCGCCGTCGAATCTCCAGGGAGGCTTCATATCCGTTCATATCCGGCATTTGGCAATCCATTAAGATGACATCGTAGGAGAGGTCCGCCGCCATATGAACCGCCTCCCGGCCGTTCGCCGCAACATCGGCGCGGATGCCAAGCCGTTCCAGCATCCTGCGCGCAACTTTCTGATTGATGGCGTTATCTTCGGCTATCAGCACGCGGATAGGAGTCCCGGCCTGGCCGAAGGGATTCGCGCGAAGAGCTGCTATGGAGCGCTGATACTCAGTTTGCGTGGCGGCCTGGGGCGTCGATTCCAGCTTCCTCGACCAGACTGTGGAAAGCGCGTTCAACAGTTGCGAATGCTTTACAGGCTTGACCAGGCAGGCGTCTATGATCTCACGTTCCGAGCCGCGCACTTCTTGCCAATTACCTACTGAAGTTAACATGACCACCAAGGTGTCCTTCAGCTTGGGATCGGCTTTGATAGACGCCGTAAGGGCCGCCCCATCGATTTCCGGCATCTCGTAATCGGTAATCACAATGTGATAGGGATCTCCGCTCGCGTTCGCCGCTCGAACCGCTTTCAGCGCCTCTTTGCCCGAAGCGTAGCATCCGTTGCGCATTCCCCAGCTAGAGATCTGCTCGTGCACTACGCGACGATTCACTTCGTTGTCGTCCACGATGAGGACTCGTAGGCCTGCCAGCTCGATGACGGGAGCGGGATCCGGCGCGGGGCGCGTGTCGATCGGCAACGGCAACCGAAACCAGAACGTCGAGCCTTCACCCAGGCGGCTCTCTACGTGGACGGAGCCGCCCATAAGCTCGACCAGTTGCTTAGAGATGGCTAGCCCCAGTCCGGTCCCGCCATGTCTTCGCGAGTTCGAGGAATCTACCTGCGTGAATTTCTGAAAGAGCGATCCGAGTTTTTCCGCGGGAATTCCAATGCCGGTATCGCGCACGGAAACCTGCATCTCGGCGCGGAGCTCATCCTGACCTTGACACTCCACCGCGATCAGTACATGACCGCTGGCGGTGAACTTGACAGCGTTGCCAGCCAGATTCGTTACTATCTGACGGATCCGTCCGGCATCACCGACAAAATGCCGCGGCGCGCCAGGTGGATAGTGAACAACCAAGTCGATCCCATTGCTCGCCGCTTTGGAAGCCAGCATTTCGGCAATTTCTTCAATCACCTGCCGAAGATCGAACGGAGAGGACTCCAGCACCAGCTTGCCCGCTTCGATCTTTGAAAAATCCAGAATGTCATTAATGACAGTGAGCAGGATGTCGCCCGATTGGCGGACTATTTCGACAAACTCTCGTTGCTCGCCGCTCAACTCGGTGTCGAGCAGTACGCCCGTCATTCCGATCACCCCGTTCAGCGGGGTCCGGATCTCATGACTCATATTGGCCAGGAACTCGCTTTTGGCGCGATTGGCGGCCTCAGCCGCCTCCTTCGCGCCCACCAGGGCTGCCTGCACCATTTTCCGGTCGGTTATATTCCGCCCGATCCCGACCACGCCGAGGACATTGCCGGCCTCGTCGCGAAAGGGAACTTCCGTTGTCAAATGCCAGATGAGATTGCCCTCCCGGTCCTCCGTGGATTCCTCGCGATTGACGACCCCGTACTCCGAGCGCATCACCTCATCTTCGTCACTCGCATATTTCTCCGCTTGCTCTTTGGGATAGAAGTCGAAGTCGCTCTTCCCCAAGAGTTCGTCTGGACTGGCGGCTCCCATTCGACGCGCCAAGGCGGCATTGGCCACCAGAAAGCGGTGTTGGACATCCTTGACGTAAATGTAATCCGGGACATTGTTTATCAGTGTTTGCAGCAGACTCCGTCCGTGCCCTAACCTCTCTTCCAGGCGCTTGCGTTCGATTCCGGCCGCAATATCGTTCGCTAAGGAAGCCAGGCCCTCGGCAACAGTCGTGCTGAACGGTTCTCTCGCGAACAATGCAACGATACCAACCAGATGCTCTTCGACAATGAGAGGATAACCGGCAAACGCTACGAGCCCTTCCCGCTTTGCCCATTCCTGGCCGTCTAGAAGCGGATCGTCCGCGAGATTGCGGCTGACATATTGTCTCCGTTCGGACGCGATCGTCCCAATACCTGACTGACTTAAGTGTATGCGGTCATCTGAGCCGCCGTCATTTGCGGAGATTCCTGCGCTCGCCTGCAGCTTGAGCACGTCCTTTTCTTCTTGGTCCAAGGTCCAGATCCGCGCGAGCGCCACATTCACGTCGCGAACCATGGCCTCGGCACATGTTCGGAGAATCTCTTGCAAGTTTTTGCCTTGTAGCAGGGCATTGCCTATCTCAACGTCAACGGCTGCCAGCCGCATCCTCTCTTCCGAGTCTTTTTGAGCCTTCGAACGTTCGGTGACGTCATGAGATAGGACCAAGCATGCAGCCCGTCCGCGAAATTGAATTTCGCTCGTTGTGATGTCAACATCAATGAGAGTTCCATCCTTGCGCCGATGCTTCCAGATGCCTCCTGGGAGCAGCCCTTCCTGTAGGCGGGGAAGTTCGTCAACCGGATGGATTCGGTCGATCGTCATCTCAAGGAACTCCTCCGAGGAGTAGCCGTATTGACGGGTCGCGGCCTCGTTGACTGCCAGGAAAACGTAAGCACCCCAATCAAAGACCCATATCGGGTCTGGATTCTTTTCAAACCCTAACCGGTATAGTTCTTCACTCTGGTGCAGTTCTCCATTCCTAGTCGACAATTCCGCGCTTTGCTGGAGCAAGCGGCGGCGCAAGCTAAAAATCCAGAAAGCCGCGAGACAAGCAACTCCCGCCAGAGATGCAACGCCACTTACTGCGGCGATCCCATTCAACTCAATTCCTTGAGTCAGCTCAGGGGGCACCGCTGTTGGAGTGGAGAGATCACCGCGTGCCGGTACACCCAACGCCAACAGGCAAACGACGGCGCTCAACCACAACATAAACCGCTTGCGCAGATACCCCATGCTAGAAGGGAGTGAATCCGCGACCCTCTTTGAAGTCAGCGAATGCGCGTAGTTGAAGCGCGTAGCAGCATGCTGCCTGAAAAGTGCCGTACCGACCTCGCGGAGACCCTTCGAAGACAATTTCAACGCCCCTATTGCTCAGTTGTATATTCGGTTGAATGGAGCAATTTCGAGAGGCCCGCGTAACCGATTGATAATATAGGGCAGAGAACCAGCCGGAACCGTGGATGGCATGGTAGCCTTGCTGTGTGCGCAATTTCGGGGAGAGAAGGGTGATCGCCCGCCGCTTCTTTCGTCGCTGGCCCGACCATCCGTCAATCGTGGCAAAGCCACCCTGTGAAGTGGGCGCACAATCACGTCCTACTTTACTTTCGCCAGCGGCTGCGCTTTCGTCACGCCGCCACCGGCGGCTGTCACCGTCAAATTGCACACAGCACCGGACGCGGCAGCCAACGTCAATGTGCTGGTGCCGCTTCCAGGCCCCACGATACTCGCCGGAGCAAAGCTCGCTGTTACTCCCGCCGGCAGCCCCGCCTACTCGCCAACGCCACTTGCGACTGGAATCCGTTCAACGTGGTGGCGAATGTGCCTGTGATTGAGTAACTGGTGCAGTCTATGGTGTACGCGCCAAAGTATTCGTTATCGAAAGAACCCGTGTAGTTATAAACCGTGTCAGCCTTAACCGGCGAGACCAGCTTATCGCGAGCCTTTCCGATGTCGCTAAGTCCGTCGCCGAGTCAACCACGCCAACCCCGCGAAAACCCCGATGAGGAGTTTATAACGCGGCTCGGGAACGGCCGACTCCACCGCATTGGCGACACCGGGACTGAGTACGATGCTGTAGTCTGCAGCGTTGGCAAACGAGGGATCGATGACGATCAGTGGATCGGCGCTTGCGGATGACTTTTCCGGGCCAGCCGTACTGACTTCCCCCGAAACCGCCTCTAGGTTGACATTGTTTAAGAACCCGGACTCTACAGATACTTCGAATGTTCCGGAAAAGTCGGCGGATTTCGTGCAGAGCGCCTCGTTCGTGCAGGCGACAACCTGCGTCGAGCCGGGGTCGGGAAAAGTAATGGAAGTACCAACGGTAATGCTGGCAAATCCGTCGCTCGCCGAGTTTGCGTTGGTTACCAGATTGGCTGTGAAAAGCAGGGGTACAACATCCCCGACCCTACCGCCCACGACTTCGAAATCGTAGATCAGGTCGGCAAATCCTCCCGAGGCCATAAAAGGGGCGGCAGAAGCCGACGACGACACTCCGGCAAATGGCGCCAGCGTCACCTGCGCAACGCCCCCGCCAGCCGAACAGCTAGTGAAGCTGTTGACAACCACTCCTGTCACGGATGTACACTCCGCGCCCGTGGTCGGGGCTGGCAAAACGGGTTCGGCAAATCCTGGTAACGCGGCCGCGAGGGCCGCGGCCAAGGTCAATGCAATGCCCGGAACGTTTACCCACTTAGTTTTTCTTGTCATACCAGCGCCTCCACGCTTTCCATCCAGCCTACTCACCCTCTACATGCGCGATCCGAACAAACAATTAGCGCGTCGCGCGTGGAATTCTTTTAACAGTCCAAATCCAACCCGCTTTGACGCAGGTAGAAGTGTGGTATCAGAGAGATCGGATTGCGATCCAGTGCAATCGTCCGGGCGTGCTGTATTATGGCAGACGGCGATGCAGATCACCGAACTCCTACAACGCGTCCGCGCCGGCGATCCGCAAGCCCTCAATACGGTCATTCCGCTGGTTTATGACGAGCTTAAAAAACTGGCGGCGGGACATCTACGGAAGGAAGGCAAGCAGCGGTCCCTGGACACGACGGCGCTCGTTCACGAGGCGTTTCTCCGGTTGGCCCAGGGTCAGCAACCCTCCTACGAGAGCCGATCACATTTTTATGGGATCGCCTCCCGGCTAATGCGTCAGATCCTCGTCGACTTGGCCCGGACGCGCGCAACCGCCAAACGTAGCGCGATGGAGGAGGTGCAACTGGCCGAGATTCCGGACCTGGGCCGGCAGCCGGATAAAGCTTTGCTGGCTTTGGACGAGGCCCTGGAGAAACTGGCGCAAACTGATCCGCTGAAGGTGCAGCTTATTGAAATGCGCTATTTCGGAGGCATGACGGCGGAGGAGTCCGCTGCCGCGTTGTCGATTTCCGTGCATGTGGTTCGGCGTGAGCTGCGCATCGCTCAGGCATGGCTTCATAAGGAGCTCGCCGGATGAATGCTCGCATCGAGGAATTGTTTCACAGCGTGGCGGATCTGACTGTGGAGGCCCGTACGCAGTACTTCGCCGAGCATGCGGTGGATGAGGAGACGCGCCAAGAGGTTGAAGCGCTGTTGACGTTTGACTCCGGCGCGAGTTCGTTCTTGCAGCGTGACATTAGTATTGCTGCCAGCCGGGCGCTGCCCCAACTCGATCCGAGCGGTTGGCGCTGTGGGCCATACCGGCTGCTGGATGTGATCGGCCGTGGAGGCATGGGTGCGGTGTACCTGGCTGAGCGAGCCGACGGAGAGGTGACCCAGCAAGTGGCTGTGAAGCTACTGCCGCCGGGCGCGGGCGCTACTCAGCTGGAACGCTTCTTACAGGAGAGGCAGATTCTCGCTTCGCTCACTCATCCGAATATCGCCCGCATGCTGGGTGCCGGACACGTCGAAAACGGCCAGCCATTCCTGGCCATGGAATACGTGGAAGGCAAGCCGATCGATGTCTTTTGCGCTGGGCTGAGCATACGGCACAAAGTCAGCTTATTTCTCAAGGTCTGCGCAGCAGTCAGTTACCTGCACCGGAATCTCATCGTTCACCGGGATTTGAAGCCGAGCAATATCCTGGTGACTTCCGACGGCGAGCCAAGACTGCTTGATTTCGGCATCGCCAAGATTCTCGATGTTGCAACCGATTCCACCATGACCAGCATGCGTATGCTGACGCCCGACTACGCCAGCCCCGAGCAGGTAACGGGTGGAAGGATCAGTACCGCGACCGATATTTATTCGCTCGGCGCGGTGTTATATCAGTTGCTCACGGGCCAGCCCGCGCACGAATTCGAAGACCAGTCGCCCGAAGCAATCGCGCGTGTAGTGACCACGCGGGAAGTGACCCGCCCTAGCCAATGGGCGCCGGAACTGAAGGGCGATCTGGAATTTATCCTGCTGAAGGCGCTGCGCAAAGATCCGCAGGAGCGCTACGGAACAGTTGAACAATTGGCTGAAGATCTGGGTGCGTTTCTCGAGTCGCGTACGGTAAAGGCGCGTTCGGGCAACGCGTGGTACCGAGTGCGCAAGTTTCTACGGAGGTACTGGGTTCCCGTGATTGCGGCTGCGATCGTGGTGGGCAGTCTCTC
>Ga0187863_10001865_pt1 | contig 16495 bp, 10 predicted proteins | sample June2016WEW_11_1_FD_132975 | JGI IMG/M metagenome (GOLD analysis project Ga0187863, IMG submission 132975) | Peatland microbial communities from SPRUCE experiment site at the Marcell Experimental Forest, Minnesota, USA - June2016WEW_11_10 | ecosystem: Environmental > Terrestrial > Soil >... | reverse complement strand
CAAATCCTGGAGAACCCCAACAACCAAAACACCGACGCCTGGAAAGTAGCGAACAACGAACTAGCGGCGTGCGACACCGGCTCGCAGCCGCAAGCCATGTCCGGCAGCGCAGGGTCGTCTGGCGGCATGCCGTCGGGAACTCCTGCAGGCTCGGCGCCAGGAGGCGGTGGGAGCTCTTCGCCAGGGCCCGGCAGCGCGATGCCTGGAACCTCTGGTGGCTCGGCCATGGGCGGCGCGGGTTCTCTGGCCGGTGGATTTGCGTCCAATCTGATTCTGCAGCGCGCTCGCACCGTCATGGACCAGGTCGAAGGTCAGGCGCGCGCCAATTTGCAATCCATCGAGCGAGTGGTGACCTACACCTCGCAGATGCCCGGCCGGCGCACCGTAATTCTGGTTTCCTCAGGATTTCTGTCGCAGAGCGTACAGAATCAGGTGGACCGGCTCATTGACCACTCGCTGCGTTCGCAAATAGTCATCAGCGCGCTCGACCCCAACGGACTTGCGACCTTCATGCGTGAAATGGCTGTGACTGAGGTGCACTCGCCCTCCGGAGATTCCCTGCGCGCCGGACACAGCTTAGACTCGACATCTGAGATGGTTACTAGCAGCGTCCTCGCGGACGTTGCCGAAGGCACGGGCGGCGAATTTTTTCATAACAAGAACGATCTGCAAGCCGGATTCGGCGCTCTGGGCGGTTCGCCCGTCTCTTACATTTTGGCCTTCGCGCCAGACGATATTAAGCCGGATGGAAAGTTTCACGCGCTGAAGGTCACTCTCGCCGGGAACGAGAAAGGAGTGAGCATCCAGGCGCGCCGCGGCTATTTCGCGGCTACGAATGACAAACTCCGTGCGCTCAACGCAAGCGAAAAGGTGCCTGCCAAGACTGAGTCACCAATCGAGGGACAACTGCGCGAGATGACGATTTCCAAGACAGACGTCGCACAGCTTCCGGTCACGCTCATAGCGAACCCTTCCTCGGGCGACGGTGAGACGCACGCGCTTTCCGTCTCCACCCACCTCGACACCAAGTCCCTCCATTTCCAAAAGGAAGGAAACCGCAACACCAACACCGTAATCTTCGTCTTCGCCGTCTTCGACCAAAAAGACAATCTGCTCGATGCGCAACTCCGCCGCGCCAAGGTCAATGTCCCCGACGAACAATTGCCCGCGCTCTTCGCGGCAGGTCTGGATCTACGCCTGACGTTCCAGCTCAAACCAGGGACCTATCGCGTCCGCGAGGTCGTCACTGAATCCGAAGATCACCAAATGACGGCCTTCTCCCGCAACGTAACAATTCCGTAGCGAGTCCGCGCTAATTGTCCTCGCGATTCGCAATCGCTACACGAAATTGCGGCTTCGCTTTCTCGTTCGCCTCGATCTCATACGTCTGCGCGGTTTTCGCCGGATCATAATCCCGCCACAACCACACCATCTCCTCGGGGAACTCCGCGGCTCCCTGCCCCGAATTATGCGTGCCCTTACCGAAACTCAGATGGAAGTCATACTCCTTCAGTTTCAGCGCATTCGCCATGCGTAAATTCGCCAGCGGCCAACTGCCGTACTGGCCCTCGATATCGTTCGACCCATCTTGCAGCCACACACGAATATTCCTACGCTCCTCGCGCAACACCTTGTCGGGATAATCCTGCCCGCCGTCCGGCACAGCCGGATCTTCCTTCCACTGAATACCGCTGAAGCTTCCGATCCACGAAATCACCCGGCTGAATTGATCCGGCATCTGCCACGCCGCGTTGAACGAGCAGATTCCGCCCGATGAAAGCCCCGTGATTGCTCTGCTATACGCATCCTTGCGAATGTTGTATTTCGCCGCTACGTCCGCCAGCACTTCGTCGCGCAAATAGCGCGCGTAGCGATCGCTCACCGTGTCGTACTCCGTGCTGCGCATCGAATCCTTCATCGTGCGCTTCCACTTTTCCCCATACGCTTTCACAAAATTATAGGTAGGAGTGCCTGGCATTCCTTCAATATCTCCCGGACTTATGAACACGCAGATCATCACCGGAATCTTTTTCTGCGCGATCAAATTATCAATCACGTTCAGTGCCGGATTCCTGCCTTCGCGATCCGTGTACCACTGGCCATCCTGAAAAACCATCAGCGCTGCCGCCGACCCCGCATCATATTGCGCCGGCACGTAAATCCAGTATTCGCTCTTCATGCCATCGTAGATTTTGCTGGTGTGAACGATCTTTTCGGACAAAGTGCCCGAGGGAACTCCCGGCTGCAGATAAGACAGAGGACCGAACGCCGGCAAGTCCAGCCGCCCGCCAAAATGCGCGCCCTCCACAACGTAGTAGAACGAATGCAGCTTGCCCACCGGCTCGATATGCGCGACCGCGTACCACAGATCGGAACTCGCAATATTCTGCAGTTGAGGCCCCGCGGCGCCATCTATAAACATTTCCGGTTTTGCCGCCGCTTCCGTCGCAAAGAAAAACTCCGGCCCCCGCGCGATCCACGCCGTCCCCTCCTTCAGCTCCTTCGCGTCCAGCGTCGCGGTAATCGCCTCGCGCAAGCCAGGGCTGTTCGCCTTCGCCATTTCAATCAGCCGCGCGGCGCTCGACTTTTCCGCCGCAGCGGCAGCAGCAGACGCAGGCGCCGGAGCGGCAGCGGCCGCCGCAACCCAAGCCCCGCTCACCAGCACTGCCGCAATAGCCACGCTGCCAACCCGAATTCGATAGCACATCAGCACCCTCCTCATACTCAAAACCGGGCGCATTCTACTCCCAATCGAGACGGTCATCCGCGCACCTTCCCGCCTTTTCCCGCGCCCTTGGTCAAATGCCAAGCCTCGCACCACGAGCAGAGATAAGCCCGCATATCTTTCGGTGCATTCGCGACTGCGATCTGATGCGCCGCGGTCGCCAGCGCCTCACGCTCGCTCGCGTATTTGCGTTTACCACTCACCGGGCATTTTTCTTCTTCGCCCACAGCCAACCCTTCCCTAAAATCCGGTTTCGCGTCCCCGTGACATTTCTGCGTCGGACTCAGCTCACCCCTGCCGCGCCGTCAGCACGCAGAGCATAATCAATAAAAGTACCGTCGCAACGTGCAGGATGACATGCAGCGTATTCGGCCGAATACCATTGCGCTCCGGCAGGAACGCATGCGTCGCACCAAACATCACCCGATAGCGCGCGGCCCGTGCCGGATCTGAGCGAAAAAAGTATGGAATCCACCACGCCGTCAGTTCGCCGACGAACAGAAAGCAATAGCTGATCCACAGCCACCAGAACAACCAATCCGGATAAGACCGCCCGAAGTAGAAAGCGCTCGCGCCGAGTGGGATCGCAAACGGAAGAGTGCTGATAATCGTTGCAGTCGCCAGCTTGCTGCCTGGGTTCGCCGCGCGCACAGCCTTGACGTCATTCAGCGTTCCCAGCGGAATCCAATCGTGCAACCCCAGGAACAGCACATGAAAACACTGCAGCACGAACAACACATCGATCGCAATGGAGTGCATGAGGACCGGGATTATACGGTATTCTTGCCTTCTTCAGAGCAAGTTAGCTCTTCCTTGGCGAATTTCGAAGAACGCGCGGGTCGTCCTTGCAGGTCAACTCGGAAATTCTGCAATCAGTTTATTGTGCCGCTGGGACAACCGTGTCAGGCACCAGCTCCAGCGTGCTCGCCTTCACGAAGTAGGCGTTGGCTTCAATTGACCCCGGCGGCCCGTTGTGCGCGAATCGCGCGGAATCCACTTCTTCCGCCGGAAAGTTAATATCCTTCCCCGGCCCAACCGCCTTGAACACAGTGCCGCCGGCCGGAATCCGGAAAGTGATCGACACTTCATGCAACGCCCTACCTGGAATCGGGTTCACCGTCAGCACTCCGAAAATTTCGTGATTCGAATTGTTGGTGAACGCGTACGATTCTTTTGGTGCGTGAACTTTCTGATCCGTTCCCACTGTGAACACCTGGAATTTGCTGAACGTGTGCCGCCGGTAGTAATGGTTGCCGCCTCTTTCCACATACAGTTCGGCGCTCTGCGGCAGCCACATCTGTTGTTCCTCGGTGCGGAATTGCACCGGCGCATAGTCAATCGCGATCCGTTCCTGTTTCAGCTTGATCTTTTCCACCGGCGCGATTAGTTCTGAATCCAACCGCAACACTTGAAAAGTACCGGCGTCAATCATCGCCCAACCCTTCAGTGGAACCGAATACATGTTCTCGTGGATTATGTAGCTGCGAATCTGGTTCGGGCGGTCCGCGCGCTGCTCGAATTCAACTTGCCACGCCGGTCTTCCTTTCCACTCCGTCAGCCCGGTGCACACAAAATTAAAATCCCCGGCGAACGTCGGGTGAAAAATCAGCGCCATCGCGGGCAAACCCTGCGTCGCGATCCCAGCGGGAAAGATGCCTGGATCGAGCCCACCGTCGCGGTATTCGTCGATTCCAAACCACTTCTCACTACGCGAGACCACCACCACGTAGTCAAACGAGCGAGCGTTCGAAGCGCCCAGTCCGCCATCGGGGTGTACCGTGAAGTGCTCCACGCGCTCCGTCGCGCTGAACCGATCCAAATTGCTCACCAGCTCTTTTACGGTCTGCTCCACGCCCTGCAACACTAGCGGCAGCGGGCAAGCAACGTTCGGCAGCACGTGCGCCTGGGCGTCCTCTTGCTGCAGCGCGTGAAGTGATTTCTCAGCGTCCTCGCGCGTATCGGCGTTGGCAGCCGCGGACGAAGCTGGGACCGGTGCATGCGAGACCTCCGGCGTCATGATCAGAAAGACGTCCGCAGAAGGCTCGCTCGCGGAAATCTCCACGTCGCGGTGAATCGTTGCGAATCCGGGAGCGCTCACCTCAACGCTATATTTGCCCATCCCGAGATCCGCGAAATGCGTCCGTCCGCCGATTTCGTCTATGTGTTCGGCAACTGAAGTGCCGTCGGCTGTGAGCACGCGTGTGCTCGCGATGCCGCTGAATTTCTCGCCCCCAGCAAGCTTCAGTCGCACATCTAGGCTTCCGTGAACTCCGGCGGGCGGAGTTGCGGTCTGCTGCGCACACACAACCGGCGCCAAGAGCGACAATGCAAACGCGAAAACCGGAATCACCAAGTTCAGACGCACGCACACTCCCGATGGTGAGGTCCCGAGTAATTACCAAAAATATTCGTAGACGCATGGCTCAATCGCCACGCGCTGGACGTAGTGCTCGAATGTTATGGTACTCAATCCGTAAAAAGTTGCAATAGCCACGCCTCCGGGCACAAAAATGAAGGCCACGCCACGCTGCGGCTCTTGCGTCGCTCAAAGCGTCGGCGAATCATCCCCCAGCATCGCCCGACGCACAATTTTGATCGGCGGAAATCCCTGCCGCATGAAATTATTGTGAAATTGTTCCAACGAAAACGCCGCGCCTTCCTTCTTCTTCACATCCTCGCGCAGTTTTAAAATCTCTAGCTTCCCCAGCGTGTAGTAGAGATACGTCGGGTCGCTCGTGCCGCGTTTCGTCTCGACCAGCCCGGTCTCCTTCGCTTGATACCCTTCCTTCACGAAAAACTCCGCGGCCTGATCGAAGCTCATCTTGCCCGTATGCATTTCGATTCCCACGATGAAGCGCGCATCGCGCAGCAGCGCATCCTGCAGCTGTCCCAGCCGGATTAATTTCGCCTCGCGCGCGTCTTTCGCGCCCGTTCCAGGCTGACCGAACCCTTCATCGAGCATCATCTGCTCGCAGTAATGCGCCCAACCCTCTGCGTTCGAACTCGCTCCCAACAGCATCCGCGTTTTTGTCGGCGCCTCATGCACCCACAGAAATTGCACGTAGTGACCGGGATACGCCTCGTGCGTCGAAGTGCTCACAATCGTCCCGATGTTGAACGCGGACAAGCGCCCCGCGATTTCCTCGGCCGTGTCGTGCGCTCCCGGCAGCGTCACGTTGAAGTACGCCTCCTTCGCCACATTCTCGAATGGCCCCGGCGTATCCATCGAAGCAAACGTCGTCGCCCGCATGAACGGGGGCGTCTCCTGCAAAATCGGCCGCACGTCCGAAGGAATCGTAATAATGTGTTTCGCGCGAATGAACGCAATCAGCCCATCAAAAGTATCGCGAAAACTCTGCAGCAGGTGATCCGCCGCCGGATGGTCCGCCATCAACTCCGCCAGCACGTCGCTCGTCGATTTATTCGGTTCCAACTCCGCAGCCACGCGCTTGAACTCCGCCTGATTCTTGTGCAAATCCGCCGTGCCGATTTCCAGCAGCCGGTCCAGCGGCGTGTCCACCATCTCGTCGTACAGCAACTTCTTCGAAAAAGTCTCCGCGCCGATCCGGAAATCTCCCTTCGACCGCGGCAGCACATCCGTTTTCAGCCATTGCTCATAATTCCGCAACCCCTCAATCACCGCGCCATTCGATTTCGCAAACGCAGCCTTCACCGCAGGATCGCTCGCGCCCGCAAACGCCGCCGGCACATCGTTCTGGAAAAAACTGATGATGTCCGGCAGCTGCTCCAACGCGATCTCCGTGTAAATCTTCGGCGCATTCTGCAAATTCGCGCGCGCCGCCGCAAACACCGCCGGCATTTTCTCCTCGCGCGCCACCACCGATCGCAGCCGCTCATCCACCGGCGCAAACTTGCGGATCATGATTACGTAAACGCTGTTGCTGACCCCGCTCGAATAGAAATCCGGATTCTTCTCCCAAGGACGAACGGTTTCCAGCGCCAGCAGCGAGCCCTGGATATTTGTCAGCACCAGCTCGCGGTCCGCCGCGCGCGTTTCGTCGAGCCCCTGCGGATCCACCGCCGCCACGCGCTTCTCGAACGCATGCAGCGCCGCGACGTTCGCGTCAATTCCCGCGCGCGAATAATCCTCCAGCTGCGCATCGTATTGATGAAACCCCGCGCTCGTGCCGTTGCTCGGCCCAAACTTGAAATACACCCGGTCGAAATACTCATCAGCCAACCGATCCCACGCCGCCTGCTTTTCGGTAGCAGCCGCTCCAGGCGCGCCACGCGCGCGCATCGATTCTGCAGATAACACTACAGCTAACATCACCATCACGCATAGGATCGCCGCCAAACATTTGCGCACGCTTATCTCTCCTCGCTTGGAATCTACCACGCGGGACTATATCCCAATTCTCGGCCGCGAAGACCTGCTCGCCTCGGCCGCCCATGCCCCCAAAATCGCGCCCCAAAATACTACGCTTTCCCGCCCCGGGCACTAAGGTGAATTTTCCGCCACGCATAGGCCGCGCGGGGGGTTGGACTGGGTTTGATTTGGGTGCGGCGTGATGGCAAAAACCCGATAAAAACTAGAGATTAGAATGCAGCAGTGAAGAGTGATCAGCAGCGAGCGACGACAGGCGGGCCAAGGCGCGGGCGGGACGGGCGGATGCGTGGGGTGGGTGGAGGTCGGAATTCGAGCCAGCTCGAGCATGTCGCGTCCTTTTGGGGGCTTCACCAGTGCCCCGACTCACGCTAACACATTTCGATTTTCCGCGCTATTCGTAGAAATACGGATATGGATATTGTTTTGCGAGGCATCGTGTGAGATACCACACCTCTCGATTCGTGAAGTTGACTCCTGAAAATGACCCGTGAGGGTTTCGTGAGCTTGATTCGTGAGGCCAAAATGTCACGCAACACAACCATCGCAGTTCTGTTCCTAGCCGCGCTGCTGGAAGCTGGCGGAGACGCAGTGATCCGCGCAGGACTTCACAAGACTCTGCCCTGGCAAAAGGCGTCGCTGTTTGCCGTCGCCGCCGTCGTCCTGTTCGCCTACGGATGGACCGTCAACTCCCCGCCCTGGGACTTCGGCAAACTCCTCGGCCTCTACGTGGTCTTTTTCTTTCTCACCGCCCAGGCCATCTCTTGGCTCGCATTCAAGCAGTTCCCATCCCTGGCAGTCCTTGTCGGCGGCCTGTTCATCCTCACAGGCGGCATAATCATCGCAGCCGCAAGCGCGTGAAGTCAGTTGGCAGTTGACCCGCCGCTGGCTGGGGAGGATGGCGCAGGCGGAAGCTCTCGGCGTGAGCGTTTGGGCGCTGTGGAAGCGCCGGCCACCCGCCCCGATGCTGTCTCGATACAGTGCGGAGCCCTGTTGCCGAGCTTTTTCTCATCTGACCCAGTTTGAACGCAGAGTCGGAGGACATGCCCGCCAACTTGAGCGTGTCATTGGAGAACGCAAAGCTCGGGAATTTCCTCCGAATCACCTTACAGAGGTCAATTGCTCGGCCTCGTACAATTTCTTCTGATCTCTTTGGAAGCGCTCGGACAACGCCAGACTTGATCCACCCTTCCATTTCGACTGGCTGATCATGAAAGCTAACGTAAAAGATCAGGACTTTTCGCCACCGGTCATCCCCTTTTATGATCGCGGAACACCGCTAAGAACGAGCCATCCTTTGGGTTGCCTAAGGTTCCCGCCCGGGCCGGTCGGTAACGACGCCAGTCTTCTGCCCTACGATTTTTTCTTCACTGAAACTTGTGAAACGCCCGTGCGTAATAAGCAGTTGGGGGGCACATCCATGGCAGCTCAAGAAACGACAATACGACACGATCCTCAGACACCGCCAGCGGGCTCGATAGCCGAGCGCGTTTTCGTTGGTCCGAATGGCCTGCGCGCGGGATGGCGCCTGCTGATCTTCCTGGCGATGATCATGGCAATGTCGGCCGTGGCGCGATTGATCATCAAGCGCTTCTTCCCGGACGCGCTGGATCCGACGCTACTGACACCTATGAGAATCATCGCGCCGGATGTGCTTGTCTGCTGCATCCTGGCGGTTGCGGCCCGGGTCATGAGCAAGATTGAAGGGCGCAGGGTGGGCGAATATGGCCTTCCCAGGAGCGAAGCGCTGACGAAAAACTTTTGGGTAGGAATATTGATAGGCCTGCTGGCTACCAGCAGTACGGTGCTGGTGATTTTCGCCCTGCATGGCGTGCGGTTCACAAGCGGGGCCGTCCATGGCAGCGCGATTTTCACCGCAGCGGCCGCCTGGGCGCTGGCATTTTTGCTTGCCGGCTTCGCCGAGGAATTTTTGTTTCGCGGATACGCGCAGTTCACACTGACGACGGGCATGGGATTCTGGCCGTCGGCAATTTTGTTATCGGGTTTATTCGGGCTGGCTCACGGCACGAATGGCGGAGAAACGATTCTGGGAGATCTGTCGGTGGTTTCGTTCGGTTTGTTGTTGTGCCTGTTCCTGCGCCGGACTGGAAATTTATGGTGTGCGGTGGGCTTTCACCTGGGATATGACTGGGGCCAGACGTTCTTCTACGGCGTTCCCAATAGCGGCTTACTACCCTCGCAGAGTCTTTTCAACGCATCGTTGAGCGGGCCGCACTGGCTGACCGGCGGAACGGTGGGGCCTGAGGCCAGCATCTTTTGCCCGATCGTGCTCGCCATCGTGGCAATCGTATTCGGCTTGATATACCGCGAGGCGCGATATCGAACGTCGAGCGCGCCGCCGGCTTCCTGAGCGGAGCCACGGAGAACGCAGAGGATCGCGATGTGGTCTAGACTGCCTTGAAAATTTCCTCGACATAACCGCGCCGGAGCCAGTAAGGCATCCGCAATAGCTGCCTCATGCCTGCGCCCAGGCAGACTTCCCGCGCTGTGAATGCGTTAACCTCATGATTGATTGAAAGAAATGTGGGGGCTCTGTGGAGCAGCGAGTGGCAGTATTTTTCCACCAGAGCGCGATCGATCTCGGTGAAGGAGTCAACATTCAGGCAAATATCGTAATGGCCGCTTTCTTCGAAGAACTCGAAATAGGGCAGAACGCGGATGCCGTCGGCGGATTCAAGATCCAAAACGACCGCGTCGGCTCCCAAGGTTCGGCCCAGAAAATAACTCTGCATGGCATTGGTGAGGGGCAGGTCGAAGATGGTGTAGTTGCGGATCCCCAGGGCGTGGGCGTAGAAGCCCGTGCGGCCCATGCCGCCGCCGATTTCGACGACGCGGGCGTTTCGGCCCGCGAGTTCAACGAGGCGATGGGCTTGATAGATGGCTTGAATGGCGCGATAGCTGGCGATGCCGCGCGATGTGACGAGCCCTGTCTCTCCTGGAAACGGGTTGGGGAACATGATTTTGGTGCTGAGCGCGGCATCGAGAGCGGCGAGGATTTCTTCGACCGGAGGCAGGAGCGCTCCGGGGCCAAGGTCTTCAGGATTGTGCAGCCGGCGGGCGCCGATTGCCTCGGCGAGGCGCAGCAGATTGTCATGCAGGCCCAAAGGGCTGGAAACGAAGACGCCGAGAGGATGGTTCGGCAATACCTTGTGATCGCAGAGCTCGTCGAAGCCGAAACAGATTTCATTGGCGGCGGGATTGCGCAGAAGCTTTGCAACCGCGTCTACATCTGGTCCTGCCAATTTCGCTTCGTCCTCTTTTCTGATGCCTCCGATGTAATCGTTCCAAATATCTTTTAGCGCAGCTTGCGATTGCTGGCGATGATTTCGGTAATTCGTGTGGATGCGTTTCACCAAGGCGATGTCGTCGACATGAGACGGCCCGGAGACGCCGACCTTTCCCTGGCCCCCTGCGATGGGGCGGTGATAGAGGGACGAGAAGTCGGATTGAGTCATGGTCAATGGTGGCCTTGGAACTTCGCCGCTTATGGCTTTCGCCCGCGGGATGTTGGCGGCGTCACCGCCCGCTACTCGGCGATCACGAAGTTAACCGTGCCGCGTCCAGGCGGTCTGCGGCGTCGGTGGATGCAGCAGCGTCTGCATCACCACGCAGTACTGCTCGGTTTTTTCGCGCAGGGCGGCGATTTGTTCTGGGGTGGCGTTGGGCGCGACGATGTCGAAGTTGACGCGGATGTTTTCGAAGCCGACTGGGACTTCTTTCGAAATGCCAAGGGTGCCGCGCAGGTCGAGGTCGCCCTCGACCGTAACTTCGATGCGGTCGGTGGGGATGCTCATCGCGGCGGCCACCATCTGGCAGGTGATTTGCGCGCAGGCGGCGAGCGCGCCGAGCAGCAAGTCGCCGGAACAGGCGCCGGCGCCCGCGCCTCCCACGCCTTTGTGCGCTTCGGCCTGGTGGATGGCCCGGCCGATATCCACCGAGCAGGCGATCGGCGCGCCGGTCTGCGCGCCTTTCGCGCGAATGGTGATACGCGAGGCGCTGGGGTCGGCGCGATATTGCTCTTTCAGCGGTTTTTGCAGCGTGCGAAGATCCATGGAAACCTCATTTCTCGCGCGTTCTCGGTCGCATCTCGCGCGCGACCCTCGTGCGAATCGGGCGGCAGCTGCAGCGGCGTTCTTGAAGCCGCATGCAAGCACATGCTAGCATGCGAACGCTTCCAAGGAATGCTGATGCCCAAATTCGTGATCGAACGCGATGTCCCGGGAGCCGGAGACCTGACGGACGCGCAATTGTGCGAGCTGTCGAAAAAATCCGTCGCGGTCCTGAAGGAAATGGGACCGCAGATCCAGTGGCTGCACAGCTACGTAACCGGCAATAAAGTGTACTGCGTGTACCTCGCTCCAGACGAAGCGACTATCCAGGAACACGCCAAGCGCACGGGAATCCCGTGTAATCGCGTTTCAGCAGTGCGCCGCCTGATCGATCCCTCCACCGCGGAGTAAGCGCTAGCCCGATTGCGACGCCGCTTCCGGCGTGATCACTTCTTCGGTCGCGCGCTCGAGCGGCAGATTCCAACCTTCCAGCCAAGCCGTGGCGCTCGCGGTGTTCAATAGTGCTTGCCGCGCCGGTTCCAGGATCGCTTCCAGCTTGGACTGCTCGGCGGACGTCAACGGAGCGCCAATATTTTGCCGCAGCGCGGCCGCAGCGCCTGCCAGACGCAGAGCGCGCTCGGCCTGCGATTGCACCGCCGCCGAGCAAGCGCAACATTCCAGCAAGCGCGCCACGCCGCGCTTATGTTGCAGCTGCTGAAAAATTTTCAGGCTTTCGCGGTAAAGCGGAAGCGCCGCGGCGCAGTTCCCTTCTTCACGCGCCAGCGTGCCCAAATCAGCGAGCGTCCCGGCGATGCCCCAGCGGTCATCCAGCTCGCGGAATATGGCCAGCGCCTGTTCAATGAGCGCCCGCGCCGCTGCGGAATCGCCCTGATCGCGCGCGACGTCTCCCTCGTTGGCCAGCGACCACGCGGCGCCGGTGCGATCGCCCAGTCCCTCAAAAATTGCGCGACATTCCGCGCAGATCGAGCGCGCCAGGTCGTATTCGCCTTGCATCTTCAGCACGCTCGCAAGGTTGCTCAGAGCGCGCGCGATGGCTTTCAAGTCGCCCAGCTCCCTCCACAGCGTCAGGCTTTCCTGAAACAAAGAGTGCGCCAGCGCAACATTCCCCTGGTCGCGAGCGACTACGGCGCGCGCGTTCACGGTAACGGCGACACCCTGCGTGTCTCCCAACTTTCGCCCGATTTCCAGACTCTCGAGGATGAGCGCGTCAGCCGCCGCGAAGTCTCCCTGTTCAGTGGCTAGCACGCCCGCGGAAAAGAGCGCCCGCGCCCGCGCCTTCGTAGGAGCAGCAGCCGCCGGCATCCGCAACACTTTGCCGAGCCTGTCGCGGCCTTCGGCAAGATACTCGCGCGACTCCCAGAAACGAAACAGCGCCGTGCCCAGACGCAAGCCCCAGTCGGCGTCTCCGGATTCCGTCAACCAGTCCAGGCCGGCGCGAAAATTGTCGTGTTCCAGCGCGATGCGCTCGCGTCCTTCCGCGCCTTCTGCACCACTCTCCGGTGCAGCCGCTTCTTCGGCCAGCACCAGGCAGTAAGCGGCGTGGGATCGCTTGGTCGCGGCTTCCTCGCCGCTGGCTTCAAGTTTTTCGCGCGCATACTCGCGAATGGTTTCCAGCATAGAGAAGCGCGATTCCCCGTTCGCTTGCTCGAGCTGTTGCAGCAGGCTTTTATCAACCATGGAGGACATGCCATCGAGCAGATCCAATTCCAGATCGCCCTTGGTATCGCAGACGGCTTCCACGCCTTCCAGAGTGCATCCGCCGACGAAGACAGATAATCGGCGGAAGAGTTTCTGTTCTGCGGGAGTGAGCAGATCGTGGCTCCAATCGAACGCGGCACGCAGAGTTTGCTGGCGCTGCGGCAGGTCACGCGCGCCGCCTGTTAGCAATTGCAAGCGGCTGGCGAGGCGCGTGCGCATGGCGGATGGCGAAAGAACTTTGATCCGCGCCGCGGCGAGTTCGATGGCGAGAGGCAGCCCGTCCAAGCGCGCGCAAATTTCGATGACGGCGGAGGCGTTCTGCTGGTTCAATTCGAAATCGGGCTTGGCGGCGACGGCTCGCTGCACAAACAACGCGACGGCAGGGAATTGCGATAGCGCGTCGATCGAAGATTTGGCCTGCGAATCCGGCACGCCCAGCGCCGGCACTGGAAATTCGTGTTCACCGTAGACGTGCAGCGCCGCGCGGCTCGTCACAAGGATCTTCAGATTGGGCGCGATGGCCAGCAGATCCGCCACGACGGGCGCGGCTTGGATCAAGTGCTCGAAATTATCGAGCAAAAACAGCACCGGCTCGCGCGATGAATCCTGGAAATATTTCTTGAGCAATTCCAGCGGCGACTGACCTCCGGCTTCGCGGATACCCAGCGTCTGGACGATCACGGAAGCGATCAGCGCGGGATCGCGCAGCGGTGAAAGCGGGACAAAATGAATTCCGCCCGGGAAATTTTCCTGCAGGCCAGTGGCTATTTCCACGCCGAGCCGCGTTTTGCCGATTCCGCCTGGACCCGTGATCGTCAGCAGGCGTATATCCTTCGAAACGAGCAATTCTTTCGCAGCCGCGATTTCTTTCTCCCGGCCTACGAACGCGGTCCGCTGCACGGGAATATTGGCGGGGCGAGGCTCGGCTTGCCTGGCGGGTTTTTCCGAGAAGCGGTCGCGTATGGCGGCAAGTTCGCGGGCAAGATCCCGCGTGGTGGCGTAGCGCTTATCGGGATCTTTCGCCAGGCAGCGTTCGATCGCCCAACACAAAGGAGCGGGCGCATCCGGATTTTGCGCCGCGACCGGTTCGGCCTGTTCGCGCATGATGGCCACCAGAATCTCGGCGGCCGTGCTGCGGTGAAACGCGCACTTTCCCGTGACCATCTCGTAGAGCACCAGGCCGAAGGAGAATTGGTCCGAGCGAAAATCCAGCGCAGCGCCGCTGGCCTGCTCCGGCGACATGTATTGCACCGTTCCGACTACCATGCCGGGTTGCGTCTGCCACGAAGCGAAAGTGCGCGTTTCGTTTTGTTCCGCTGTGGGAGATGCAATCTTCGCCAGGCCGAAATCAAGAATTTTCACGAAGCCGTCGAGCGAAATCATCAGGTTCTCAGGCTTCAAGTCGCGGTGTGCGATGCCGGCTTCATGCGCTTTCGCGAGCCCTTCAGCAATCTGGGCCGCGAGTTCGATTGTCTTTCGTATGGGCAGCGTGCCGGCGACGAGCAACTGGCGCAGCGTCTCGCCTTCGATCAGTTCCATCGCGATGTAGTGAGCGGAACCGTCCTGCGCGAGTTCGTAGATGGTGACGATGTTGGGATGGTTGAGCGCGGAGGCTGAGCGGGCTTCGCGTTCGAAGCGGTGCAAGCGATCGCTGTCCGCGGATAATTCAGCGGGTAAGATTTTGATCGCCACGGTGCGATCCAGCCGTGGGTCGCGCGCGCGATACACCTCGCCCATGCCGCCGGCACCCAGTAGCGTGCCGATTTCGTATGGTCCTAGGCGCGAGCCAGGAAGGAGGGGCATAGATGAACCGCGATTATACCCCGACCTGAGGCCCACAAGTCGCAGCCCGTGAACTTCGCGCCGCCATTCGCAGACTGCGGCGCAGCGATCACTGCGGGCAGCTGCCTGGAGGCGTGGGACCGAAAGTTGAATTTGAGAGATTGCTCGTCGCGGGTGCGCTGACGCTTAGGTTGTAGGTGACGCTGGACGGATTGGGGGCGCCCTTCAACCGCGCGATGCAATTGTTTCCGTTTAGCGGGACGGCCATACTCAACAATATAACTGAGTTCCCGCTAGAATCCGTAGCGGCGATGATAATGCCCTGGATGTCCCAGTTGTCATCGGTCTCGAAGCCGCTGTTGTGCTCGATGAGCTGAATGGTCACGGTTCCGCCGTCGAGGGCTTGCGGCGTCGCCAAGGTAAAGGTCTGGGTGCTGTTATTTCCGTTGCCCCAATCCTGCTGTCCGTTCTTATCCGTAGCTGAGCCGCCGTTGTTGCAAACTCCATCGGAATCCGCGTTGTTGGAAGGCTTCAAGCAGAGCGCCGGTTCACCCGTAAACGTGGCCCAGAGTTCGGTGTCTTTTCTGGCGTCGTCGTTGCCTGTGACGATATTAATAGTGACCGAGACGAAGTCCGTGGACAACGGCGCGGGCGCGCAGGCAGGAGTCGCGAACAGAGCCGTGGGCGCCTGCCCAGTTAGCCGGGCAAGCGGATTCCCGTTGGACGCGGGATTGCAAATGACGGAGCCGTTCGGATTGCGCAACTTCACATTCAGATTCTGGATGTTCCAATTGTCCTGGGTTTCGAATCCCGAGTCATGCGAGGTAAGCGTGACGGCGAGCAGGCCGAGATCGGAGGGCGTAGGCGGCGATTGAGGCTGATTGAATTGGAAGACGCGAACGTGCGTAGAGTTATTGTCCCAACCAGGTTGGCTTTGAGTTTTTAGCGTGACGTTTTGGAACGCGGTTCCGGTGCGCGACTCCAGGGCCGAGGTAGCGGAACTGTCGCCGCGGAGGTCATCTCCGCCCGTACCGATATTGTATTCGATCGAGGGCCCCGGTATGGCGGGCGCGAAGCTAAGCACGCAAGCGTCATCGTCGTTGCTCCAAATGGTTTGTACCAGGTATGGGTTGCCGTTCAGAGTGACGTTGCTGCCGTTGGATTGCACCGAGCCTGTTTCCAGATCGCAATTGTCGCCGATCTCGCCGGGGGCGCTCTGGCCGCTGGAATCGTTGCTGATCCAGGCGGTATTGCTGGCGGGCGCTCCAATCAGCGGATCACTCATGCTTTCAAAGAACTCGTGGCTCATGACCGGGATCTCCTGATCTGCCGCGATCTGATTGTTAGGTGAGTGCCCGTTTCCGGTGCTGCAGCCGGAAATTGAATTTACCAGCGGCATGTAAGCGTAGAGGATCGAATTGCCCGCAGCGGTAACAGCGTTACTGTGGTAGGCACAAAAGACATCGGTGGTGCATACGCCGGGGGAGATGCACTCCTGCACATCTGCGCCCGTGAAGACGAAAAACTCGGTGTTGAGGCCGGGAGTGATTCCATTCTTCGTGATGAGCTTCTGAACCTCGCTTTGGATATCTGAATCCTGCAGAGGCTGATTGGAGGTTCCCAGGTCGGCTGCATTGAACTGATTATAAGCGGTGGTGTCCACCGGCAGAGACTTCGCGGTGATCGTGCCCAGGCAGCGTTGCGCGGTGGGTATATTTGAACCGCAGCTGCTGGGATACTGCGCCAGAGTATTCAGATAAGACGACCCGGACACGTCGTTAAAGAAACGCGCCACCAGCGTTTCATAGTTCGCGTCACCGTTTGCGGTACTGGAATCGAAGTGGGAACCAT
>Ga0187863_10001861_pt1 | contig 16523 bp, 12 predicted proteins | sample June2016WEW_11_1_FD_132975 | JGI IMG/M metagenome (GOLD analysis project Ga0187863, IMG submission 132975) | Peatland microbial communities from SPRUCE experiment site at the Marcell Experimental Forest, Minnesota, USA - June2016WEW_11_10 | ecosystem: Environmental > Terrestrial > Soil >... | reverse complement strand
GGGTACAGCTGTCGGCTGCACACAGCCATGAGGATCTGGAGTTTGCAATTGCGCAATTCGCAGCGGTTCGCTCGTGATTTTAAAGTAAGCAAGACCCGCAGCACGCTGAATTTGACGCAGAGAAAGGCGAGTTGACCTCTCATGATTGAGCTATCCGGCAGCGCGCTGTCCCTGGAGCAGATCGCGTCGGTGGCTGCGGGCAAGAGCGGGGTCCGCCTTTCCAGTGGTGCCGCCCGGCACATGCGTGCTACGCGCGCGGTCGTTGAAAAGCTCCTCAGCCGGGGCGAGGTGGTCTACGGCGTCAACACGGGATTTGGCAAGCTTGCGGACATTCGCGTGCCGGATGCAGAACTCGATGCCCTGCAGAAAAACCTGGTTCGCAGCCATGCATGCGGCCTGGGCACGCCGCTTTCTGAGCAAGAGACGCGAGCTCTGATGCTGCTTCGCGCAAACGTTCTCGCCCTGGGGGCGAGCGGTTGCAGGGTCGAACTGGTCAAGACGCTTCTTGCGATGCTCGACGCAGGGGTGCACCCGATGATTCCCGAAAAAGGGTCGGTAGGAGCGAGCGGCGACCTCGCACCGCTTGCGCATCTTGCTCTCTCCATGATCGGGGAAGGGGAATCGTTCTATGACGGCCATCTGGTTGGAGGAGGTGAGGCGCTCCGCGCTGCCGGAATTAAGCCGGTCCGCCTCGCCGCCAAGGAAGGTCTCGCCTTGTTAAACGGAACCCAAGCGATGGTCGCAGTGGGCGGGCTTGCGCTCCTGCGCGGGCTGCGTGTGGCGGCGCTGTCGGATCTTTCCGGGGCGATGAGTCTCGAAGCGCTTCGTGGAACGCCGGTAGCTTTTGATTCCCGAATCCACGCGGCACGGCCGCATCAGGGCCAACAAGCGGCTGCCGCCCACCTCCGGAATCTTCTCAAGGGCAGTGAAATCCGGCGCTCACACCTTGCAAACGACCCTCGTGTACAGGACGCCTACTCCCTCAGGTGCATGCCCCAGGTGCATGGGGCGGTGCGTGGCGCGCTCGAGCACGTGAGGCAAATCGTCGAGGTTGAAAGCGGGTCTGCAACCGACAATCCTCTCGTCTTTGCGGGCTCGGAGGAAATACTCAGCGGTGGCAATTTCCACGGAGCGCCCCTTGCTTTAGCCTACGACTACGCCGCGATCGCCTTGACCGACTTGATGAGCATCGCGGAACGGCGCATCGATCGTTTGATCAATCCCGACTTAAATGAAGGTCTACCGGCATTCTTGAGCGCACATCCGGGAAAATCCTCGGGCTTCATGATCGCCCATGTTTCCGCAGCGGCGCTTTTGAACGAATCGCGCGTGTTCGCGCACCCTGCCAGCACAGACTCGGTTCCTACATCCGGGGGGAAAGAAGATCACGTCTCCATGGGAATGACCTCGGCCACCAAGCTCCGCCGTATCGTCGAAAATGCGGAACATGTGGTCGCGATTGAGCTGATGGCCGCAGCGGAAGGACTCGACTACCGGCTGCCGCTGCGCTCGTCCAAACCCATCGAGCGCGCACGGGAATTGATTCGCAGCTCCGTACCCCGCCTGACTGCCGACAGGTCGTTGTCGCGTGACATACAAGCGATCTCGCTTGCCGTTCGGCAGGGAGACTTCGATGAGTTCACGCGATAAGGGAGCATAACGTGAGTGGATGGGGGATAGAAATCAGGGCGCCACGCGGGCAAGAAAAGAGCTGCAAGGGATGGCCGCAGGAGGCGGCTCTGCGCATGCTCATGAACAATCTCGATCCTCAGGTGGCCGAACGCCCCAACGAACTGATCGTCTATGGAGGAACCGGCCGCGCCGCGAGAAATTGGGAATGTTTTCATGCGATCGTGTGCTCCTTGCGCGCACTCGAGAACGACGAGACTTTGCTGGTGCAATCGGGCAAACCCGTCGGGGTGTTCCGTACGCATGCGGGTGCGCCACGTGTGCTGATCGCAAACGCGAACTTGGTGGGCCACTGGTCGAACTGGGATGAGTTTGGGAAGCTCGATCGCCTTGGCCTCACGATGTATGGCCAGATGACGGCGGGCTCCTGGATCTACATCGGGAGTCAGGGAATCCTGCAAGGCACCTACGAAACCTTCGCGGCCGCGGCCCGCAAACATTTTAGTGGTTCGCTTCGGGGAAAGTTGATTGTATCGGGCGGTATGGGCGGGATGGGCGGCGCCCAACCGCTGGCCGCCACAATGAATGGCGCGTGCTTCCTTGGCATCGACGTTGATCCCAAGCGAATCAAGAAGCGCATCGCAACCGGCTATTGCGGCCACTCCGCACGCAGTCTCGACCAAGCGCTGGCGCTCATCGATCGAGCGCGTTCGCAAAACAAGGTGGTCTCGGTCGGGGTGGTCGGAAACTGCGCAGATCTCATCCCTGATCTCGCCTCGCGGAGCGTGGTGCCCGATATTGTTACCGACCAGACCAGTGCGCACGATCCTTTGAATGGATATGTTCCCCACCGAATGAGTCTGCAGGAGGCGAACGTTTTGCGGCGATCCTCTCCCCAGGAATACGTCCGCCGGTCGATGGAGTCGATGGCGCGGCATGTCGAAGGGATGCTCGCGCTGCGGAAGGCCGGCGCAGTGACTTTCGACTACGGCAATAATCTCCGAACGCAGGCGAAGCAGGCAGGCGTAGCTGCAGCGTTTGATATTCCGGGCTTCGTGCCCGAATACATTCGCCCGATGTTCTGCGAAGGACGAGGTCCCTTTCGCTGGGTGGCCCTTTCCGGTGACCCGGAGGATATCTATCGCACCGACCGTCTGGCCCAGGAACTGTTTCCCGACAATGAAGCTCTGTCGGGATGGCTGACGCTGGCAAGAGAGCACGTTCGTTTCCAAGGGCTTCCAGCGCGAATCTGCTGGTTGGGGTATGGCGAGCGAGCGGAATTTGGTGTTGCGATCAATCGCTTGGTGCGTTCCGGTGAGCTTCGCGCTCCCGTTGTCATCGGACGCGATCACCTGGACGCAGGTTCGGTTGCCTCTCCATTTCGAGAGACGGAGGCGATGCTTGACGGTTCTGACGCCGTTGCCGATTGGCCGTTTCTCAATGCACTCGTTAACACCGCTGCGGGAGCGTCGTGGGTATCGATTCACAACGGGGGCGGTGTGGGAATCGGGTACTCCCAGCACGCCGGGATGGTTGTTGTCGCCGATGGTACAGAGGAGTGCGAGCGGCGGCTCGAACGGGTACTTACGACCGATCCCGGCATGGGCGTGATCCGTCACGCGGATGCCGGGTATGAAAAGGCCATCCGATTTGCGGAGGAACGCGGTATCGCTCGGCCGATGGCGGTTGTTACGAAGGCGAAGTGACCGCGCCGTGCCGAAATGCCAATTGTCCGGACGCACCCGGTGGCAGGCAAGCGATCCCTGGCCAGAGGAGGAGAGGCAGCCATGATGTCGGGTTCCGTTTGGCAGGAAACACTGGATGAGTTTGTGGCGCAGCTCGGAAGTGCTAAGCCGACGCCCGGAGGGGGAGCGGTCGCCGCACTTTCGGCTTGTTTAGCCGCGTCGCTGCTCGAGATGGTGCTGCAGATTACCGCCAGAGCCCATCCGAGCGCCGAGGCCCGGCTGGCGGTCGTTCAGACTCAGCTGATAGAGCTGCGGCGTTCGGTCGATCAAGATATCGAGTCCTTCAACCGCTTCCTGGACGCACGCAGGATGCCCCAGCTTACGGAGGTGGAACAAACGCGCCGCAAGGACCTTCAAAGGTCAGCTCTCCAGCGTTGCACCGAGGTCCCATTGGCAGCCGCTCAATCCGCACTGAAACTGGTTCCCATCGCAAGGGATCTTGTCGGGCTAGCCCCCGCGAAGGTCCTGAGCGACGTGGGCGTCGCGCTCGCGCAACTGGATTCCGGTCTTCTAGGTCTCCTTTTGAACGTGAACATCAATCTGCAGGGGACGGCTTCTGACCCAGCGTTCCAGCAAATGCATGCGCAGCGCGACGGCCTCGCGGGCGAAGTTGTTTCCGCACGGCAGGAACTTGCGACTGCAATCGATTTGATAACCAGGAAAATCACCGAATCATGATCACCGATCCCCATCGCCAGATGGCAGTGCTCAACTGCAGCGAGCTTGTTACCTTGGCCGGCCCGAGGCGTCCGCGTATTGGCTCCGAAATGCGCCAATTGTCGGTCCTGCGCGACGGGGCGATGCTCGTTCGTGGCGGGCGTATTCATGCGGTGGGAAACCGTGCCTTGGTCGAGCCCTGGCTGTCTAGTAGAACCGAGATTGTCGACGCGCAGGGAGGAGTCATTCTTCCTGGGTTCATCGATGCGCATACCCATCCAGTATTCGCAGGTAACCGGGCCGACGAATTCGAGCAGCGCGCAGAAGGCGCGAGTTATCAAGAGATTGCGGCTCGTGGAGGAGGCATACGATCAACTGTCAGGCAGACTCGTGAAGCAAGCGAAGCAGACTTGTACGCGGCGGGCAAGATATACAGAGGATGGTTCCTGCGCTGCGGAACAACAACGATCGAAGCCAAGTCCGGTTACGGTCTGTCCCTGGAGAGTGAACTGAAGCTTTTGCGGGTCATTCGTCGCCTGAGTAGTGCGGGTCCGCTCCGCTACGTGCCAACCTTGCTAGGGGCGCATGAAGTCCCCGACGAGTACCGGACCAATCGCCGTGCCTATGTAGACATGATTGTCCGCGAGATGTTGCCAGAAGTTGCGAAGCAGGGCCTGGCCGAGTATTGCGACGTATTCTGCGAGCCGGAAATCTTTGACGTCACCACATCGCAGGAAATTCTTTGGGCGGCGCGTAGCATGGGGTACGGCATCCGAGTCCATGCCGACCAGCTTTCCAATTCTGGTGCCGCCAAGATGGCGGCAGCAGTAGGTGCAGCGACAGCCGATCACCTCGAACAAATCGATGACGCGGGAATCAAGGCCCTCGTCCACGCGAATGTGCAACCGGTATTGCTCCCTGGTTCGGTCTATTCGCTTGGCTCCCAGCGATTCCCGCCTGCGCGGGCGATGATTGACGCTGGGCTTGCCGTGATATTGGCCACCGATTTTAACCCTGGCTCGTCGCCCACGCCGTCGATCCCTTTTGTTTTGTCTCTTGCGTCGACGCACATGAAGATGGCTCCTGCCGAAGGGATCACGGCCGTAACCGTCAACGCGGCCTATAGTCTGGGCCGTGGAGACGAGGTGGGTTCACTGGAGGTCGGTAAGCGCGCTGATTTCGTGATTCACGATTGTCGTGACTATCGTGAGATCGCCTACTTCGTGGGCGTCTCATCTCCATCGAAGGTGTACATCAACGGCGAACTCGTGTTTGACCGGGACATTCCTGTCGGCGGTCGTAACGGAGGATAGCTTCTTGCCCAGGGAAGGTGAGAGAGGATGGCTGGCCGACTTCATTTATTGCGGAGGCTCATTTCGTGCGGGGCTGGCGATGTTTGCCGACGCCCAAGGCCGAATCACTCGGTTCTCCGCTGCCCCCGATGATTTTACTCGAGTAGCCCGGCTGTCGCGTCGCGCAATCCTTCCGGGCTTGGTCAACGTTCACTCGCACTCGTTTCAGCGCGCCATCCGGGCCCGCACCGAGCACCGTACCCCTGCGGCCCACGATACTTTCTGGACTTGGCGGGAAGGGATGTACCGCGCCGCAAACATGCTCTCACCCGAGGATGCGTATGACGTCGCCCGCATGTCTTTCTTAGAGATGCTGTTGTCGGGGATTACAACCGTTGGTGAGTTCCATTATTTGCATCATGGGCCCGGCGGCAGGCCCTACGAAGAGCGCAATTTGATGGCGCTTCAAATTGTTCGTGCCGCTTCCGAAGTTGGCTTGCGAATCGCTCTGCTGCGAACTGCGTATGTCCGAGCCGGATGGAGGAGAGAACCGAACCCCCTGCAGAATCGCTTCCTTACGCCCGATGTCGTCGACTTTGTCTCCGACACGGAGAATCTAGGGAGTGTCCTGGGGCGCCTGTACTCGGATGATTCCGCCTGGGTAGGTGTTGCGCCACACAGCGTCCGCGCGGTTCCCCTTGGATACCTTCTTGAGACCATGCGATATGCGAGCACGCGAAGCATGCCGGTACACATGCACGTGGCCGAGCAGCCCGCGGAGGTAGAACAATGTTTGGCCGAGCATGGCGTCACACCCGTTGAGCTCCTGCGCAATCACCAGTTGCTTGACGCGAAGTTTACGGCGGTCCATGCGATTCACCTGGAAGAACATGACATCGAGTCTCTGGCCAAGACGGGGGCGCGTGTGTGCGCGTGCCCGACAACCGAGCGAAATCTGGGCGACGGCATCGGTCCCTATGACCGATTCGCTGATGCAGGCGTTGCTATCTGTTGTGGGTCCGACAGTAACGTGCAAATCGATCTGCTGGAGGACGCGCGGCAACTCGAATATCACTTGCGACTGAAGAGATTAGAGCGCGTGATACTCTCGCGCGACTCCGGCGAAGGCTTGGCGCAGCGTCTTATTGCGAGTGTGACGGAAAACGGTGCCGAAAGCGTTCATGCCCCTGGAGGAAAGCTCGAAGTCGGACGCACCGCAGATTTTGTCACAGTGGATCTTGACGAGCCATCCCTCGCGGGCGCTGATGCGAACTCGTTGCTTGGTCACATTGTGTTCTCAGCAGGGCGCTCCGCCATGCGTGAGGTGTTCGTCGGCGGGCAACCGGTGATTCGCCAGGGCCGGCATCTTCTCCAAGAGGAGATCGTTCGGAGATTCGGCACCGTGCAACAGCGGCTGTGGGGCTCAGGTCAATGAAAAACGCAAAAGAGATTCTAATGGAACTGATAGCGATTCCATCGGTCTCTTCCATGGCCAACGGTCCCATCATTGATTATGTTCTTCAATACCTGCCTTCGCAGTCTTGGAGCATTCGCAAATATGTCACTCGCGACCGGTCGGGCGTCGAGAAAGTCAACCTTGTTGCGATCACCAAGAATGCCGTTGGCAAAACAGCGGAGCTGGCCTTTGTGTGTCATACCGACACCGTTCCTTTTGAGATGACGTGGAAGGAAGCCATCCGGCCAGCGTTGCGCAAGGGGAACGTGTATGGCCGCGGTAGTTGTGACGTGAAGGGATTTCTTGCGTGTGTGCTCTCTTCTGTTCAACGCACCGACCTCGGCACTCTTGCAAAGCCCCTTGCGCTGGTGTTGACCGCCGACGAGGAGGTGGGATGCCAGGGGGCGAAACATCTCGTACACAAGAAAGCGATTCAGTCGCGCTACGCCATCATCGGTGAGCCGACCGGGTTGCGACCGGTCTTCGCCGGCAAAGGCTATGCCTTGGCCCAGATCATCGTGCGAGGAAAGGAAGCCCATAGCGCTTTTCCGGCGCGCGGCCGCTCTGCCATTTACGATGCATCGCGCGTGCTCGCTCGATTGGAGCGCGTCGCCCGCAAGGCCGCGTCTCGCAGAAACAAACACTTTGACCCTCCCTACACAACGGTGAATGTCGGCCTGATACAAGGGGGAACCGCGAAGAACATCGTGCCGGGCGAATGCCGGATCACCGTCGAGTGGAGACCGATTCCAGGTCAGGACCCGCAATGGGTTGCTGGCCTGATCCGCCGGGAGCTCACGCAGCTCAAGCACAGCGTGCATGGCCTGAGGGTTGCGATGAGCACGACGCGGTTGGAACCTTCGTTCCATCCTGCTGCGGGTGGGACTCTAGTGGCACTTCTCGAGTCGCTGACACGCCGAAAGGCTGCGACCGTGTCGTTTGGTACCGAAGCTGCCCACCTCAGCCCGTTGGTAGGAGAAGCCGTCGTCATGGGTCCTGGGGATATGACGACGGCTCACAGAACGGGCGAGTTTGTTCCTGTGGTCCAGCTGGAGGAATGCCTGGGTCACCTGAATCATGTCGTTGCACGGATATGCGGCAACGGGGAACCGCGCGGCGACGGTTTACGCAAAATTGAGTAGTGCCGGCAACTCCGAGCGGCTTGGTAGTAGATGCAAAGGGGCGAGCCCTGAACCTGGGAGAGTCAACAGACTTGGGCGATGAAACCGGGCAGGCATTGCTGCCATTGAGGACAACTTGCGTCGGCTGGAAAAAGGCAAGCTGCGCCGGTTGGCCATCTGCAAGCGAACAGAATCGCACCCGAGTAACCCCCCGACCGGGGTGAAAGCCGGTGCCGTTGCAAAACCGCTGGCGTTGGTTTGAGCCGGGGCGCTGGTTCCACTGCGAGTCCCGCTCGCGCCGCTTCCTGGAGCTGCGAACACAACCGTAGCACCCGACACGTTATTGCCATAGGCGTCAGCGAACCCTGACCGACGGCGCGGTCGGGGAAGCCGCACACGCTCTGGCGGATTGGCCCGATCCCGAGACAGCCACGGTCGGCGATTCCCGTTCTTGTCGTCACCGGAGAGGTGAAAACCAAAGGGAACAGCTAAATCCGATCCTGGAACCGACGATGAGCTTATTGAAGTTTTTGCATGGCTGAGTCGTGGCCAATGAGATTTTCGAAAATGGCCAGGACGTGCTGGCGGTAACGCACGATGCGCTCAAGCAACGGCCGCAACTGAGGATCGCGCCACGTTTCCCGGTCCCATTTGGCCAGAACGGCCGCCGGAACCTCAATGTCACGACGAAGCTTTTCCGCCGAATGGCCTCGCAGAAACAGCCCGTAAAAGAAGGCGGCTTCCCGTTGCGGGTACTGAAAGTCCTGCACCGCTTCTTCAGGCTGTGGGCTTGAGGGAATCGCCGGATTGGCTAAAGTGGCCATGGTCGAAATCGCAGTTTACAGGTTTCGCCGCGTCCGTCAAGAGTACATGCTGCGTAAAGAGAAACATTCACAAAGCATTCTGGTCTGATGTTGCGGCCCAAACTTGGGGTTGCAGAGCGCCGCGACACTTGGCTCGCAGCGCTCTGCAAGATTCCTCGATTCAAGGGGTTAGTAAGTGGCGGCCGGAGGTTTGGGCTCCTCATCGACCAAGCAGCATGGCTCTGCATTTTGACCCCGCTTGTGGCGGGCCTTGGGCTGCGATAAGCTGATTGTTCTTCCACGCCGTCCCATGCCTCATCGTTCTGGCCACCTGGCTGTTGATTGCGATTGAAAGCGGCACGGGCAGCCACCTCGACCGCACGGCTGCGGCCCTCTGCGGGGTGATCGCCATGGTTTTGGCCGGTGTCCTGCCTGCTCGACCAAGCCCTAGAAAATCATCGATTGGAACACGCTGCTCTTTCTGCCCGGCAGGATGATCTTGTCGCCCATTTCCAGGTACCGGGTTTCTTTGATTGGATTGCCATCCACGTTGTGCTTGTCTTGTTGCTTGCACGCCTGCTCTGGATCGCGGGATATTCCTTTTCCGCTGGTCGCCATTTCGGTGGGAGCCTTGATCCTGGTCAGCGGTCGCGTGAAGGCCCAGAACGTCTACCAGCGGCTCGATGGGGAACTCCTGCTGCTTGCCGAAGTCGCCCTCGAGCGCGGTGGTGGAACCGCGCGATCAGGACGCTGATCCTCTCCAACCTGGTGAGCAATCTCCCGGCGGTCCTTCTGTTTAGGCCGCTTGTTCGGTCCTTTGCCCAACAGCCATTTCATTTGGCTTTGTGGTTGCGAGCTTGAGTACCTCTTGCTTGAAATGCAACGCCGCCGGAGTTGGATTGCGACATGGATCCTGCTATAGCAGGCGGGCAAGCGCACTTCTGCTTACGACGCTTGCGAGCATGGGAATTCGAGCGTCGTTTGTTTCCGTAACTGAACGACCGAGGTTGAACGGCTTTGTTCGGAAGGTTGTTCGCGGAGGCGGCTTTACCAGCCGCCTCCGCGAAATCTCATTCACGCAAGGCTGCCATCAGCGGTGTTCCTTCGCGTGCGAATAATTCTCGGCGACCTGGTCCCAGTTGACCACGTTCCACCAAGCCTCGATATAGTCAGGCCGGCGATTCTGGTACTTGAGATAGTAGGCGTGTTCCCACACATCGAGGCCGAAGAATGCCTTGCCGCCTTCCATGATGGGATTGTCCTGGTTCGCGGAGGACTCGATGACGAGTTTGCCGTCGCGGAACAGCAGCCATGCCCAGCCTGAGCCGAAGCGCGTCGTGCCGGCTTGATTGAACTTCGTCTTGAAATCAGCGAAGCTGCCGAAAGCTGACTTGATGGCGCCCCCGAGATCGCCACCAGGCTCGCCACCACCGCCCTTCTTCATGATCTTCCAAAAAATGGAGTGGTTCATGTGGCCGCCGCCGTTATTGCGCACGGCCGTACGAATCGCTTCCGGGACCTTGTTGATTTGCGCGAGTAGTTCCCAGACGGGAAGGTTCTGAAGGTCGGGGTACGCCTCGAGGGCCTTGTTGAGGTTGGTCACATAGGCGGCATGGTGTTTGTCGTGGTGGATCTCCATCGTCTTTGCGTCAATGTATGGTTCGAGTGCGTCAAAAGAATACGGGAGAGGCGGCAACGTGTGAGTCATCTGGGGAGCGGCTCCTTGTCCAGCAGTATGGGACATAATGTACCTCCTGAATTGCAGTTCCTGCCCCATAATTATACGCGCCCGGACCGAAAGCGTGGAACGGGCGCAAAATTTTTCTGAGATCACCTCCGGGAGCCACCATGCCATCTGTCGAACATGTCGAACGCCATTTCACCGCGACGGCCGCGGTCCGCGACATCGTCATCGGAATGTCTGATGGGCTCACCGTGCCATTTGCTCTTGCCGCCGGACTAACGGGTGCGGTGGCTTCGACCGCAATTGTCGTCACGGCCGGTTTCGCCGAAATTGCCGCGGGCTCGATCGCCATGGGATTGGGGGGATATCTCGCGGCTAAGACCGACTCCGAACATTACGCTTCCGAACGCCTCCGCGAAATTCGGGAAACCGTGGAGCTTCCCGACGTCGAGACGGAAGAAGTTGTAAAGGTATTTCGCGACTACGGGTTGTCACAGGCGCAAATGGAGCCGATTGTCGCCGCCATCACGTCTGACCAAAAGCGCTGGGTTGATTTCATGATGCGCTTTGAGCTGGGCTTGGAGGAGCCCGATCCAGCCCGCGCCGGGCGCAGCGCTGGAACGATTGCGGCGTCCTACATCGTAGGAGGCTTGGTTCCTCTCGCCCCTTATATATTGATGAGGCAGGTCCACTCAGCGTTGACGGTTTCGGTGGCTGTCACGCTGCTCGCGCTGTTCGTATTCGGATCAATTAAAGGACACTACACGGGGGTTTCGCCCTGGCGCGCGGGCGCCCAAACGGTGATTGTGGGCGGTCTGGCTGCGGCGGCTGCATTTTTTATCGCGCGCCTTATCAGTTGATCTTCACGGTTGGCGGCCGAGCTACGTTGTTACAGGGTGCCCAGTTGGGATGGGGCCCTATTGACGCTTCCTGCGGCGCTCCTGCATCTATAATGGAGGGTCACTCGGTTCTACCCGGGGCGGTGCGGTTTGTAAGTCATTTAGATACTCGCTTCGGGTGGGAATGTGGTCTTGCTCTGCATGGGGAGCTCGTGCTGATGGCACAAAGGGTTTCGCCGTTGGGGGCAGGCCTTGGGAAAACGAAAAGGTGCGAACCACGTCAAACACCTATGACCGGGCTGCCAGCGGCAGCATCGGGAGCGAAAAGGAGAAAGAATTATGAGCAGCAGCGAATTTCGTATCCGCCGCTGGGTGGCCACGGTGGTGGTCCTTGCGGCAATTATTGGAGGCGTGGCACTCGATATCGGGCTCAGGCATTGGGGTGGCGGCACGGTCTTTGGCGCACCGACCCTCAACGTGACCGTTGCGCACGACACGAACCCTGTTCTGCTCGGCAACCTGCCCAACGGTTTCGCGTCCATTCTGAAGCCGGTGCTGCCGGCGGTGGTCAACATCAGCTCGTCCAAAGTTGTCAAGAACAAGGGGGAAAACTCGCCCCTCTTCAATGATCCGTTCTTCCGTCAGTTTTTCGGCAACCAGTTCGGGCCGCAACAGCAGCAGCCACGGTCACAGAGAGAACAAAGTCTCGGCTCGGGTGTGATCGTGACCTCCGACGGAACCATCTTGACCAATAACCACGTGATCGATGGCGCCACCGACATCAAGGTTTTCCTCAGCGACAATCGCGAGTTCGCCGGTAAGGTGATCGGCACCGATCCCAAGACAGACGTCGCAGTGGTCAAGATCAATGCCACGGCACTCCCCACTCTGCCGATCGGCGACTCCTCCCGGATGCAGGTGGGGGATATCGTGCTTGCCATCGGCGATCCGTTCGGCATTGGCAAGACGGCGACGATGGGAATCGTCAGCGCCACCGGGCGCGGGGGGCTGGGCATTGAGAACTATGAGGACTTCATTCAGACCGATGCATCCATCAACCCCGGCAATTCGGGCGGTGCGTTAATTGACCTTCACGGCAGTCTGATCGGTATCAACACCGCCATTCTGTCGGGAGAGGGCGGCGGCAATCAGGGCATTGGCTTTGCGATTCCGATCAATATGGCCCGCAATGTAATGAACCAAATCGTTGAACACGGCAAAGTTGTGCGCGGCTATTTGGGCGTGCACATCCAGGACGTGACACCGGCTCTCGCCCAGCAGTTTGGTCTGAGTCAGGGTGGCGGCGTTCTGATCGGCGACGTTTCCCCCGATACGGCCGCATCGAAGGCCGGTCTCAAGAAGGGCGACGTCGTGCTCGCATTGAACGGCCAACCCATCGAAGCCGCCAACCAGCTCCAGGTGCAAATTTCGCAAATGGCTCCGGGCACTACGGCCAGGATGAAGATTTGGCGTGATGGCAAATCACAAGAGGTCGCGGTAACCCTCGGCGAGTTGCCGGAGCAGGCGGAGAAGGAAGGGCCTGGAGAGAGCTCCGGAGGCGCGCTGGAAGGCGTCGAGGTGCAAAATGTGACGCCCGATCTGGCGCAGCAGCTCGAGCTTCCCGCGGGGACCAAGGGGGTCGTCGTGACACAGGTAGACCCGTCTAGCCCGGCGGGGTCGGTTGGACTCGATCGCGGAATGGTCATTCAGGAAGTCAACCGCAAGCCCGTGAACAGTGTCGAGGAATACAAGCGGGCGCTCGCGGCTTCGAATAACCAATCGGTGCTGCTGCTGGTCAATCAAGCCGGCGTGACGCGTTACCTGGTGGTCGAAACCCACTAGCCAGCACTTGCGATCGTTGAACTCACGCAAAGGGCACGGGCGCAGCCCGTGCCCCTTTGCGTGTGGTATGCCGAGCATTCCGGAATCGCTGTCCGCCCCCCCCTAAGAAGCTAGCTAACGGGTTTGTTTTCCTGGCCTTACGCAGCTGCCCAAGCTGGGCACATGGGCCTAAACACGATCCGCTGTCACCCACCCGAATTGACCCGAGTTGGGTTATCGCTTTCGGCACGACTGAGGATAGAATAGTACCCTAGGTCTATTAGCGCCTGCTGTTTGGCTTAGTACTAAAGACACTGCGCTATTTTTGTCTCCGCGCGCAGCCTAATCGGGGAAGGTTTGCTACGGTGAGCTATGGTACGTAGGTCGAACGGGGCTGTCTTCAACCAATCCTTGCTTCCCGATGGAGAGAAGCGTTGGGGTTGGTTTGGAATCGGCTTCGTGCTGGAATGCATTGCGCTTGCGATTGTGGTGGTTTTACCCATGCTCATGCCCCAGAAACTTGAGGCTGTGAGGAGCTACTGGGTAATGCCACTGGAGGCGCCGCATATCGAAGCATGGAAACCTCAGCCACCCCCTAAGCCCATGCCCGTTGTAAAGCGGCAGATCGTTAAGGAAATTCCCAAACCGGTCGAAATAGAAGTCCCGAAGCCCAAGATCTATAACCCGGTGATTACGGCGCCGGTGGCAAAGGTTGCCAAAAAAGCTCCCGTCCCCGATCCTACTCAGCTGGCGAAGGCGTTTCCTGATCCCAACCCGCCCGTTTCGTTGGGAAGTTCAGCCCTCCCGACCTTGAAGAAGCCTCGTGAGGAAGTACAAACCGGGGGCTTCGGTGATCCAGACGGAGTGCGTTCCAACGGCAAAACAGATCGCAATCCCAACATCGCTCAACTCGGCGGCTATGACCTTCCGACGGGCGCTGGCCAGGGAAACGGCACAGCGGCGGCAAACGGCTCCAAGGGCGTAGTAGCCAGCACTGGATTTGGAAGCGGTGTTGCAATCGGAACAGCAGGCACGGGTAACCATGGCACTGTTCAGCAAGGCTCTTTTGCCGACGAGCACGCTAGCACTGCTGCTCCGAGAATACGACAGACGGCTGCTGTTTCGAATTCGAAGCCCGTGGAGATCCTTTTTAAGCCCAAGCCGGAATATACCGATGAAGCGCGTACAAAAAAGATTGAAGGCGAAGTGCTTCTGCAGGTCGTTTTTGCGGCGTCGGGCGAGGTGAAGGTCGAGCGCGTCGTGCAGGGGCTTGGTTACGGCCTCGACGGCTCCGCCGAAGCGGCCGCGCGCCAGATCCGCTTCCGCCCGGCGCAACAGGAAGGCCAGCCGGTCGATTCAAACGCTATCGTGCACATAACTTTCGCTTTGGCATATTGAGAGGGGGGGCGCCATGGGCAAGGCAAAGAATCTGCTTTTTTCCGTGATTTTGGTGGGAATCCTTGCAGGAGCGCTATCTGCTCAGAATCAGACCGCCGATCAAACAGAGCCGAAGGCGGAGACTCCGGCGGCCGGCGCTCCGGTGACTACCGTGGATCAGGCGATTGATCGCGTCATCGCCCGCGAACGCGACGAAGTCGCCACGATTCGCCGCTATGACCCCATCATCGAAACCTATATCCAGGACATGAAGCCGGACAAGGATATGGGCGCTGTGCCCGTCCGCGACCATTATTTTCTGGGTCAGGCCAACCTCTCGCGCGGCGTGGTGGAAAATTCCATGCTCACTGGCAAGAAGGGGAAGCTCGATCAGTGGAATCCGATTTTTCACCTGGGGGGCTACTTCACTTCTTCTTACGTTCCAGAAGGCTTCCTGCAGATGATTTATATCGACACCAACGGGCTCGATCGCCAGCACTACCAGTTTGAGTTCGTCCGCCGTGAGTTTCTGGGCGATGTGCGCTGCGTTGTGTTTGACGTGACGCCCTTGCCGAAATCAGGGAAAGGGCGCTTCAAGGGACGCTTCTGGGCCGAAGATCAGAACTATACAATCGTACGTTTCAACGGAATCTACACGCCGATAGCCGGGGTCAACGGTTTCAACCTGCACTTCGACAGTTGGAGGCTCAATCTGGCGCCGGGACTCTGGCTCCCCGCTTTTGTTTTCAGCCAGGAGTCGGACATGAAAGATCTTCTTGGCAACAGCATCCGCTTCAAGTCGCAAACTCGCCTGTGGGGTTACGACCTGAAAAATGCCAACCATCAGGAGGAATTCAGCGAAGTCACCATTGAATCGCCCGATGCCATTCAGGATCAGGCGGGCGCGCAGCAGCGGGATCGCTTGCCCATGGAGGCGGAGCGGGAATGGCAGCACCAGGCCGAAATCAACGTACTCGACCGGCTTCAGCGCGTTGGATTATTGGCTCCGGCGGGCGAAGTCGATAAGGTGCTCGAGACCGTCGTCAACAACCTGGAAGTCACCAATAATCTCGACATCGAGCCGGAAGTTCACTGCCGCGTTCTGCTTACCGGCACGCTTGAGTCCTTCTCCATCGGCCACACGATCGTGCTAAGCCGCGGCTTGCTCGACGTTCTTCCCGATGAGGCCAGCCTTGCCACCATGCTGGCTCAGGAGCTTGCCAGTATCATCGTGACCAAGCCTTCCACCGACCAATGGGGATTTAACGACACTACCAACGTTTCCACCGTCGAGGCGCTGAGCCATTTCTCGTTCAAAGACAATCCCGACCAGCTCGAGATGGCCGGTCAGAAAGCGGTCGAGCTGCTGAAAAACTCTCCCTACAAGGACAAGCTTGGAAATGCAGGACTTTTCCTCAAGGAACTCGATGCAGACTCCAAGTCTCTGAGCGCACTGATCAACCCGCATCTTGGGAACGGGGTCACCATTTATACGCAGCTGATCAGTTCCGCGCCGCAACTCGACCGCGGCAAGATCGACCAGATTTCCGCTCTTCCGATCGGCGGCCGCATCAAGCTTGATCCTTGGAGCGACCACGTGGAATTGCTCAAGGCGAAGCCGGTTCCCTTGCTGTCGGCCCGCGAGAAAATGCCGTTTGAGGTCACGCCATTTATGCCCTACCTCACGCGCTACCAGCGGCCGTCGACCGGGATCGTAGCCGATCCTGCCAAAGCGGATCTGGCCAAGCAGCAGCAACAGCAGCAACCCAGATAAGTTTTCTCTCCCCTGAAAGCCCGGCAGCGCCCCCCCCGTCGCTGCCGGGCTCGTTTTCCGTCCTTCCCCCGCAGATCCCTCCCCTGCGATCAGCCCGCACAAACGGACTATTTCCATCTGATGCAAGGATGAGGGAAACTCGGGGAGCGATGTCCCGTCAATCTGTCCTTGAATACTTTCGGCGCGATGCGCGCCCGCCCAGCGAGGCCGCTGTGGTTTTTCGGCGTGGCTATCGAATGGTCCGGTGGACCTATGCGCGTCTGTTCCAGGCGGCAGCAGGTTTTGCGGCACGGCTTAGATCGCTCGGTATCGCGAAAGGGGATCG
>Ga0187863_10001860_pt1 | contig 16546 bp, 10 predicted proteins | sample June2016WEW_11_1_FD_132975 | JGI IMG/M metagenome (GOLD analysis project Ga0187863, IMG submission 132975) | Peatland microbial communities from SPRUCE experiment site at the Marcell Experimental Forest, Minnesota, USA - June2016WEW_11_10 | ecosystem: Environmental > Terrestrial > Soil >... | reverse complement strand
CACACCTTTCTCTCTCACCATCCGCTGCTCGTTGCGGAATCGCTGCCATCTCAAGGTATGACTTGACAGAAATAGTGCATCCGATGTATAGCCGAGCCATTCATTTTGCTAATTTGTGTGTCAGACATTCTCGGTACCCAAAATGCTGTACTTAACAAATGAGCAGCTGCCATTCTCCGGTCCTGGGGCACGGTTCGCTTCATCGAACGGGCGATTTTATATATTCCTAAGTGGTAACGACATCTTGCATTTCGTCGATTCACGGAATGGGGTCGCAAATCTAGAGGGAGTGGGGGTGCTTGGTGTTTAAGAACAAAGGAATGCGATACGCTTGGGTCGTCGCTTTTTCCCTACTAATTCTATCAGCGCCCTCTTTGATGGCGCAGACGGCGTCGACGGGCGCGATCAAGGGCACCGTCACAGATGCGTCCAATGCCGTACTTCCGAATGCGACCGTGGTGGCCACAAATATCGGCACTGCCGTGGCGCGAACGGCGACGACGGGAGCCGACGGTTCTTTCACGATTGGTTTGCTGCCGTTGGGCGATTACAGACTGAAGATCGATGCTACCGGTTTCAAATCGGAGGAGATTCCCTCGGTGACAGTAAACGTGGCCGAGACCTCGGCTGTGAATATCGTACTGCAGGTTGGCTCTCAAACCACGTCGGTTACGGTGCAAGCGCAAGCCGAAGCGGTGAACACTACCAATGCGACATTGGGCACGGTCGTCGCCAGTCACACCGCAGTGGCGCTTCCCCTGAACACTCGCAACTATACGAACCTTTTGGGTCTCCAGGCCGGAGCCAATGCCAACGTCTTCAACGCCACGACCTTGGGAAAAGGTTCGACGGATATCTCCGTGAATGGCTCCAGCCCTGGCCAAAACAGTCTTTATATGGACGGGGTTTCCATCACCAATAGCTGCAGTAACGGGAACATAAGTGGAAATACGAACGATCCGGCAATCGGTCTTGTCGAGCCCGATGCGATTCAGGAATTCAAAGTCCAGACTTCGATGTTCGATGCGGGATTCGGTCGGAATGCCGGCGCGAGCGTCAACGTGGTGACCAAGACGGGCACCAACAATTTTCACGGGTCCGCGTTTGAGTTTTTCCGGAATACGGTCCTCAATTCCAACGACTTTTTCCTCAATGCAGCCGGGAAGCCAAGGCCCGCGTTGGACCAGAACCAGTATGGTGGCAGGTTTGGCGGTCCCATCAAGAAGGATAAGCTTTTCTTTTTCTCGTCTTACCAGCAGCTCTGGCAGAAGAACGGGGCGGCCTCCCAGGGGCTGTCGACTCCCGCTGAATTCCCGATTCCGGGCACCGATGGAATAGTCGGCGATTCCCGCGGGACGCTTGGAAATGCCGCAGACCAGGCCGCTCTTGCGGCGTCACTGGGAAAAATGTTTGGTTCCGGGTGCGGAGCCGACAAAAGCAGTACCCTGCAAGGTGGACTGCAGGTTCTATGTACGCCTGGAGCGGGCCAGAATCCGTATAATATCAATCCGACGGCCATCAATCTCCTCCAACTTAAGAATCCCGATGGTAGCTATTTAATTCCCAGCCTCACCCCGGCGCAATGGGCTCAGGCTCAGGGTCTTGGGAAGTCCAGCCTGGTAGTTCCCTTCTCTACGCCCGCCCGCTTTTCCGAAGAGCAATTTCTTCAGAATGTGGATTATGTGATCAACAGCAAGAACACGCTGTCGGCGCATTACTTTCTCAGCCGTGATCCCGAGGTTGCGCCGTTTGGCTGTACCAACGGCGTTTGCTATCCTGACACGGGCATCAACTACCTGTATGTGAACCACTACGGTAATCTGCAACTCACATCAATCGCCTCCACCAACCTCGTAAATACGGTCCGGTTTGCGGTTGCTCGCGGTACGATAAATGCCCAGCCGACCGAACCGTTTACCGATTCCGCGTCTTGCCCGGGGGCGAATGCGGCGCTCTCGGCTGGTATCACACCGATCCAATGTAATTTGAATCAACTGAACATCATAATCGTTACCGGAGACTTTGAAATTGGCGCGGCGGGCGGAATTCCCACGCTGAAGTTTTTCGACAGTTGGGATGCGGGTGACGAGGTTTCGTGGACGCACGGGAAGCACACGATCCGCTTCGGTGGCGACTACGAACGCGACCGCTATGACTGGTACTTCAAGGCTCTCTCGATCGGCAGCGAGACGTTTCCAGACATCGCCGATCTGCTGGTGGGCTTGCCCGGCTGTTCGACCGCAGGTTGCAGCGTTGCAAATCCAGGGAATACGAATGGCACCGCTTTCAGCAACTTGTCCGCTTCAGGCAATTATCAATCGGAGACGCCTCCAGGCGGCTTGGACCATGCTTACCGCGACTCATACGCGGACCTGTTCATTCAGGACGATGTTAAGCTAACGCGCAAGTTAACTGCGAACCTGGGAATGCGATGGGAATATTTACCGATCATGATCGACGCGAAAGGGCTCGCCACAAATATCAACCCGAGCTACATCAACGCCAACCCCATACCGGGGAATTCGGCAAGTTGCCCCAACACGACACTCCCGGGGGGGGATGGCTGTACTCTCGGCAGCCTTGCGGGATTCGTTGTTCCCTCGAATTTCCCCTTTTCGCAATTCGCGGCGCCTGGCGTGGGTGGCCTGATTCAGAGTTCCCACAAGGGCTTTCAGCCGGAAAACACGCCGCTCGACGATTTTTCTCCGCGTATAGGATTGGCGTGGTCGCCCCTGGATAGCGACCGGCTGAGCGTGCGCAGCGGTGTCGGCATATTCCGAGACCGTTCAGGCGCACTCAATTACATCGGTGGGATCACGCAAGCCATCCCGTACGCCACACCTCTTTTCGAAACCACCCAACAATCAGCTCTTTTGTCCTCCCTGCAGCAGCCGTACATAATTCCTGCCAACCCTTGGACGCCTCGTACGGTAGATTTTACTACCGGCCTCAGCTCGAATTTGACCGATACCTTAACGACTCCTAACTATAATAAAACGCCAACGACCTATGAGTGGAACTTGACCCTGCAGTACCAATTCTTGCCCACCTGGACCGTAGATCTAGGATACGTCGGATCTCATGGGATTCAGAATGAAGGGACGGGCGGCATACCCAGCTATACCGGTCAGCAATTGAACGGACCCTGTTTGGTCGGCTTTGCTTGCCCGGTGGCTGACCCCGCGATTGCCACGGGTTCGGTTACGTCGAACACGGTAGCAAACGCTTCCCTGCGCGTGCCCTACCTCGGCTTCGCCCCTACCGGGCTGATGGCGTTCGCAGACGATTACTCTACCAAGTACAACGCCGCCCAGATTACGGTGCGCAAACAGATGTCACACGGCCTCACCCTCAACGCAGCGTATTCCTGGAGCAGGACCTTCGGCTCGTTATTCGCTTATAATTCCCCCTACGTTGCTACCTACGAACAGAATATCAATTACCATCCGCAACGCCTTACGGTGAACTACCTGTGGGAGATACCCGCGAATTACAAGGGCATGCTGGGAGAGGTTGCCAATGGCTGGGGCGTGTCTGGTGTAACGACGATTCAGGACGGTGTACCCCTGACGATCACCAACGGTAAAGGGGGAACCATCTACGGCCAAGTCAACCCCGCGACAGCTGAATACTGCCCGGGGATGGGCCCGGGCAACGTACCGTCGTCGGGCAGCGACAAGCAGCGGTTGGGCGGAGCGTTTGGCGGAGCGGGTTGGTTCAATACGCCCGCCGTAAATTGCGCGGTCCCTAACGCCCTAAACGCGAACGGAACCGCCACCAACGGAACCGGGTGGGGCGATGTCTCACCAAGCGTTATCCTCGGCCCGGGACAGTTCAATTGGGATATATCCCTGATCAAAACAACCAAGGTTGGGGGCATACACGAGGACGCTACGCTGGTTTTCCGTACCGAATTTTACAATGCCTTCAATCACGCACAGTTCAGTAACCCCGGCACGTTGGATGTGACCAAAGGAACGTTCGGTGAGATCACCAGCTCGTCGGTTAACCCACGCCTGATTCAATTCGGCCTGAAGTACGTCTTCTGATTTTAGGAGGATGTGCTAGTCGCTGCTTTCCTCGATTCGCCGCGTGGCAAGCGAGATGTCGGCTCCTCAACCCGAGTAAGCTTGGGCTGCCTGACGACCAAGGCTCGGGAGGATCGGAGCAAGGGGCAGGATTGCTGCTGACCCCTCCACAGATCCGGACAGGCGCATTTCCGCATCAAATGTTCTCAACAACATTTGATGCGCCATGTGGCTTTCTGCTCGGAAAGTGTTCGGCCCGGCTCAGTGATCGCACAGGTGGCGAGTGCTTTGGCTTTCATCTCCAAGTGGACTTTGGCATAGCGGTTGGTGGTCTCCCGGGAAACATGCCCCAACCAGTCCCGCCATAGAGGCCTTTCACCCCGCGGGTGCGTCAACGGCGAGCCAACGTAGATGCCTCTCAGCAGCCCGCATGCGAACCGGCGTTGCCTGAAAAACGGCGCGCATGTCCGCTCACCGCGCCCCCGGGCCCCCTCCCCCAGTTCCGGTGGCGCGCTTGGTGCGCCCTTGAAACCCGTGTGCTTGGCTCGGCGTCCTTATCTAAGGTATGCGATTGGCCTGAATGAGTTACGATTCTCTCCGGCAAATTGAGCCATGAACCTCTCCACACCCTTTATTCATCGGCCGGTGGCTACTACGCTGCTGACGCTAGCCATAGCGCTCGCGGGGATCATTGCGTTCCTGGAGTTGCCGACTGCAGCCCTGCCTCAAATCGATTATCCAACGATCTCGGTGCAGGCTAGCTTGCCGGGCGCAAGTCCCGAGATTATGGCCTCCTCGGTTGCTACGCCACTCGAACGCCAATTCGGGCGCATCGCGGGGGTCACCGAGATGAGTTCCTCGAGCTATCTCGGCAGCACCTCCATTGCTTTGCAGTTTGACTTGAATCGCAACATCGATGGCGCTGCCAGAGACGTGCAGGCAGCCATCAACGCCGCACGCAGCTATTTGCCGGCGAACCTCCCGAGCAATCCCACCTACCAGAAGGTGAACCCGGCCGACGATCCAATTGTTGTGATTGCTCTCACGTCCCATATCTACGATACCGGCCCCCTCTATGATGCCGCATCGACCGTCATGCAGCAAAAACTGTCTCAGATTGCCGGCGTTGGGCAGGTGTACGTCGGTGGTAGTTCGCTCCCTGCAGTCCGCGTGGACATCAATCCCACGCAGCTCAACAGCTATGGGCTTGGCCTCGAGGATGTAAAAAATATGTTGAGCCAGCAGAATTCCAATGTGCCGAAAGGACAGATCTGGGACGGCAACACAACGGCCGACATCCTCGCCAACGACCAACTCCTGAAGGCCGCTTATTACCAGCCGCTGATCGTCGGGTATCATAACGGCGCCGCCATCAAATTGTCCGATGTCGCCGACGTCCAGGATTCCATCGAGAACATTCGCACCGCTGGTTTTTATGACGGTAAACCGTGCGTTACCATGCAGGTCTACCGCCAGCCCAATGCCAATATCATTGACACCATCGACCGGATCCGCCAGGAACTTCCCTCACTGCAAGCTTCGATTCCGGCCGGGATCGATGTGATGGTCATCTCGGACCGGTCTGCGAGAATTCGCCCCTCGATCCGGGAAGCCGAGCGGTCCCTTCTTGTTTCCATCGCACTGGTGATTCTGGTGGTGTTCGTCTTTTTGCGGAGTCCCCGCGCAACCATGATTCCGAGCGTCGCGGTTCCCGTTTCGCTGCTGGGGACCTTTGGAGTGATGTATCTGTTTGGCTACAGCATCGACAACGTTTCCTTGATGGCGCTCACGATTTGCACGGGATTCGTCGTGGATGACGCGATTGTGGTGATCGAGAACATCGCCCGCTACGTCGAGCAGGGAATGCGTCCCATAGAAGCCGCCTTGCAGGGAGCACGGGAAATCGGCTTCACGGTTCTTTCGATGACTTTGTCTTTGGTTGCGGTGTTCATTCCCGTCCTGCTGATGGCCGGGATCGTGGGCCGGCTATTCCGCGAGTTTGCGATCACCCTTTCGGTGGCGATTTTGGTTTCTCTGCTCGTTTCTCTTACGATGACGCCGATGATGTGCGCGCATCTTTTGAAACCGGAAAAAGAACGTTCGCACGGACGAATTTATCGCCGCACGGAGTGCGCCTTTGATTTCATGGTTCGTATGTACGATCACGGCCTGCGTTGGGTACTGGAGCACGAGCGGTTTACCCTTGGAATCCTGCTGATGACGATTGCGGTCAATGTCTACCTTCTCGTGATCGTGCCCAAGGGATTTTTCCCCTTGGGGGACACCGGCAAGCTGATTGGCGGCGTCCGCGCTTCCCAGGACATTTCGTTTCAGGCGATGCAACGGCTGAGCTATCGGTTCGTCAATATTATCAAGTCAGACCCCGCCGTGGAGGCGGCCTTGGTCTACACCGGCGGCAATGGCCCGGTAAACACCGCACACGTCAACGTGACACTGACGCCCTTCGAAGAGCGGAAGCTTACCGCCAGCCAGGTGATTGATCGCCTGCGTCCCAAGCTCAACAGCGTGCCGGGAGCGCGCGCGGTGCTGCAGGCCAGTCAAAATTTGAAAATTGGCGCGAAGTCCTCCAATGCGCAATACCAATACACGCTCCAATCGGAGAGTGTCGACGATCTGGTTCAATGGGGTCCGGTCGTCTTTAACCAAATGAGGAAACTGCGCGAACTTACCGACGTGGACTCCGACCAGCAGAACAGCGGCCTGGAGGCCCGGTTGGTCTACGACCGCCAGACGGCAGCCCGGCTGGGAATCACAACCCAATTGATGGATAGCACTCTTTACAGTGCCTTCGGGCAGTCCCAGGTTTCGACGATGTATACCTCGCTCAACCAATATCACGTGGTGATGGAAGTCGCCCCCCAGTTCTGGCAGAACCCGCAGGGACTTGACGATGTTTACATTCACTCCCCGAGTGGCGCGGTGGTTCCACTGAGCGCGGTGGCTCATTTCCAGAAAAGAATTGCTCCGCTGGCTGTGAACCACGACGGCCAATTCCCCGCTGTGACGATCTCTTTCAATCTTGCCCCCGGGGTGGCCCTAAGCGATGCGGTTCAGGCCATCAGCCAGGCAGAGCAAAATATCGGCGTGCCGGCATCGATCCGCAGCGCGTATTCGGGATCGATGCAGGCCTTCCAGTCTTCGTTGGCCACCGAACCATACCTGATCGCCACGGCCCTGCTGGCCGTCTACATCGTGCTAGGCATGCTCTATGAAAGCTATATTCACCCCATCACGATCCTCTCCACTTTGCCGTCGGCCGGAGTGGGCGCTGTACTCGCCTTGATGATCTTTCACATGGATCTCAACGTGATTGCGCTGGTGGGAATCATCTTGCTGATCGGCTTGGTCAAGAAGAACGCCATCCTGATGATCGACTTCGCCCTGGCGGTGCAGCGCCACGAACACCGCGACGCCAAGAGCGCCATCCATGAGGCATGCCTGCTGCGTTTCCGGCCCATCCTGATGACGACGATGGCGGCGCTGCTGGGCGCGCTGCCGCTCGCTCTAGCCAAGGGAATCGGTTCTGAATTGCGCATTCCGCTGGGAGTCACGATCGTCGGTGGCTTGCTCGTCAGCCAGATGCTGACGCTTTTTACAACTCCGGTCGTGTACCTCTACATGGACCGCTTCAGCGTGAGGTGGCAGCAGCGAAAGCGCTCTCGCCATTTGCAGGTCGTTCCACAGGAAGCAGACTGACCCGTTGCGCCCTGCAGAGTCGCTCAAGGTGACTGGGTGAGTGCGCAGGCAAAGGGCCGAACTCGTGCTCCCCTTCGTGGGGTGTCTCACTAGCGGCTCGGGCCGAAGCTGGAAGCGCACCATTTGAGCTTGCGTCGGTTTGTCGGCACGATCCGCATGACCTTGGCACCGTAGAGCGGAAAGACCCGAAGGATTACAAGATCATCACTTCCCCGGCAGCGGCTTCAGCAGTGCGGTCTTGCCGTCAGGTATGCCGTCGTCTGCGGCAGTCTTCAGCATCATTGCCAGCAATTCATAGGTGCCGGTGACGGTAGTTAGGTCGACGATCTGCTGGTCGGTGAAAATCGCGCGAGCCCTTTGGAAGATAGCGTCTGTCAATTCGTGCCGCGTGGAAAGCTCCATGCAGAAATCATAGACAAGCGCCTCGTCGGGCGGCATTCCCGCCGGACGTTTGCCTTGAGACAGATCATCGACAACGGATTGTTCAAGGCCCTCCTTCAGAGCGATCGGATAGTGAGCTCTCCATTCCACCTGGGACGTCCACAGGCGGGCTTGAATCAGAATGGCGAATTCATTGAGCCGATGCGGCAGCGAAGTGTGGAAGCGCAGATAATCGATCAGCATGAAAAGTCGGTCACCCATCACCGGGCTCCGCAGCATCAGATTATTCGGTCCACTGAGGCTGCCCGTGCTCGATACTTTCAGGATTTTCTCCCCCAGCGGGCGCTGCTCATCGTTCAGCTGGTTCATCCTGAATTCCGGGAATCGAGGTTGAGGTTCTTGATCACCGGCGCGTGCCTGCACCCTCGGCATGGCAAGTCCTAGCGTCAAAGCCACGCCCATCGCGATTCCGGAACCCACCGCTAGCAAGCTTTTCAAGGTGTCACCTCATTTCCGCAATTTATTTTGCGAGTGGATCGGGCCGGAGTTGGAACCGGACGATTGTGCTCGCCTGGCCCTTTCCAGTTTCCTGGTGCCAAGGTGTCCGGGTGCCGTTGTCGGCCCAGAGGCCGCGGCCTTTCCAGCCCGCACTCGCATCGTCGATGCGCCCGTCGAGACCCCTTTGATAGAAGGACAGCGGATACGGGACGCGCAGGAGAGTCCATTTGCCGGACTTTGGATTGAGCACCATCAAAGAATCAGAGTTCGTGCCGGTGGCGATGGGGATGTTGTCGCCCATGCCGAACGTGTTGTATTTATCCACCCAGTTGTAATAGGCCCACTCGGTGGAAGTCTGGATCGTGACACCCTTGAAATTCGGGCCGGGCATCGGATAGAGAGTCCAGCCCTCGGGACAGTGCTGCCCTGTCGCCGTGGGCCCGCTCAGCCCCTTGCACTTCCTACGGTCGAAGCTCGCGAACTGGCTGCTTCCGGCCAGCGCTGTCCACACGATCCCGTTGGAGTCGACATCGATGCCGCGTGGGAAGAATGCCCGGACGCCTGGCCTCGCGGGGTTGTCAAACGGCGTTTCGTATACTTCGAACTTGCAAGTCGCCGGGGGATTATCTCCCCGCGTCATGCGCAGGACTTTTCCCGGATAGCTTGCGTATGCTACCCACACGCTGCCATCAAGCGGGCTGGGCTGCACACTGTAGGGATTGCCGGTCACGCGCTGGTCGACGCCGGGATCGAACTTGCCGTTGCCATTGATGTCGAGATAGGGAGCGCACCAGCCCTGAGACGCCATCGCGTCGCCGGTTTCATCGAACATTCGCGTGTTGAGCCATCCCACGACGCCGTTGACGCCGCTGGGCGACCCGCCGTCGGCGTAGATCGTGCGATCCTTGTCATAGGCGAAATTCACGTGGTGCGTGCGGAAACAGGTAGGGATGAGTTGGAACGTCTTCGTCCGCGGATCATACACGGACAGGTGCCGGTCGGTATAGTCGATCGGGAACGCCCGGGCAAACTTGTTGGTCGACCCCTTTCTGCATACGGGCAGCGTTTCCGGCGCGCGCACACCAGACGTCATCCACACGCGTCCCAGTTCATCCATCGTCAGCGAATTCGGATTGGCAGGATCGTCGATCGGGTTGAATTCCTTTGCCGACCAGTAGGGCGATGGGAGCGGATCGGGGGGCTCGACCCGCCCGACTTCATTCGCCTTCATATTCTTCTTGTCATCGATGGTTGGGAGCGGGATGGCTTCATTGGTGTTCTTCACCGGATCCATGATGACGAGCGTTCCGTTGTGGTAGTCGATGCCGTAGATGGGCCCGTTGCCGTTAAGCGTCGGAGAGCGCTTATCTGTGCTGATCACGTCGTGCATGAACGTCGTGGACGCCCCCGCATCCCACACGGTCAGAACCAGATTCCTCTCGATCCCGGAGGGTCGTGGAGGCGCTTCAGGAACCTCGCCTCTGGCAATGCGCTCGGTCCAGTCGGCATAGATACCGACCATCTGCTCATGGCCCATCTGATTTACGAGATTGGCGCCTTCCGCGTTGCCCCCGATCCTTAGAACCTGCTCCCAAGCCTCAAAGGTCGACGAGTACTTACCGAACCCCGGTGGAATCTCGCGGGTGGCCTTGTCGCCCATTTGATGGCAGATCACGCAGCTCTTCAGTTGATTGATCCAGGCCTCCTGGGTAGCGATCACCTGCGGGCCCACTGGGTGTCCGCCGCCGACCGGCGCCGGGACGTCCACCGTCATCGGAAAGGCGCCCTTGGGCGGGACAGCGAGCAGCGAATACCAATAGTTGGCGGGATAATATTGTGCGGCTGCTTTTGCGTCGGGCGCTTCCAACGCTGTGAGCGCCAAGGTTTTGCCGGGGCCCGACAGCACTGGCTGGGAATCCACCAAGCCGTAACCGCGGATCCAGATACGGTAGTTGGCTTTCGGCAAGTTCGGAAGCAAGAAACGGCCGCGCTCATCTGTCACCACGATTTTGCGAAGCTTCGTCTGGAAGTCGGAGGTTTCCGCAATCACCCACACGCCGGCTTCGGGCCCTTTGGCTCCAGCGACCACGCCGCCGATGTCGTCGGCATCCACCGGCACCTGGCTGGCTTCCACAGGAGCCACCGCGGCGGAGATTTCTTGGCGTCCTACTGTGAATGCTGTTGCGGCTCCCGCTAGAACAAAGAAAACACCGGAAATAAGGACTCGATGCTTCATCCGTGGCTCCCGTCTGACAGCAAATTCCTCCGAGAGTCTCCAAAGCGTCGCTCCGCTAAATCTCGCGGCTCTCTCGCTCGGCATCCGGTTCTTGCTTCGAAGCATTCGAGTTGCCCTCCCAGACAAGGATAGCCGCGAGATTACCCCCTCTGGCTCGGTCGTCCATGGGGAAAGGTCTCTCTGGCAAGCCGAAACCGATATACGCTGAAATGCATGTTGCGTCCAGACAAAACGTGCCCAACGCGCTCGCCCGGCGGCGTTTTTCCCGCGGTTCGTGGTAGCATTGCCTGTGTAGCAGTTCGAGGGCAGAGATCCAAAAATGGGACTCCCATGCGGGGATATCGAAAGCTAAGGAAGGTACCGGCCCGGTCGAACGCGCTAATGACCGTCTATGAATGCGATTCCTGCCTCTGGCTTGTCAATGTCCCCTATGAAAGAAAGTTCCCCGACATACAGCTGAAATTCGAGTCCCACGATTGCAACGAGAAACCCTTCCGGCAAACGAGAGTTGAGCACTAGCCAAAAGGCTTTCAGACGCTAGCCTTCGAGGGCGCCCGCGGCGCCTGCAGGAAGCTCGATGGAATATTTCGTCCGGGCTTTCTCACAATGCAGTTCGAGTGCGAGCTCGATCAATCGGTCGATCAGCTTGGGGTAGGGCAGCCCGGAGGCTTCCCACAGTTTGGGATACATGCTGATCGCAGTAAACCCAGGGATCGTGTTGAGTTCGTTTACGAAAATCTTGTTGGTGCGGCGCTCGAAAAAAAAGTCGCAGCGCGACATTCCGGTTCCCTCAATGGCCCGGAAAGCCCGCACGGCATAGTCCTGAAATGTGAGGGCCTGTTTCTTCGTGAGAGGCGCGGGAATAACGAGCCGCGTGCCCTGCTCCAGATACTTCGCAGTGTAATCGTAGAATTCGCGGTGCGGCACGATTTCGCCGGGAATCGATGCGCACACGTCGTCGTTGCCAAGTACGGAGACCTCGATTTCTCGCGCGGTCACGCTGCGCTCCACGATAATTTTCAGGGCGAATTCGGCGGCGAGGTCCATCCCAGCCGCAAGGTCATCCGCCGTTCCCACGCGCGTCATCCCCACAGACGAACCCAGCGTGGCGGGTTTTATAAAGACCGGGAAGCGGAACTTCTTCCTAATCTGCCGCACCACCGCTTCGCGTTCCTGTTCCCATTGCGAGCGGCGGATCGCGAGGAAGGGAACGATGGGCAGCCCCGCATATGCAAACAGGCGCTTTTGGACGTCCTTGTCCATGCCGACCGCCGAAGCCAGCACGCCTGCGCCCACGTAGGGCAATCCTGCCAGCTCCAGCAGGCCCTGCACGGTTCCGTCTTCTCCAAACGTTCCATGCAGAACGGGGAAGACGACGTCGACGGTGAGGCTCGCACGTCCAGCCCCCCGTGCAATGGGTACCAGCGCTGGGGCCGTTGGGTCGGGAGGAAGCGACACGCGCTCGCCGGACTGGAGGATTTCGGGGAGCGTCGATCGCGCTTTGGTTCCGACGAGCCAGCGGCCATCCTTCGAGATGCCGATGGGTACCGCTTCGTATTTTTCGGGATTGAGCGCGCGGATCACCGAGGCGGCGGAAGCGAGCGAGACCTCATGCTCTCCCGAGCGCCCTCCGAAGAGCACGCCTACGCGCAGCCGCTTGTTCGAATTCATTCACACACCGCCTCTAAACCATTCATCATTGGCGCGCTTTCATTTACAAGATTTTCTTTCCCAGTCCGGACAGCACCAGCTCCACGCCCAGTGTCGCGGTCGTATTGTGCACATCAATCACAGGATTCACTTCCACCAGCTCAAACGAAACCATCGATCTGCTGTCAGCAATCATTTCAAGAGCAAGATGCGCTTCGCGATAAGTGACGCCGCCGGGAACCGGCGTGCCGACGCCCGGCGCGTCGGACGGGTCGATGAAATCCATGTCGAGGCTCACCGAGATGCCCGCCGTGTCGTCACCGGCGAAGCGCAGGGCCTCGGCCATCACCTCGCGCATGCCGCGTTCGTCGATGTCGCGCATCGTGAAGATATGAACTCCCGATTCCTTCACCAGGCGGCGCTCCTTCGCGTCGAGCTCGCGGATGCCGACCATCACCACATTGCGCGGCTCGATCATCGGCTTGATGCTGCCGACGCCGGTAAGCTCGGCAGGGCCATAGCCCATGATGGATGCAAGCGGCATGCCGTGGACGTTGCCGGATGGCGAGGACTCCGGCGTGTTCATGTCCCCGTGCGCGTCGAGCCAGATCAATCCGATGCGCTTGGATTTCTGGTTAAAATGTTCAGCCGCTCCCGCCGTTGTGCCCACCGCGATCGAATGATCGCCACCGAGAACCACGGGCACGAGATCCTCATCGAGGGTCTTGCGCACGATCTCGGCTAGTCCCTTGCAAGCTTGGGCAATTTCCGCGAGATATTTGGCATTTTTCTCCCCGTAGTGCTGCTCTTCAGGCAGCGGTACGGGAACATTTCCGACGTCTTCCACCTGCCGTCCAAGGTGTTTGAGGCGCGTCTGAAGGCCCGCGACGCGCAGAGCGGAAGGCCCCATATCCACGCCGCGCCGGCTCGCGCCCAGATCCATCGGCACACCGATGATGCGGATTTTCTCGGCCATGGTGTCCTGTCTTTTCGCGATCCCGGAACGACGGAGGGACTCTTTAAGGATAGACGCGGTAGAGCATCCGAGGGAAGGGTATCACTTCGCGGATGTGCTCGGTTCCGCAAATCCACGCGACGGTGCGTTCGAGACCCAATCCGAAGCCCGCATGTGGCACGCTACCGTAGCGGCGCAGGTCGAGGTACCACTCAAACTCCTTCTCAGGCAGGTTGTGCTCGCGTATGCGCGCGAGAATGCTTTCGTAGTTTGCTTCGCGCTCGCTGCCGCCGATGATTTCTCCGTAGCCCTCCGGCGCGATCATATCGAAGCTCAAGGCAAGCTCTGGTCGCTCGGGATCTCTCGCCATGTAAAAGGCCTTCATCGCGCTCGGGTAGCGGTGGATGATCACCGGCTTCTCGAAGTTCTTCGACAGGATCGTCTCTTCGTCGCCGCCAAAATCGTCGCCCCACTTAGCCGGGTTGCCGGCCTTCTGCAGCACGGCCACCGCTTCGTCATAGCTGATCCGCGGAAACGGCGGCGTGATGTTCTCGAGCTTGGACACATCTCGCCCAAGCGTGGCGAGCTCCCGTGAGCGATTTTTTACCACCGATTGCACCACGGCGCTCACCAGCCCCTGGCCGAGCTCGATCATGTCCTCCAGATGCGCATAGCAAGCCTCGGGTTCGAGCATCCAGAATTCCGTGAGATGACGCCGCGTCTTCGATTTTTCCGCCCGAAACGTGGGGCCAAATGAATAAACCTTGCCAAGCGACGCGGCGGTGGCTTCCATGTAGAGCTGCCCGGACTGCGTGAGGTACGCCTTCTGGTCGTCGATGTAGTTCACTTCAAACAGCGTTGATGTGCCCTCGCAGGCGGCCGGAGTAAAAATCGGAGAATCGGTGAGCGTGTACTCCAAGCTGTCCATGAAATTGCGCGCGGCGCGTTCGGCTTCGGCGCGGATGCGCAGGATGGCCGCCTGCCGCGGACTGCGGATCCACAGATGCCGCTGGTCGAGCAGGAAATCGACGCCGTGTTCCTTCCGCTGAACTGGATACGGCGCCGATTCCGGCACCCGCTGGATTACTTCGATCGCGCTTACATGAATCTCGTAGCCGCCGGGAGCGCGCGCCTCCGCCTGGACCTTCCCCGTGACGACGACACTGGATTCCTGCGTCAATCCCTTGAGCGCCTGGAATGCCTCCGGATGTTCCTTGAGTGACACCACGCCCTGCATCACGCCCGTGCCGTCGCGAAAAATAGGGAACATCAGCTTTCCCGATTCGCGCAGGTTATAGAGCCAGCCACGAAGGGTAACGTCGCTGCCGCCGTGCTTGCCGGCCTGTTCGATGGAGATTACAGGTGCTGTTTCCTGAGTCATGGAATCATCCCGGAGAGTGTCAGGCCTAGCTGGATCGTGCGCGCTTTTGTTCAAAATCCTCTTCCAGCCTGTCGAATGCCTCGCAAATTTTATCGAGTGTCGGATCGCCGCCATGCTGCTCTTTCGGTTCGAGGACGAGATCGGGAGGCTGCGGCATCGCCGCAAACGCACCCAGGGCGGCGTCCCAATCGATGGTGCCTTCGTAGGGCAGTAAATGCTCGTCCTTCTCCCGGTGATTGTCATGGATATGGACGGTGACGATCCGGTCGCGCATCACCTCGAAACTTTTCTCCACGCCATCCTCGATGTGCGCATGGCCGATATCGAAGCAGAAGGTCAAGGCCCGCAAATGCGTTTCCTGAATCAGATGGTGCAGGGACTCAGGCGAGCCCAGCTCGCTGGGCGTATTCTCGAGCGCAATGGTGACGCCACGTTCCTTGGCAAACAGGACGAGGTGTTCGAGGGAGCTGAAGGCCGCGTCGAGTCTGCGCGAATCCATCGGTTGATGCCCGTGGCCGAGATGCTGAACGAGAAAGCGAAAGGGAACTCGTTCTGCGACTTCGAGTGCGCGCTTTACCTCGTCCACGGCGTCCACCCGGCGAATGCGTTCCGGGGCACAAATCGAAATGGGCACGCCGCTTTCGCGGCCCGGGGCGAGGTCGCGTTCGGTGGGAGAATGGAGCGAATGAAGATGCAGCCCGTAGTCCTCGAGGGCGCTCGCGAAGTCGCTCACGGTCTCCGGCGAGCGGTAGCCAAAATGCGCGGGGGCGCAAAATACCTCGAGTCTGGTGATACCGGCGCGAGCGATCTCCGCAAGCAGAGGCGGTGCCAGCTGCTGATGAATGTATCGGTAGGTGGAAAGGATGCGTTGCATTCGGCCCTCGGGCAAGAATCAGTATGGTCGGCGGAAATCGACTTGGCGTCAATAGCGCGAGCAGGAAGTTCCCTCAGTTCCGCGAAGAAAGCATGCGAAGGTCAGAAGTCGGACAACGCCTGAGGGTCGGCGGAATCAACCGGGAGAAGGAGAACTTGCAGCCCTTTGCAGAACCGCTCGGTGTGCCCGGCGAAGCAGCCATTTCGCCACCTCGATCAATTTGCGCAAAGCGGTACCCCGAATCTGGCTCTCGATTAGGAGGCGGCGCCCACGAGCACCATCGGCCCGGTGGGCTGAGGGCGCCCCCCCGCCGGTTCAAGCGTCACCGCGAACGCCTTTGGCGTGATGCCTGGGGTCAACTTCATCATGAAATGATCGGTATGGGTTGCGTCGGCATTGAACACGCCCGCGCTGATCGGATTGCCTTGCGTGGGTACCAGCCACAATTGATACGTCTTGTCCGCGGAATTCGGCTCCAGCTGCCCTTCATACATCAGCATGCCCGTCTTGAGGTTGTACATCACATGGGCCGCCCCTTCCGGCATTCCTGGTTGAGACGACAGGGGCACGATGATGGTGCCCTGCGCCGTAATCAAATCCGCCACTTCGCGCGCCTCGCGCAACTGCTGCTGTTGTCGCTGCATGTCCGCGTGCAGCGCCGCGAGTTGCCGGTCGAGGCGGCGATTTTCCGTCCAGAGCAAACCGGAAACAATTGCCAGCGCGACCCCCGCAGGCACAAGCACCGCGGCCCACCAGCGCCCCCGCAATCCGCCCATCGATTCTGCGCCTCGTGAAATGCCAGAGGCGCCCGCTTCGCCCCGCTGGT
>Ga0187863_10001859_pt1 | contig 16554 bp, 14 predicted proteins | sample June2016WEW_11_1_FD_132975 | JGI IMG/M metagenome (GOLD analysis project Ga0187863, IMG submission 132975) | Peatland microbial communities from SPRUCE experiment site at the Marcell Experimental Forest, Minnesota, USA - June2016WEW_11_10 | ecosystem: Environmental > Terrestrial > Soil >... | reverse complement strand
TCTTCCGCACTCGTTGGTATCGCCCCGCTGGCGCTGACCTCGCGTTCCGCGTTTCCCGCGCCACTGCGCTTACTGCGGCTCACGGGCGATGGCAGTCACGATTCCGACAACCTGGACTTGCCGGTTCGGTTTGGCCGCGAGGCCGAGGTGAGCGCGGCTCTTCTCAGCTGGATGGAGAGCGTTCGAAAAAGCTGGGATGTCTGTGAACTCAACACGCTGCCTTCGAATTCGCTGTTGGGAAATCAAATTCTGGTTGATCTGCGCGCGCGGAAGTGGAATCACGTTACCGCAAGCCAGCCGCAATCGGTGGTGGAGTTGCCGGATAGCTGGGAGTTATACCTGAAGGGAATCTCCAGCAAGGAGCGCGGCAAGATCGGCCTGCGGACCCGGCGATTGGAAAAGAAGTACAGAATACAGATTCGAAGGTGCACGGAAGAGAGTGATCTGGAACCGTGTTTGCAGGCGCTGTTTCAGCTTCATGGCAAGCACTGGCAACTCCGAGGGTTGCCCGGCACACTGCATTCACCGGCGCGCCGGCAGTTCTACCAGGAGTTGGCGCGAGCTCTGCGGGCACGCAACCGGCTTGAGTTCTGGGTTCTGGAAGCGGACGGGAAGATAGTGGCAGCCCAGTTCGGCCTGCGCCACAACGACACAGTCTTTTCGTTGCAAGAGGGCTTCGACCCGGACTACTCCGCGGATAGCGTGGGCTATGTCCTGCGCAGTCAGGTGCTCAAACAACTGGTCTCGGAAGGCATTCGCAAATATGACTTTCTGGGGGGTACCGACGATTCGAAAGTTCGCTGGGGAGCGCAGGTGAATAGCTATTTAAATATCCACTTTGCGCGCCCGCTGACTCGGGGCAGCCTGCATCTCTCGGCGAAGCAAAAAACCGCGGACGCCAAGAAATGGTTGCGGAGCCATTTGCCGGCGGCGGTGTGGCAGACCCTAAAAAATGCCGGCGGCGCAGCGCGCCCGCGAAGTCGAGAAGAAAAATAAGCCGGCGGCAATCTCTTTGCCGGGCAGTTCGTTTTCCGGCCAATCATTTTCGGCCAATTATTCCCGCCGATCATTTCCGGCCGATCATTTTCCCTTGGTTGTCTCGACGGAGACATCATGTTCAAAACCGGGCGCAGCATACGAATTGTCATTATTTGCCGAAGGCTGGGACTGGAAAACGATCAGCATGGTCGCTCCAAAGGCTCGAAAATAGCGCGACATCATCAGCCGCATCAGCAGTATCTGGAAGAATGCCAGCGGAGCAAAGAAGCCAAAAAACGGCTGGGGCGGCGTAAGCATGCGGCGCGATCGAACCTGCAACCCTAGTTTTGCACCGATCCGCGAGATGCTAGAGAACGTGTTGGCGCGATAGTAGGTAGGGAACACGTCCTTGCCCGCGCGCCGTTCGGCCGATTCAATCAATCTGAGGCGGAGTTTCCAGGGCACGATGCGCCCCATCGTATGATTGGCAAAAATCATGTAGTTGAGAAGATTGGGTGTGTGAACAATCAGCGTCCCGCCTGGCGACAGCACGCGAACGATTTCCGCAAACGATCGAGCAGGATTGCTCAGGTGCTCGACCACCATGTTGCAGGTAATCAGGTTGAAGGCGGCGCCGGGGAAGGGAAGTTCGTCAATGGAGGCGAGGACACGTTTCTGAATGTTTCGGTGACGGCGCAGGCCTTCCGCGTCCATGTCGCATCCCACCACGCCAGCCGCGGTCGCCACCATTTCATCCTCGAGTTTCTCGAGATCATTTCCGAGGATGCGCCAGCCACATCCCAGATCAAGCCACTGCGTCTTGTTGTCGATGTGACGCCGGACGGTCTGCCCGTAGATTTCCTGATTCCACATCAAGTCGGGCAGAATCCACCTCATCAGCCGCCGGGTCATCCGTCTTCCGAAAAGGTTGCTCCAGCTTAGTGGACCGGCCACATGTCGTCTCCTGATTGGTTTTTCGGTTTCACGATTCTGCGCTCAGAGCAATCGCCGCTTAGCGCAAGTCGAGCTCAGCGCAATTCGTCTCAGCGCAATTCAACGATGAAAACATCGGTTCTGTACTTGCCGTCCGAGGTCCGGCCAAGCTGGTCTTGCCAGTCGGACGTGAAGATGTAGAAACGGCCGTCTGGCGAAACATTGCCCCGGGGCGTAGACCAAAAACCGTTCTTCGCCGTGCTGTAAGTATGCGCAAAACGCCAGACTCGGGATTGCTTCCCATCCGTTTCCACACACACAATTTCATTTTCCCAAGGCCCGGCCACGTCCAGCGGCGTGCCCAGAGTGGCTGGATTGCTGGGACGGTAGGTGGCAAGGCAGGCGGGGCTGTCATCGCCGGAATCCACGTTGTTCCATGAGATATGAAGGTCATACCAGTAGCCGGGCGAGCCTTGCAGATCGGCAATGAGAGGCACAGGCGCGTCCAGATGGTCCAGTGGCCGCTTTACCAGGGCCATGGGATGATTGCCTCCGGGATTCACGATGCTGGAATAGCCAACGGCATGGTGACCGGAACAACCCACAGAACAGATCTGTACGTTCAATGTATCCACGTCCCAAACCCGCCACTTGCCGCTCCCGCCCATGCCGCGAGCGATGGAGATGAAGCGCCCTGACTTTGAGATTCGCGCATTGTGAACGCCGTAGCGATCGGGGATAGAAATGGTTCCCTTCGGGCCCCACTGACCGCCAACTTCTCCCGTCTGGGTGTTATACCAGCGGCATCCCTGGTTACGGTCGTAGATATAGACCAGGTAATTCTCATTTTGCCGGGGCCCAATGACCGCCATGAAACGATTGTCATCCGCGCTGACGGAGACGTCGAAGGCCGCGTCCGCGGAGTTGAGCTTTAAACAGCGACCGGGATCGTCCACCGTGCTCACCTTGCCTGTGGAAAGGTCGTACTGCTGAAGTTCCGGGCGTCCGCTGGTTGTTCCAAACAGCAGATTCGGGTGCGAAAAGCTGAATTGGGGTTCGGTTCGCCAACCCAAGTCCAGGCTCTTCCGCATCCGGACCGACAAAGTGGAGGGCACAAAATCGTACAACTGGAAGCCGCCTCCGGCCGTAACTACGTAAAAATTGGTGCTGGTTGCGTTCCACGCATTCTGTTCTCCGGAGGCCGGGGTCATCAGCGATCTGGCTCGCCTCTGGGGATCGTCACCTTCATCGGTGGCGCGCACGATACGCGAACCAAACGCGGGGTCCGTGATAATCGAGCCAGCCCGCCCCAGGGCAGGAGGAGTCTTGGCGTACGGCTCAACTTTTCGGTCGGTCCGGGCACAGTACTCCGGAGGCCCACATACTTTGCCGGCAGGATTGTTTCCGGGACTAGCGGGAGCGGTCGCCGTCTGCGCGTTCATGCTTCCTTGAAAACGCAGCGGTGCCAGCACCAGCAGTGCGGCAATCAGGCCAGCGGTCAAGCCGGAGGTCAAGCCAGTATCCTTGCCGGCACGAGAGAGCTTTCGTTCTTTGACGCTCAACGGGGAACGCTCCGGAAACTCCCTACGGATGCTCGTAGAACACCTCCGACCGCCAGCCAGTCGCAGGTCAAGGTTACCGCAAAAACGCGTCGGGCGCTCCTCCGCGGTTCAACGGATGGGTGGGAAATCGCGCGCTTGCGAAACGCGCAGTTCCACGCCGGAAGCGCATTCCCGGGCGGAATGCTATGATCGGTGCGAAGTCATGAAAACAGGCAACTTCCGCGAACCAATCGGGAAAAGGCGTGGAGAATAATCGCCGCCAGGCGCGGGACAAGTCCCCGGTGTTTGTGGTGGGCTGCCACCGCTCGGGAACCAACCTCCTTTACGATTTGCTGCTTTCGGCTGGCGGTTTTGCCGTTTATCGTGGCCTGCTGCCCGTCTATGAGAAGCTGATCCCACACTTTGGCAATCTGGAAAAGCTGGAGACCCGGACGAAGGCGGTCGAACTGTTTCTCAGGAGCGAAGGATTCCGCAGGTCGGGGCTTAACCCGGAGGAGGTAACCGCGAAACTTTTGAGTGCTTGCCGGACTGGCGGCGACTTCCTGCGAATTGTTATGGACGAGGTGGCTCGGACCCAGGGCGCAACTCGCTGGGCAGTCTACAATCCTGACAACGTGCTGCGGATGGTGAGAATCAAGCGGGAGATTCCCGACGCTATGTTTGTTCACATGATTCGGGACGGAAGAGACATCGCCCTGTCGCTCAGCAAAATGGGAGGGTTTACGCCGCTTCCCTGGGATCGACGGTCGCGCGCATTGCCCGCGACCGCGTTGTACTGGGAATGGATGGTTCGGCGGGGACAGAGTGCTGGGCGCGACCTGGGCCCGGACTACATTGAGGTTCATTACGAAGAGTTGGTCTCGGAGCGGGAAGCCACGCTGCTGCGGCTGAGTCAATTTCTGGATCACGATCTGGATGCCGAGCGCATCCACAAGGCAGGCTTGGGAAGACTTACGGAAACAAACTCGTCGTTTCGGGACGGACGAGGGAAAATTGAAGGGAGTCCGGTCAATCGCTGGAAAGAGAAACTGTCGCGCGAAGAAGTGGCGGGCCTCGAGGCGCTGGTCAGCGAATGCCTGTTGGATCTGGGCTATGCGTTGACGATACCGGAAAGCGAAAGGCGGCCTGGTCTCAAAGAGAAGTGGATGCGGATTACTTATTGCAACATGCTTAACACGAAATTGTGGCTCAAGACCAACACTCCGGTCGGCAGGCTGGCCAGTCTCTCGCAGTTGGAGCTATCAGACTCCACCCCGGCACAGGAGTCTACGCAGGTACCCTGAGCTCTTAATTTTCTTGCGCTTATTTTCTTGTCTGGAACATTCGACATGATTCTCCAGCCCCGCGTATGAGAAGGTTGGTCTTGCAAGCGATGCGCTACTCCGGAATGTTTTTTCTGGCGCGCTCGCTGACCGCGGCAATGCCGCGCATCCTGATGTATCACAATTTCGGCGGTCCGGGAGCCTCCGACGCCGATGCGCTGAATACGGAGGGCATTCGCCGGCAATTCGAATACTTGAGGACGCATTTTCACGTCGTTCCCTTGCTGCAACTGGCGGAGCAATTGGCCAGCGGGCGCGAGCCGGGGAAGTACTCGGTTGCGCTTACCATCGACGATGGCCGGCGCAACTGCTACGAATATCTGTTCCCGATGCTCAAAGAGTTCGAACTGCCGGCCACGTTCTTTGTGGTGAGTTCGTTCATCAACGGCGAAGATTGGATCTGGACAGACAAAGTCTTGTGGCTGAGCGAAACGCCTAATTGCCCCGAGGGATTAGAGCGTGGCCAGCTTTCCGCTACATTTCGCGCGATGAACCGGATGAGGCCGGAGGAGCGGAATGCGCGAATCCAGCACTTCGCAGAACTAGCGGGAGTTTCCATCCCAAGAACAGCTCCCCCGAAATATTCTCCTTGTTCCTGGAGCGAACTGCGCGAGATGGCGGATTCCGGCTGGATGGAGATCGGATCGCATACCGCGACCCACCCCATTCTCTCCAGTCTTACGGATGAAGAGTCCCGGCACGAGCTGGAGGAATCTCGCCGCCAGATCGAGGAAGGAATTGGTCGTGAGGTTAGTTCCTTCTGCTTTCCCAATGGCATGCCCGGCGATTACCGGGAGAGCCAGGTGCGGCAAGTGGCGGAGGCTGGCTACGTTTGCGGCATGGCGGCTCACAGCGGCCTGGTCAGCGCAGCATCCGACCGGTACGCTTTGCCGCGCATAGGTGTGGCTACGAAATCAAAGCTGGTCGAGTTCTCCAAATATCTCGATGGGATCGACTATTACCAGCACAGGTTGGGAACCTGGTTGCGAGCTCATGACGCTCATGACTCCTAAAAATGACTCCTGGAAAAACGAGAAAAAATCGAAGCTTCGGCAATACCAAAGTGGCCGGCATTGTAGACTGCTGCCGTGAGGTTTCGGCAAAAACTGTTTGCGCATCCGATTCAGACCATTCAGGTGCTGTGGGACCACTGGGCGGCTCTTCTCTACGACCGGTGGCATGGGGTCGAAGCCGGAAAACGCGGCGTTCGCGTCCCCTACGATCCCACCCAGCCAAAATATATCCGCTGGGCATTCCGTAATCTGCCAATCGACCCGGCTGCGTATTCATTCGTAGACTTTGGATCGGGCAAGGGACGAGTTCTCATCGCCGCAGCGGAGCGCCCGTTCCTTCGGGTCGTTGGCGTCGAATATTCAAGGGACTTGCACGAGGCAGCGGTGGCGAACATAGGCTCGGCGAAGCGAATTAAGTGCCGAGACACCACGTCCCTCTGCATGGACGCCGCAGAATTTTCGATCCCGGAGACGCCGTGCGTTCTGTACTTCTACAATCCTTTCCGGGGCGAGACCATGGACCGTGTCCTGTCGAACATACAAGCCTCCCTTACGCGCGCACCCAGGCCGCTTTTCCTGGTATACGTGAACCCCGTTCTTCACGACGTTTTCATGCGCAAGCCTGGCATGCGGCTCATCAAAGGGGGGGTGGTGCAACGTGTATTCCTGGGATGGTCGATGAGCGAGGGGATCCGCCGCGACACAGATCGAAATTGGCCGCTACGCAGTCTCTCTTCGCCGCCGTTGATCGGTTCCGCGCGGCTGTTCGCGGCTCACGGTTTTGCCGTGACAAGTTCGTAGCCGACTAAGCGCATTACTTCTCCCCAAGCCGACTCGATCCGGGCTGCGCAATCCCTTGGCAGCGACGACTTCCAGCCTCCGGAGGCAGCCTTGCCAACAAATGGTTTATCCTGCCGCGTCTTCCTGGTTTCTTTCCATTGGCTGGATTGCTGCTTCTCCAGTTTGCGCATGCGATCCGCTGAACTCAATTCAACCGCGCGCGCGACGCGCTCCGGATTGGAATCAAGACCCAGGAACGATGCGATCTGGATGCTCTCTGCCAGGGTGTTGGCCAGCATGTCTTCATAGCGCAGGAGCAGGAAATTCCTCTGGCCGCCGCGCGTGGCCATCCAACTTACGACGTGATCTCGCCACGAGCCGGTTTTGGGTTCGAACTCGGACTCCATGAAGCGCGGGAGGAACTCCTGCAAACTGCAACTGTCGGGAATCACCCTGCGTTTGAGCTGGAATTGGTAGTACGAGATAAAAACGTCGCGCGGATCGCGCACGATGTACACGACTTTCCTGTAGCGCGGATCGAAACACTCATGGCTCTTTATGATGCGCGGTCTCGGCAGAGCGCGGAGGACACGGTCGGTGGTGTCGTAAATTTCGGGGATCCGTGACTCCAGGCTGGCAAAATCGACCGGGTTATCGGGATCGATCAGATTACAGACCAGGAACCGCGTCCACGTGTTACCGGATCTGGGGTAGGAGACGAGAAACGTGTCATCCGGATACACGGTCAACCCGCGCGCCGCGAATTGTCGCTTGGTAACAACTCTGGCATAGGCGGCCAGTTGTTTCTTCAGGGTGGACATTATTTTATGAGAGACGCGTTGTTGTATTCCTCGAATCCAATCAAGTCCTGCTCCCAGCCACTCCGGGTTTGCGGCCGCGGACGCCCACGGGAAATTCGCCGACACTCAGTGCTTCCAGCCCGCAGCTTTCAAACCAGCGGAAGACCTGCTCGTAGGTGTGTTTCGATTGATACTTCGGGGAGTACCAATCAAACGTGTCTAGAACTCTGACTTCCGGGTCGGGATGGCGGTTGACGGGGAAAGCGTGGTGGACGACTCCAGCCACAGGCTTGCCCACGATCGGCACTGCCCGCAAACCGCGGTCGAGCCAGTAGAAAAATGGCACCGCAACCCGAAAAAAGCTGTGCAGAACCGAGGGGGACATCCGGTGGGTGATTTTTCGATACTGATCACTGAACCGGTACCACTTGTTGTAGCCGCTGTAGAGCCAGACGGCAATGGTGCCGCCGGGTTTCAGATACTGCGGCAGCGCTTTAAAAGCCTTTTCGCAGTCCGGAGTGTGGTGGAGCACGCCCATGCTATAGATGCAATCGAAGGTTTCCGGCGGAAAGGGGAGCGAGAACACATCGGCCTGGAACGCCACAAACTCGCGATCCGCAAGGTTTTTCACCGCGACCTCCACGGCAGTGCTCAGGTCGACCCCCACCACGCGCGCCCCCCAACGGGTTGTGACTTCGGCAAACCGACCCATGCCGCACCCCACGTCGAGCACCAGCTTGCCTTTCAAGTCTTCCGGATGGAGGCCGGTCTTCCGGATGAAATCCTTCTCCGAGAGATCCCTGCCACCGTGGTCGAGCTGGGTTCGTTCAAATCTGCCCCACTGGTAGCCAAAGCTGTCCGCGTAGCTGTTCTCGTCGACAAAGCGGATGAGGCCACGGACCTGAGGAAAACGCTTTCCACAGGCGGAACAAGCATAACCGCTGTCCTGCCCGTGCAAGGGGCCGCGGCAGACAGGGCAGCACAGCAAAGTGAGCAGGTCAACAGAGATCGGGGACTGAATCAATTCCTGGCTTCCGGACAAACGGCGCTCCCTCGGCATTGAGCCCCTGGCGGGCCCGCACTGCTAGGTTACCGCAAAAGCCCGGCCCGCGCGATGGGAGCCGCATGGCGAGTCGTGTTACAGATTGCCGGTCAGGTTCTCTCGCGATTCCAGCCTAACCTGTGTCTCGAGACCCTGTGGTTGAGGATTTTTATGCCGGGCGTGTACGCCTCAGTTCAGCTCCACCACAAAGACGTCTCCGCGGCAGTCGCGGCCCACCGCACAACGATCCTTGCCCGAGGTTGACCCCAACGATCCCATCCAGTCGGACGAGAAAATGAAGAACCTTCCATCCTGCGATACGCTGCCGATGCCGTAGCGAGTGCTGAAGTCTTGCGATTGAGATGTAATAAAACTGTGGGCAAAACGCCAGACCGTGCCGCCACCGGTTGGGGCAACACCAATAATCTCGTTATACCAGGGCGCCGGAAAGGGACTCGTGGGACTGTAGGTGGTGGAGAAAAAAGGCAGACTGTCGGTTGCGTCCGTGTTGTTCCATGACTGGTGCTGATCCAGCGGTGAGCTGAGGCCCATGGGAAGAACGCCGCTTAAATCCCGGGTGTCCACCGGCTCTGAAAACGGGCGCATGATCTGAGTGCCCACTGGAGAGTTATCGTTATTGACCCAGTGGCTGAATCCTTCCGTCCAATGGCCGCCACAGCGCCCTCCCTCGCCACAAGAAAAAACGGTAGTGGTGCCGATGAGCCAGAAGTATGGACCCTTGGAGCAAGCTCCCGATGTGCAGCGGTGAGGAGCGATCACCAGCCAGAGTCCATCCTTCGATAACTTCACATTGTGAATCGTCCAGCGATCCCTGAGGCTGATGGTGCCGCTGGTTCCCCAATCGCCGGTGACCTGGCCGGTCTGAGTATTGAGCGTGCTGCAACCGCTGCCTGCTTTGTAAGCGACGACATTGACACCCGTCCCCTGATCGCCCCGGTTGGAGTAGCCGATGGCGAAAACCGCATCGCCAAAGCTGATGCCGGCTCGGCTCTGCCAGGTCGCATTAAATCCCGCGGGCAGGCAATGGCTCGAACTCGTGAAATCGAACACCAGTTGAGGGGAGGGCGCGTTCGTCCGGTCGCTGAAGTCGTATTTTTGAATTGCGGTTCCCACGTATGCGTAGAACACATTCGGGGATACGCGACTCCACGTACCCCCTTCGCTCAGTCGTAGTCCTCGCGTGGATGGATAGCCCGAAGCGTACAAACGCGTAGCTTGCAGAGTAGCCGGGTCGAACTGAAACGGATAAGCTCCGCCCCCGACGTTCTGAAGCACAAAAAGGGTTGAGTCGGTATTCCAGAGGTTCTCGTCCGCGCTGCCGCTGCTGGTGGAAACGAAACTGCGCATCTGCCATGGCAGGTCGGGGTCGGTCCCGGAGTCGGTGATCCGCGCAATGCGGTTTCCAAAATCCGGATCGGTGGCTACAGTGTTCGCCCCCAAAAGGCTGCCGATGTCAGGCGCCGACGATGGCAACTGGGAAGGCTTGCGGTCCGTCCTCGAGCACAGGTACGCCGGAGGCCCGCACTGCACCACGGAATGGGAGACCAGCAGTGCCATGCTCTTTTGTGCGGTGTGTCCGGCGACATCTGTCACGTGGATGCTGAGCGGGAAAGTGCCAGACTGAGCGGGCAATCCGGAGATCTCTCCGGATTGGGGGCTGAGTTGCAAGCCTGCCGGAAGAGAACCGGAGGCCAGGCTCCAGCGGTAGGGAAGCAAACCCCCCGTGGCGATGAACGAAGCCGCGTAGGGACTGCGGACGGTTGCGTCCGGCACGGTCGTGGTCGCAATCGCGAGTGTCGCATTGGTAATGGTGACCGTGGCGTTGGCTCGCATCGACGGCCGGATCAGGCTCCTGGCGGTCACCGTTACGGGACCTGTGCGGACGGCAGACGGTGCAGTGAATAGGCCGTCCTTCGTGATACTGCCCGCGGTCGCTGACCAGACCACGGCCGAGTTGCTGATATTGCTCACAGTCGCGGCGAACTGAATTCTTGCGCCGGGAGCCAAGTCCGGGTTCGCGGGCGAGATTTCGACGCTGACGCAGGAGAGGCAAGGCCCTCCCACTGGCGGAGGGGCGGGTAATCCGTGAAGGTTTCCATTGTCGGGAGCAGAGGGGGATCGCGGGTTGGAAGGGGTTCCAAGACTCTGTAGCGCCTGACTGCGGCCGGCTGCTGGCAAGATACATACAGCGACTAGTACCAGGCAGCTGATTTTCGCAGTGCGACTGCGGATGCCGATATTGAACCAGCGAGAGTTTTCAGGTTGCACGTAAATCCCTCGGAACGAAGTGGGCGACTAAAACCGTTTCGAGTAGTTCTTGACTGCAACTCTACTGAGGGATGGAGGCGACGCAAAGATACCCGAAGGGCAATCCGGTAGTACACGGAGGTAGTACACGGAAGTACAGGCCAAAGGAGTGGATGCCCACGGACGAATGGACTACGCGACTCTGCTCGAAAGAGACAGAGCCGGGCTGCTCATAACCGCTTCGGCCAGGCCGTAACCGTTTGCGTCCTGCAGGTCTGACGTTATCCGGAATCCGGCATCGGAGAAATGACGGAAGATCTGCTGTTTGCTGTAAGGTGAGCAATGCCCGTGGTATTCGAGGGCTATCCTCCCGATGCGGCCCAGGACAGGCAATGGCGTCGCAAGAAGAGCAGGATACTCGCTGCCTTCGATATCCATCTTGAGCAGGTCGATGCGATCCAGCCGGCAAGCTTGCATTAACTCGGAAAGGGTTGTGCCGTGAACCTGCGCTCCGGCAACGCCTTGCTTTAATGCAGTCACGCCGCGCTGCTGGCTGGGCAGTGCAACGTCTCGCATGAGATAGACCCCGCTGTCACCCATAACCGCCTTATTGACGCAGGTCACTCTCTCACGGAGTGAATGGTCACAAACGGTTTGCTGCAGGCGCTCGAAAGTCGCGGGGAAGGGCTCAACGGCGAATATTCTCGCGTCCGGAGCCTGACGCGCCGCGTACAGCGTGAACAGACCAATATTCGCGCCGACGTCTAGAATCACCTGATCTGACCTGTGCACCGGGTACACGCGTCGAGCAAAAATTTGCCAGAAGGTTTTCAGGTCCGCAAGACTTTCCAGCGGGATCGGCCGGCCACGCCGCAGGGGCAGCGCCGAGGGATACGCCGGGTGCGAAAATCCCAGAAATGCGCAAGTTATGCCCGCCCAGCGCGGCGTCTCCATGGCGCACCGCAAGATCTCGGGAGCACGCCGAGTCTGCCGGAGGATATTCAGAGCGCGGGAGGCAACCATGGGAGCCGAGCCTTATCGCTTGGAATGCCGTTCCGGATCGGAGGCGGCATCGCCAAGCACGATAGCACGAAATCGAGGGGTACAAGAAATCGCCAGAGGATCCTTGGCGTCCGTTCAGCGTTGCTCCATCGTCTAGGGCCCGCCTCGTTTGGGAGCCAGGCCTGACGCGCAGCTAGTGCCTGGTCGTGCCGCTCCTCAGCAATAGTGCTCGCACGCGGTCGTAGAAGGCGTTTCCGAGCAGCGCCCGGGCGGCATCTCGCGCCGACCCTGCCAGTCGCATCCCTCGCAAGGCCTTTCCGGTGCACACCCCAGTGAAGGTAGCAGTGCCCATGCCGCGCAGGACCGCCACCCGTCCCAGCAGGAACGGGTTGGTTGCGGGAGAATTGGCGCGCGTGTGACTGGTGGCGAGTGAACGGTATCCGGCTTCTTTCGCCACGGAAAGTGTTCTCGCGTCGTAACGGCCGCCGGGACACGAAAAATGTTCCACTTTCTTGCCGATCAGGTCTTCCAGTTTTTTCCCGGCATCCGAGATTTCGCGCCGCAAATCGGTCGCCTGCAGGTCATTCAAATAAGCGTGAGTCATGGAGTGGCAGCCAATTTCAAATCCCAGGGCGTCTAACTGGCGCAGACCCTCTCGCGACAAATACCCGGGCTTTCCAAGGAAGCCGGCGGTCACGTAAAAAGTGGCATGGAACCCGCTCTCTTTGAGGATGGGCGCGGCGGTAATGAGGTCTGTTTCGCAACCATCGTCAAAGGTGATGGCCACCGACTTTCCGGCAGGATAAGCGAGGGCCTCACCGACACTCAGGCCGCGCCAGCCGTTTCGGGCAAGCCAAGTCATTTGTGTGCGGAAAGATTCTTGAGAAAGAATGTAGCGCACATATCCCGCTTCGGACTGGCACAGGGCCCGGCCCGGCAATTCCAATTCGTGGTACATCAGGAATACGATGTCGCGGCCAGCCATCAGAAAATCCTGCGCAGCTGCGCTTTCACCGATTCCGGGACGTGAATGCCCAAGCGGTCGAGCGTCTTCTTGACGTCCTTCGCGAAGCGCCTCCTGCGATCGGAGCGCTGGTGCACGCGGTCGAACTGCTCGAGCAGTAGTTCAGGCAGGATGCCGGACGAGGGCAACTGCAGGTCGTCTTTCTGCGCGCTGTATTTGCCTGCCGCCAGCCCAGCCAGAATTGTTGTGGATTCTGCGGAATCACACTCAAGGTTCACGAAGAAGCTGCGAAACTGGTTTTTCCAGTGCAAATCGAGTCCATAGAAAGCATGCATGCCGGGCGCACGCTCCCGGAGGCGTTGTAGCAAGGCGAACGTGCCGCGTCGCGGAGCATAGCGGCCGTCGTATTTCGAATTCCAGGTTTCGATTCCCTGGGGCAGAGTCGCAAAACTTTCGATCCACTCGAAGAACTCATTCTTGGGGTGAGCAATTACGGAGATGCCTTTCTGCGCGTCGATGTGGCGAATCACTTCTTGTGGGTCTTTCGTCTGCGTGGGCTTGGTGGCGCCGTAGCCGAGGATGTGCATTTCGCGTTCGCAGCGGTATTCCAGTCCCGGCACCATGCGGAATGTCGCGTCCGAAAGCGATTCGCACTCAGCAATGTAGCGCTGTATGGACTCTTCATCGAAATACTCGGCATGATCCGTCATGCAAAGGAACGAGCAGTTCTCGGCGAGGAAAATCTTGCGCAATTCCGCGAGAGTGAACTCGCCGTCTGAATACCGGCTATGAAGATGCATGGCGCCTTTGAGCATGGGAGCCTAGTTTGCGGAGCCTTTTCCAATTCCAATTCCAAGTCCAATGACACGCGATGCCAGACTTATCCAGTCGGCTAACTCGGGCAGAGGATCGTTCCATTGAAACAGATCATGGTACGTGCCGGGAACCGGAGTGAGCACATCGACCAGCGTGCGGAGCCTTCCCGGGTAAGTACCGGGATAGCCTGGGGGAGGTCCCTTCCAGACTTCCACCAAATGACGCACATCGCCGACCAGCCATCTGCACCGGACGCCAGAGCGATAGCCAGCGCTTACCTCAACGTCTCCTTTTTCCGCCATGCGCGCCAGCAGCGCCGGAAAATCTACGCCCGCGTAACACGCCAGCGCCAGGGAATTCCAGAAGCGCCCGTTGACCTCCATAAACACCGGCGGAAACCCAGCTTGCAAACGGTATTCCACCATGGCAACTCCGTGCCAGCGCAGAGCAGACAGAATGGCCAGGGAGCATTTCCGAATCTCGGGGTCAGGCTCAATACTCACTCGCACCGCGCTTCCCGACCCGGTGGGGTGAACATCACGAATCCTGCGATGTGCGAACTCGGCACGCAGTTCGCCGTGATGCATCAGCGCGAAATACCCGGTTCCTTCTCCGCCGACGAACTCCTGCACCAGCACGGCCGAAGATCGTTCACTGATGTGGTCGTAAGCCGCGTCAAACTGCGCGGCGTCGCTGGCATAGCGCGGACGGCCTCCGGTGCGCACTTTTCCCGCGGTTGAGAGTTCCTCCGACGCCCGGGGTTTCAACACCACAGGATAGCGTATCGACCGCGCCAGGTCGCGCGCCTGTTCCAGGCCGACAACTGTGATTGTTTTGGGCACCGCGATGCCCAGCGACTCGGCCAGACTTGTTGTTACCTGCTTGTCGAAGGCGCGAAGCACATCCTGATGATCGGGCAAGACCAGCCGGGCCCCGGCGGAAATCAACCGATCCCGATGGCTGGATACCGGAAGTGTGGTGGCCTCAGTCATGGGCAGAACCAGCGTTCCCGGCGCTTGGCGAACGAAGCCGCAGAGGGCTGCAATAAAAGCGTCCACCTGCATCTGCGGAGCCGGATATCGAAAACTGCCGGCGCTTGATCGCGACCAGCCCGCCTTGGACCATCCTCTCGACTCTGCGGCGTAAGGACTGTGGCCGGCGTGCGCCAGCGACCTCACGCCGGCGACCGCCTGGTTCTGATTTCCATCCAGCACCAGAACATTCATGGTTGCACGGGAATACCGGCCTGCTGCGGTTTTCCACTCGGAGTGCCGCCCGCAGTGGACCCCGGCGCGGCGTCCAGCACTACCTGCTGCAGTACGTCGGCAAAACGCTGCACGATATTCGACCAGTCGTATTGGGCCGCCAGCCGGGCTGCTGCCTGCTCGTACTTTTGACGGAGCGCGGCGTCGCGCAGAAGGGACAGGATCGCTTCCGTGAAAGCGGTGGGGTCGTCCGCAAGGATGAGATCGCGGCCGCTCTGCACATCCAGACCCTCCGCGCCGATCGAAGTGGAGATCACGGCTTTGCCCATCGCCATGGCTTCAAATATCTTCAGCCGGGTTCCTCCTCCGATGCGCAGTGGGACGATGACCAGCGTAGCATCCCGCAGATACTCGGCGACCGAAGGCACCGTGCCCGTGACTTGAACATGCTCCGAAGCGAGTTGTCTCACACGGGGGTGGGGATTGCGCCCGACGATTTGAAAAACTGCCGAAGGCGATTCGGCGAGGACTCGAGGAAAAATGTCCTGACAAAAATACGCGACCGCGTCGAGATTCGGCTCCCAATCCATGGACCCGGTGAATACGATCCGTGGCGGAGTCGCCGATGCCGGCGGCGCGACCGCATACTTCTTTGTGTCCACGCCGGTGGGGACGACCGTGATCGCAGATTCGGGGGCCATCGCGAGCATCTGCTGCCGGTCATGATCGGAGACCGCAATGATGTGGTGAAAACGCCCGAGCGCGCGCCGCTCGTAGCGCGCCATCTTGGCCGCTTCCATTCGATAGGCAACGCGCCTGGCCGGATTCGTTTCCGTGGAAGCCATCCGCCGCCAAAGTGCGGTTTCCACGTTGTGCTGGAACAGCACGGCTGGCGTGGCCAGTACATCGCGGAAATTGAGGGAAGCAGAAAGAAAATCGCACACCGCAACATCGAACTTCTGCGCGACGAGCCATGACTCCAGAGTTCGCCGAACTGCCGGATGCGTGAACTTGCTGACCGCAAACGGCGCAGGCTGAAAAACGCGCCGCAGGTAGTCGATCGACTGGGCGAGCGCGCTTCCATCCAGAGCTGCCGTCCAAATCGTGTGCGCTCCCGGCAGCTCTGCTTGAATCGCAGTTTCGTAGTCGGAGTCTTTTTTCCCTCCGTAGTAGGAGAGCAGAGTGACTTCGTGGTCGCGGGCGAGCTGCCGCAGAATGTTGTAGGAACGGATTTTGCCGCCGGTATCCACCGGTAGCAGCTTGCCCGCTTTGACCCAGAGAATTCGCACGTTGCTTGGATTGATTGATCAGGTCCAGTGGTATTGGTGCTTGGCAAACCGCGCCGAAACGGGCTTTCGCGAACGCTTCGTCCGTTAATAATATCTGACGCGCGGGATGCGTGGTCCAAACTTGCGTCCCCAGGAGAGTAAAGAGAGTAAATGACAGCCTCGTGGACTTTTCTTCCGGGATTTGCAGTGTGCGAAGCCAATTCAGGTAAGGTGGTGGCAGCGGGGCGGCCAGCAGAGCTCCATCGCGCTCAGGCAGCCGCGCTTAGAATCCTATGAAGCTTAGGGATTGGCGAAAAATCCAGGAACGGCTGGCACGAATGGATCGGCAAGAACTGCGCCATCGTGTGCGCCAGGAGCTTGGCAAGCGGCAGGACGGGATCTTGTCACTCTTGGGTTTCGATTTCGCCGGGACTTCGCGGAGTTCGTCGATCGATAAGAGAGGGAATTTTTTCTTTAACCGCGATTCGATCGATGGTTTGCTGGCGTTGTTGCGCCAACGGGTTCCCGGCCAAGCCGAGCGGATCGTCCACCAGGCGGAAAAAATCTGCCAGCATCGCTTCGACCTGCTGGGCTATGAAGA